>JAABVA010003760.1_pt1 | contig 14299 bp, 27 predicted proteins | sample 5560331 | NCBI WGS metagenome assembly JAABVA01 (sample SAMN12812661, study PRJNA571458) | rock metagenome | isolation source: Antarctica rocks | place: Antarctica: Victoria Land, Mt New Zealand sud | collected 2016-01-07 | reverse complement strand
ATCGGACATGGCAAGCCCGCACAGGCAGGGTACGGAGCTGACACGCCCGGCCGCGCATGGCAGGCGTGCAGGACGTGGCGCCGCTGGCCGCGCGCCTGGAGGCCGCGGGCGTGCCCTTCACGCGCTCAATGTCTGGCCGCGCGGCCATCTTCTTCCGCGACCCGGACGCGAACGTGCTTGAGGTCGCTGAGGTGAAGCCCTGGCGTTGAGCGGGCGGGCGGGGGGCCGATCCGAAGAGGGTGTCTGACTGGACGCCCTGCGCCCCGGCGGTTGATGGCCTGGCGTCTGGCAAGAGTGCGGGCGTCAGCCCAAGTTTTGACTGCAGAGTGCTGGCTGCGCGCCGGTGTTGAGGGCCGACGTAAGATAGCTTAGTTGAAGATTGCGGCAGCGCGGTGCACAGAAGCCCTGTGTGGCTCTGCATGTTCGCAACTTAGGTCTGCACAGGGTTGAGCTGGGGGTGATGGGGAGAGGGGGTCTCGAGCCTGGAGACAGAACTTTGCGCCCGTGAACTTCTGAGCATGAGTGTGTGAGGACTGTGTGGACTTAAGACGGCCTGAGGTGTCTGTGACACAGGTGTGAGAGATGTGCTAACAGTAGGGCGCATGGATATATTGGGAGGGGCTGTACATTTTCGGGCGTCTTTGCAGTCAAGCAGAGGGTTGCCTGCATGTACATTAGTTGGCACACTGATAGATGCATTGACTGGTGCTAGGTGCAGTCATCGATGACTGATAGTGCTACATGTTCACTGGTGCGTAAACGTCGTCATCACAGACCTGTTGATATGCTGTAACAAACGCCTTTCCCATGATCTGGGGCTTTCTTGGACAGGAGCCCTGGCTCTGAGCCAGAGAAGGCGGACATGGCACCTCAAGTGTGGCTCTTGACTGCACCCGGCTACACCCGCCACAACGGACTGCGTGCCAGGGAGCATACAAACGTAGCTGACACAGCGACAGGGGCGCGACAACGCCTCGCTATGGCACAGCTTACCTACCCGCCTCCTTAAGCATTGTCTTCAGCTCCCCAGCCCGCTGCAGCTTCTCTATGTCGTCGTACTTGCCCACGCACTTGCCTGCACCAGGCTGGTCTGCTATTGCGCAAGCAAAGAGCTGGTTGTGGACGAGATGGAGCAAGGCAAGGGAGCACACCGCGCAGGAACAGCCACGGCTGGCTCGGCACGCCCGTGAGCTCTTTCAAGTAGTCCATCAGAGCTGTCTGCTCCATGCCGGGAAGTTTATCTACCTCCCTGCACCAAGCACGAGACACAGACGTGCGCTGAGTTGGGCGCAACAGAGAACCAAGCTGGTTGCCGCAAACGCAGAGCAGGCGCACGCACATAAACTTGTAGCCTGTCCGCCCAAACTCCTTGTCGATCGTCCGCTTCAGCGCTATGCAGTTTGCGCAGCCGCGCACTATGAAGATGTAGACCGGATTCTCTTCTGTGCTGGTTTTGACAATCTCCTGCGGTGTCATACTGCGCGCGTCTATGCGCCTTTGGCTGACGCTAGGTGGGACTCTTCGTCCTTATTTCAAAACCCCCACGCTGCTGTCCAGGAGGTGCAGGCTTGAGGACTTGCTGCCCATGAAAGCCTGGAGAGGCCTCTGGGCCCAGAGGGAGGTAACGCGAATGCCATTTTTGGGACCATTCTGGGGCATGCGATTGGGTCCAACGGGTCGTTTGCAGTAAACTGTTTGCGATGTGCTCAACGGGTTGCAAAAACTCTCAGCTCAGCAGGAGTGCAATAAGACCGCATATTGTTCTGGGGCCCTCAAGCTGAGGGCAGTGGTCTGCATGCAGTCGCCTCACAGCCTGGGGACATTGAGAGCTGCAGCAGAGCACTGGAACCGCTTGAGGCAGGCAGTACCTCTTCCTTGCACATGACAGCATGCTCTGCAGCAGGGTGAATGTTGCAGCAAGGCGCAAACGCGCCAACGCTGAAGCAAGGCTGCAGCAAGGAGTCGCACGCTGTGCTGCCAAACACCTTGAGCAAAAATTGCGGACAAAACAGGCAGCATTCACAGCCGACCCCCACTTCACTCCCAGAACCACATGCACTGCGCCTGCTTTCAAATATGCAGCCAGGTTGTTATTGAAGCGCATACTAGCAGCTGATGAGGCATCACACCTTCAACACTCCCAGTGCAGCCAGACAGCCAGGCAGCCAAGCCTGTCTGACAGGCAGCCCCCTGGCAGACGCCTGCATGGGCGCGGCCCCGGCGCCCTCCAAGCGGGCGCCGACGGCCGCCGCCCATGCAGACGCCCCCGGAGTGGCTGACATGGTGGATGAGCGGGGCGGCACCGGTGCGCGCGCACTCCGTCGCCAGTGCCACAGGGCCACTCCCCTCCCGCCTGCTGCGCTGCGCGCTCCGCTGGCTGCCGCACGCTGCACAGCCGGTGGCTGCTCTGGCGCCTTGCCGGCCCTTGACCAGCCTTCTGCGCCAGGCCCAGGCGCAACAGGCGCTAGCGCGCATGCAGCTGCGAGGGCTGCATGAGTGTCTCCGCGCCGCAGCGAGCTGCTCCACCAGCAACGCGCGCTGGCGCAGGGCGCCGGCCCCTCGCGCCGTGGAGCCCGGGGTGCTCGCGGGCCTCAGGGTGACATGCGCTTCCCTCGGCAGCCGCGCATGCCCACGCATGGCTCACCGCGCCCGTGGCTCGCGCTCGCGGCCAGGAGCGCGCCCGCCCACCTCAGCCAGCACGCGGCTAGACGCCGGCATGTGGCTGGTCGGCAAAAAGGTTTGCATCAATTGCAACAGTCCCCTGACAGACTTTGGCTTGAGCTTGTGCTTCTGCGCGAAGCCGTGGAGCTCTCTGCAGACCTCGCCCAGCGAGTCGGGCGCCGGCCGGCCAGCCAGCAGCACAAAGAGCGGCTGGTCCAGGTGCACGCTCAGCTCGGCCACTCGCGCGCTGAGCCGCGCGCCGCTGCCCCCTGCGTCGCCCTCCTCGTCCTCGTCGCTGGCCAGGGAGTCCGCGCTGTCCTCCGACGCCGCCCATGGCACCCGCTCCGGCTCGTCCTCCGCATCCTCCTCCGGCTCCAGGCCGGCGGCGCCGCCGCTCGCGCCAGCTCCTGCACCAGCAGCCGCGCCGCAGCGCGCGCGCGCCGCAGCGCCACCGGCGCCCTGGCCGCCGCGGCGCGGCAGGGCCCCGGGGCGCACGGCCCTGCCCTCGCCGCCGGCCGATGCAGGGGCGCTGCCGGGCCCGCCGCCGCTCTTGCTGCCGCAATCGGCAGAGCGCGCGCCTGCAGCGGCACGATCAGGGCGCGCTTGCGCCCTGCGGGCACCGCACACGTCCACGCCAGTCTCACCCAGGCGCAGGCACTCGCGGACGTGGCGCTTGTAGAACGTTGAGCTGGAGTACGCGCCCTTGCAAACGTTGCACCTCACCCACTTTCCCGTGCCCAAGCCATGGCCCGCGGGCAGCGGCGTGTACCACTCGCGCAGCGTGGTGCTTGGCCGCGAGCTGTCGCGCTGCATGTCCGCGCGCTGTCACGCTGCAGGTCTGCGGCTTGCGGTGGGATGGCAGTGGGGCGTGCAGGAGCCCGGCAGGGCGCGGCGCCGCCGGGGATCAGGCACGCCTCCTCCTGCGCAGGCAGTTCCGCGGATGCATTTGCATGGGGGCAGAACTGGGGTACGCTTTGAAAAGGCACGCAGCACACGAGAATGTACAGTATTTCAAGGGCTCAATGGCTACACGCTACGGCAATGTTAAAAATGTTGTGCTTGGGCACCTCAGAAGCGGGCTCGCGCACCGCGTGGCAAATCGCTGCGGCAGATGCAAGAGTGGGGTGTGCTGTGGCGTGTTCGCGGAGCAGCAGCGCTCACATCCAGTTCCTGAGTTCTGGAAAAACAAATACCAAACCTGTCTGTCTAATGACCTTTATTTTCAAATGAAACTCTGTCAAAATGGACTTACATGCAGTCAAATGATGGCCAAGAGGCTGCAACACCATCTAGTAATCTCTATGAGGTCACATCTGCTACTTCTGAAGCCATACGTATCTTACAGAGCCTTACAGAGCCAGCCAAGCCACCCCATATGATACACTGCCTGCCAGCTAGTCCTCGCCATGTCAAGGCAATGCAGTCAGCGGGCTACTCCTTGGCGAGGCCCTCGAACAGCGAGTCCAGCTGACGGGGCCGCGGCAGCCCAGCCTTGCTGGAGAGCTCGAAGGTGACGTTGGCCGCGTTTGAGTCGCTCAGCGCGGCGACTGCCACCGCTGCAACGTCTGCCCGTGAGACGCGCCCCGCAACCCTGTCGCCCTGGTCTGCGCGCATGCATGTGCCTCAGAGAGCTTATGGGCCAACATGAATTTGCAAGCATAGGACCTGACATTACTGACGTCCAACTCTCTGGCCTCGTCAACTACATGCTGAGCAAACTCCAAGCACACCAATCGAGCGCCTGACCACGTCCTCCAATTGACAAAATACTTGACGGTTTCCAAGCTTCCCCAACACCAGCAACACACTAACCGTAGGCCTTATGCTGGCGCGCGAACTCACGTGGCAGCACGACACCCCGACACATGCAGGCCTGAGCACCGCGGGTCTATTGCATCGGGGTGCGCACTGACTACAAGCGCCTCCGTCAGCGCGGGCCCGTTTGTGAGGCCCCCTGGCCGCACGACGGTGTAGGGTACGCCGCTCTTCCGCAGCAGGTTCTCGCCTGGCCACCACGCAGTAGGTGCTAAGTGCTCAAATTTTCTGGGAGGCTGCAACGGCATCACTGGCTGCTCCTGCCTGCATGATTTGTGCTGTGCCAACACCTCAGCAGGCTGGCAGGCTCGAGCACGCACCGCGGTACTTGCTATCCATCAGTCCCCACCGGATGTTGTTCAGAAGCAAGCGTATTGGGTGACACCTGAGCACAACTCTCGTGTCAGCTGCACCCAATGTTGCTTGTCTTTTAACAGCCGTGCGAGACTGCAAGAAGCACGCTGCAATACAACTGTGAATACAGAGTGTAAAGGTTGCCATCAGTTGTTGAGTTGAAGGTGGGAAACACGGACCAGCTGCAGCCTAAAGGGCAAGCACACCTGTTGTGCGGGGAGACCAGCGCTGACGAGATGAGCACGACGCGCTTGGCTCCAGAGGCTTTGGCAATGTCCGCAACGGCGCCAACGCCCTGCATAAGCGCGCTGCGCAGTTCACTCACAAAAACAGTTCATGTGCGTCAGTTGTGTGCCAAAATACTGAAAGCCGTACCAGCTCGTCCACAGCTCTCGCTGAGAAGTACCCCTTGCCTGAGGCTGCAAAGATGATGTTCTGCACGCCGGCGAGCGCCTCCCGCAGCGAAGCGGGGGCCTCCACGTCGCCCTTCACCACGCTGACAGTGCTGCCGAGGTTCTGAAACGCGTCCTTGTACTTGTCTGGGTTGCGTACGACCGCCCGAACTGGTCGGCCCAGCTGCGCCAGGCGCTTGACGCACTCCAGCCCGGTCGGGCCCCCCGCGCCAATCACCGCATCCATTACCCTTGTTGTGAAGTGTTGGACACCTCACACTTTTTAAACCTCTGCACCTGAGTCCAACACTGCATCCCGGCATCTATGCAGCCAGCCTGATCAGGCTCCCTGTAGGCAGGCCTCACTGCTGCATAGCGTCTAGCACACAGTCTGCTGCAGCCTTCTCTAAACAGGAACGGGTGTGGTGCCGTACAGCAGATGCCGCAATGACCCGAGCTGCAAAAGCGACTGCGCAGCGCCCCGCAAGCAGACGCAGGAACGCTAGGGGAGGAGGCTGAGCGGCAGGACATCCCAGCTGCCTCTGCGGCCGTTCCAGCAGCGCCGGGCCCTGGCCTGGACAACTGTGGGGAGATGCCAGGCGAGAGCGCCAGCGACATAGAGCAGAGCGATGGGGATGCGCCCCCTGCAAGTCCCAGCGGCAGCGGCTCTGATGAGGAGGATGAGGGCGTTGGCCCCAGCGACGTCAGCAGACCAGTGAACACCGAGCTGGCGAAGAAGCGGCTGAAGCGCTTGCAGGAGGCGTATAGCCGGCGCGGTGCGTGCGGTGGGGGACCGCCAAGCAGCAGGGCAGCCAAGACTAGCTGCAACTGAGCAGCCGGGTTTGTTTGGCTGCAGGCATACTCTACTTGAGCAGGATACCGCCGCATATGGCGTGCACCACCTTGCTTCTCGTTCCCCTTCCTTTGCAACGAGTGTGGAGCTCAGGAGGCTGGCTGACGCATAGGGTGTGTGAAGTGCAGAAGCCGCAGAAGCTGCGACACCTGCTGAGCGAGTACGGTGAGCTGGGGCGCGTGTACCTGGCCCCTGAAGGTGCGGAGCCCACGCCTGCAGTGTGTGCGCATAGGACGTCTGGCACACGGTCAGAGACGAAAAACATGAATACTGCCAACCAGCACTGAGGACCTCGTGAGGCCTTCCTTGTTGAGGGCGCGCTGCCACGGCCAGTGTCAGCGTGCGGGCGCGCATGGAAGCCGTAGCAACTGCCTGGCCCCAAGCATGCCCTGCTTGGACCCTTGCACTGCAGCACACCTGCTCGCAACAACACTTGGTGAACACCTCCGGCAGATCCCCTGGCGCGCAAGCGGCGCAAGAAGGCCGGCGGCAACAGCGGCAAGAACTTTGCGGAGGGCTGGGTGGAGTTTGAGGATAAGGCCGTCGCCAAGCGCGTGGCCGCCCTGCTCAACGGCCAGCAGATGGGCGGCCGGCGGCGCTCCGCGTACCACTACGACCTGTGGACGCTCAAGTACCTGCCCAAGTTCAAGTGGGACCACCTGACCGAGGAGATTGGTGCGCCATAGTGCGCGCCATGTGTCAGCTTGCAGGGTGCTTCCCGTCCTCCGCCCTGTCTCTAAAGTTGGTGTACAACACACTTTGGCCATGAAGCAGGGCCGCGCACAACGTGCAAGTTGAAACAGCGAAAGCACTTGCGCTTGCTGAAAATTCGCGGCAATAAGCCCGCGTCAAACGCGCGGCAGGCAGCATCATCGCCTGGCCTGCGGCCTGTGCACCCACGCCCGCGCGCGCCGGCGCGCAGCGTACCAGAAGGCGGTGCGCGACCAGCGGATGGCTGCGGAGGTGTCCGCCGCCAAGCGCGACCGCGACTTCTTCCTGTCGCGCGTCGACAAGGCCAAGGCGGTCGCGGCTCAGGACGCGCGCAAGCGCAAGGTGCGCCCATCACCCTTTGCAGTTGCTGCGACCTCGCTGATTGGCAATAGATGCGTGCCGCCCAGGGGCAAGTCGCTGACGGAGAGAGCATTCCTGTGGCTTTGCGGAGGCTCCTGTACAGGCGCTAGCAACCTATTTGAGGTGGCAGGCAGCATGCTTGTCTCATGCGCGGCCCAGCGGCCTTGCATGCATGGGTACCCGCAGCTTGTGCAAGCAGTGGCTTGACTTATTGCGGCCCAAAAGAAAGCTCAGCGGAACACATGTAAGGCTGTTGGGGTGTGTGAGCTGGGTCGGGTATGGCGTGAGCAGGGTGCAGGGCTCAGACAGGCCAGCTATGCCGTGACCTGACGGGTGTGTGTGCGCGCTGACGCAGCGGGCAGACGCGGCGGCGGCCGCGTCACCTGGGGCTGGCGGGGAGGAGGGCGATGGCGGCAGGCTTGCCCCGCCTGCAGCCCCTGTAGGAGTGCCCGCGCCCCGGGTCCTGCGCACGTACGGCCAGCGGCGGCCCAAGGCGGACGCGCGCAGCGAGGCCGCGCCGCTGGTCGCGCCGGATGTGCTGGCGCTGATCGCCGGGCGCGGACTGGGTGCCTGAGCGCGCAGAGGGCGTTGCTTCACCTCAGAACTGTGTTCCTGGGGCTTGTGCGCGTGAGCGCGCGCGGCCGGAGTTGCTGGGCGGATGCTGCAGGCCAGACCACCTCCAGGTCGCCTTCTCTCAGGGGCCCTCAGGCTGTCGGTGTCCTCCTTGTCTGAGGAGGCTGTTTTGTCCCCCGTGTCTTGACAGCATGCCAACAGGTGCGTCTCAGTACGCAGGCTCTGTTTGCACCTGTGAACACTTGCTTGCGCCGCCGGAGGGGGCTGCCATACTGACCCTCTCCGTGCTCTTCCGTCATGTCTGCGACGTGTATGAAGGTTATGGAGTCGGTGGAGCCACAAGCTTTACGCGTGGTCATGCGCGTTGCTCGCGCAGTCCGACGCTGCCTGTACATGTGATGGTGTCCCGTATGCATCGATCACACCTGGTAATTAAGTGCCTTGCTGTTGTATGTCCAGGTCATGGGTGCACACCCGCTCCCACAAGGTTGCTATTTATGAATGTCATGCAGACATGGCATGTCTGTGACGTCCCCTTGGTGCCAGAATGGCGTCCCAGTCGATTCTGTGGCCTGATGCTGGGAGCCTGCCACCCTACTCCACCTATTGAACGCTGTAACACCAACAAACAGCCATAGGATAAAGGCTGTCACCACTTGCATGCTCTCCACCGCATGGCTGTTATTGATTGATAACGTTAACGCAACACCCTCTGCTAAACGCAAGAGCTTGATGGGAGTGAGCAAGTTCTGGGGCGCCTAAACTCAGGTGTCCTGCAGCACAGTTGGGGGAGTCTTTCGTGGTGTGCTGAGCGGACAAGGGGACCTGCATGAGTTTGTCACTGAGCACTGCCTCTCGACACACGCGTTGAGCCACATCTTGTTCACTTCTTGCAGCACTGAGTCAGGCACGCTTGTCCGCTGGAACTCACCAGTAGGAAAGGACATGCAGCTGGGGCGACGCACTGCGCTGGCCGCAGTGGTGTGGGCCAAGAGCGGGGCCCGGTCAGGGCGGCTTTGGCGAGGCATAACCACAACTTGTAGCTGCGCGGACGCCCCTGAACCCCCAGGTGGGGCCTCCGATGGAGAGCGGCTGCTTCACTACTGGCAGAACCGGCTGGGGCGGAGCACTGGCGGCGAGCAAGCTGGGCCCATATGGGACGGCGCGCATGCGCAAGCGTTTTCCAGTTTGGACGTGAGGGAGCTCCTGGCCACGGCCGTGCGCCTGCGGCAGGGCCGCGTGGCCGGCGTCCTGCCCGAGCAGGTTGCTAGCCTTGGCACACTGACTGCTGTACCTCTGGCTTTCCAGGCGTGAGGATGTGCAAACTTGCTTACCCTGTGCAGGTGGTCTCCGTGCTGATGGCTTTTTACCGCCAGGCGGCGCCGCGGCCGCTGGACAAGGCTCGCTTCTTTGGGCTGCTCTGCCGCGACTTTGGAACTCAGCGTGTGCCGCCGTCGACAGCACTTTTTGCCAAGTCTTGAGTCGTTGAAGCTGCAGGGCCTGCCAGGCTCGGTGGTAAATGATGTCAAGCTTTTGCGTAGGAGCGGAGCTGGCTGCGGCAACCCAGGCATGGCAGCGCATTGTCGAGGGCCTGGGGGAGAGCGGCGCCGAGGCTGAACTGCGGGCGACGGAGCGCGTGCGCCAAGCGGCGCTGCCCCTCTACGCCAACCTATTCACACTCATCAGCAACCAGCCTGCCGGTGAGATTGGCTGCCCACGCGCTGCAGACACGACGTACTCCCAGGCGCAACGACTTGCATACACAGTGCATGCTGCAGGTGCCTTTAAAACCATATGCTTTTCCACATGGACTTGGATTTGTGAAACGGCCTCACAACCGCCCAGGTTGCCCAAAGAGAGACCGCACATGCGCGGCCAGCAGTTATCCACAGCTCCAAGTCCATGGTCCATGCATCATGCCTGCCGCGTCATGTGCCCATGCCACGCTGCCATGCATCCGGCGGCGGCCACGTCTCTCGCCGGCGCAGCAGCGCCATGTAGCGACCTGGCACTGGCCAGGTCTGCAAGTCGCACAGATGAGAAAGTGCACAGGACTGCTGCCACGCTAGGCCTGTCCCAGGGCTGAAGTTCCTGGTCGACCTGCGCGCCGACCTGCGCGACTGCATCCGCGCGGCGCCCTCGGGCGCTGCGCCGCTGCGCGCCCTCAGCGAGGCGCTGCGGTTGCGTCCCGTCTCAGCCGCTGGGCTCAAGCTCTGGCTGCTGTTGAAGAGCACTGTGGGTTGCACTGCAGGGGAGCCAACTGTCCCTAGGTGCCGCCAGCAGCCTTGCTGGCCAAACGAGTTTGCCACAGTGTCTGTGCTGGCTTGCGCCTCGCCTCAGTCTACATAATATGCGCGACACGGCAACTGGGGTTGCTTGCTGTGGATCTCGGAGCCTGCGGCTCATGCAAGAGTGCTACCGGCGGCCTCCAGGCGCTCGCTGGCGGAGTGGTTCAGCGTGGGCCTCCTGCACCTGGAGCGCATCACCTGGGGCGGCAGCAGCGCGGCGCTGCTGGAAAAGGCGCCCGCCCACCGCCAGCCTGGCTCCGCCTCTCGTCCGCGCCCGCAGCTCAGCTTCGCCTCCCTCGAGCTGTCGCCTGCATGCCTCACTGCATCCTGTACCGCCATGGAGTGCCGCAGCACCATGGCATGGCATATCCCCAACAGTACCGTGCAGGGCCTGATGCATCCGAAATCGCTGCGCAGGTGATGCGGTATGAGGCGGTGCACCCGTTCGGCGGGTGGGAGGACCTGCGCGCGCGGCTGGCGCCCGACAGACGCGTCTTCGCCTTCTTCCACGCCAGGCGCGCCGCGCAGACCAGCCTGCACGAGCGGCTCCGGCAGCTGCTCCCTGTGCTCCGTGGTTCAAGCGCGAGTCGTGGCGCTGAGGTCATGGGCTCATGGCACGGGCTCCGAGCCTGCACCGCGGATCCTCGCGGAGCAGCTCTGTAGAGGCGCTGCAGGGGCTAGCCAGAGCCATGCAGCAGTCCCTATGGCTGTTTGACATGGACATGATGCAGAGGTGTCATGCTAAGCGCGGCTTGTGTGTCATCAGCCTGCCCGAGGAGCCCCTGGTGGTGCTGCACACGGCGCTGCAGCCGCGCGTCGCCGCGTCCATGGCCGAGTTGCTCAACGGCGGCGCTGCTGGCGCGACACGCCTCCCGGGCTGCCGCCCTATTCTGCGCTGCCGTCAGCTCGGCAAGGAAAGTTGTGATGCGGTGCTGCTGCTGCACACCCCATGTGCTGCCGCCGCCAGCCCGCGCCGGCGGCAGGCTGGCCTGTTCTATCATGCTGTTGCCACACGCTCAGCGGTCCTGTTGATTGAACACCGGCAGGCGCCTTGGCCGAACGGTCCTTCAACAGAGAACTGAGTGGCCAGAGCTGGGCTGAGTGTTGGCGCACGCCCAGGCGGGCAGGGGCGCGACCCGCGCGCGGCGCACGCGGCCGTCTTCTACTCCATCTCGTCCACGCAGCGCGGCCTGGCCGGCGTTGACCTGGGCAACTTCCTCATCAAGCAGGCGCGCCCGCACGCCGCCCCGCATGTCGTTCCCAGGCCTCCCCAGCCCTGCACTGCACAGCATGAGCGCGCCAGAGCAGCCTTGCCGGATGGACCAGCGCAGCATTCTCGTTCTCGTGCCAAGCAGGTGCACCGCTGCGCTGCGCCCTGCATGCAAGCTCTGCATGGCGCGGCACGGACGCCTGCCGCCTGTGCGGCGCGCGCCGCCCCTGCGCGCCGGTGCGCGCACGCCGTACGCCGCCGCCCTCGGGCTCTTCCTGCGCTGAACGCAGGACATGCATGTTCATCATCACTGTGATGGTGCTCGCATTGCGATCCGTGCTCGTTGCAATGTGATCCGTACATCGCGGTGCGGCGCGCAGGTCGCGCACAGGCTGCAGGACGAGTTCCCGGCGCTGCGGCAGCTGGCCACGCTGTCGCCCCTGCCCGGCTTCCGCGCCTGGCTGGAGGCGCGGCTGCACCGCCCGGCCCCTGCGGTGCGGCCGTGGCACCCGCTCGGCCTGCACCTCGCACCGTCATTGACTGTTAGCGCCTGCACGCGCTCCTCGCTGGCGGGAGCAGGCCCGTGTCCACCACGGCCGGGGTCCGGGCGGTCTGTTAGTCGTGCCCATGCCAGCCATGCAAGCCGTGTACAGCCGACGGGCTGTGGCAGGGTGTCATTAGGGTTGCAGCCCTAGCATGGGTGTAAAAGCGCGCACCTGGGTCAGCGCACGCTCAGGCCACGCTGCCATGGCGGTCCCATGCCGTGCGCCCGTGAAGCGCGCAGCACGCTGCAGGAAGCCCGGGACGCGGGCGATGCACCCCGGCTGCTGAGCAGCGGGCAGGCCGCGGCGCTGCTCGACCTGCAGCGCGCCGGCGCGCCTGTTGCGGCGGGCTCCAGCGGCGCGGCAGCGCTGGCGTGGGGCCTCGACCAGGACCGCTGGCTTCATGATCCAGAGGTGCGCCGAGCCTGCGTAGACGCCTCCATCATCAGCACGAACTGACCCACACACCTGGCGGTGAATCATTGACTCACACCAATGTCATATCAACCATGTCAAATAGGTGCACTGCGCCGGCTCAGCGCATCCATGGTCGTTGCACTCGGCGCTCTGCCGCCAACGGCCTGTGACACGGTGCCCGCCTCAACACCAGTCCGCTTGCAGCAACGAGCGTTCAGCTGACCCAGCAGCACGGCCGGCCCAGCAGCATGGCTGAGAGCTGAGATGCTGCTGCGCGCATCAGTTCAGCGTGCAGCACCGACATGATGTCACCACATCCAGGTGGAGGCCGGCGTGCGCCCGGCGGTGATGCGCCTGGCGGCGCGCTACCTGCTGCGCGAGCGCCGCCGCGGCGCCGCGCTGGACCCCGTCGCCAATTTCCACCTGCGCAACGGTGCGCGAAACGCAATGGGGCAGGGACCTTGCCCTGTGGCCACCAGCAGCCTCCGCCCTGCTGATGGCAGCGACGCGCGCGCCAGCGCCGTCGTCCTGGTCACAGGCGCGCTGCATAGGGACTTAAAACAGCGGTATAAGCCAAAAGCCGCTCGCCCTAACGGCTGTCAGAGCAGCTGGACGCAGTGGGGTCCTGCTCATGTCGCATGGGTTGGAAAGTACCCTGCTCCGACCTGAGACAGTGCTTGTGGTAGGCTGGCAGCTGCATGCAACAGGAATGCCATACGTATAGTGTTGTGATGCAGGAGCGACGGTTGCGCGGCTGAATTGGCGCGCCGACACAACCGCGCGCGGCTTGAAAGGCAGCCTGGGCGTGATGGTCAACTACGAGTGCGCTGCCCCCGCGACATGCACCTCGCTGGGTGTCTGCTGGCATCGCAGAAACGAGCGAACCTTATGGGCATGATGCCACACAGGCAATCAATTTCGTGGGCTTCAGTGCGGCGCACCAGGGCGTATCAGCATGGCTTAGGAACTGCAGCAGCTGAGCTGCCAGATGTGAGCGAGTGATATAAAGATTGGAGCTGGGCGTCACCTTGCCAAGGGCTCTCCACCTGCCATGATCGCGACTGGCTACACAGCACACGCATGGCACATGCGCGACTTACCACGTGTGGCCTGTCACTGGAACCTGTGTGCAGTCGTGGAGTGGGCGCGTCTCTGCGGCAGGTATGTACTTGACAACGTGGCGGACAACAACCGAAGGTACCTCGTTGACAGGCACATCCAGGCGGCGGCAGCAGTGGAGGCGCTGCTAGATGCGCCATGAGCTGTGAGTGCTAGGTGACTACAAGTCAATACACACAGGCACAGGTTCTGCATGGTGGCCGGCGCCTTCGAGCACTGCTTGCAACAGTTGATCACGTCAACTCATTGTGGATTTGGCAGAGCAGGAACACCACCACCACAACACACAGGAAACCCGTGCAATGAAAAGCTTGGTTAAAAAGCTAAACAAAACCGAAGGAGAATACCGCAGAGCATGCACCAAAGAGCGGCATGCCCATCCATGCCTGACTAGACATGGCAGTGATACATAGCCGACAAGACTAGGCGCGTGTCTACAATCTTAGGGAGCTGGCATAGTACTATCAGACCATCGTCCACTCTCACACCCATTATCAGAACCGCGCATAACAGAGCACCGTCAGCAGCCGCACATCCAGCAGAACTCAGCGGGCAGCGCTAGGCTCCGCACGCCTTTCTGACCCCTCGCTCTGCACCGTGCGCGCGGACGGGCCACCCCAGAACTCGATGCGGATGACGAGCAGCAGCAGCAGAACCGAGCAGAGCACCCACAGGCCCCTCCCCCTGGCCGCACGCCCCTTGTCAGGCCCCGCACGCCGCAAGCCATCGTCCTCCTCCGCCTGCGGAGCCTCTTTCGGCGCGTGCGCTGCGCCTGGCGCCGCGCTCACCTGCTTCAGCGCCCGCTCCACATCGTGCGCCGTCTCTGCTATGTCTTCCGGGTCCGGCCCGTTTGCCGCGTGCCCGTTCGCCCGCTCCTCGCCATGGGGCGGCGGCTGGGTCTGCATACCCCTGAGAGGCGGGCCTGCCGGCGGCTGCGCGTGCGCGCGCCGCAGCGCCATAGCGCCGCTGAGCTCGTCCAGAAGCACGCCGGCGAGCTGCGCCGC
>JAABVA010003759.1_pt1 | contig 14301 bp, 11 predicted proteins | sample 5560331 | NCBI WGS metagenome assembly JAABVA01 (sample SAMN12812661, study PRJNA571458) | rock metagenome | isolation source: Antarctica rocks | place: Antarctica: Victoria Land, Mt New Zealand sud | collected 2016-01-07 | reverse complement strand
TTCAAGCGCCTCGGCCTGCGCTACGACAGAACCGAACGCACCCTGCGACCCCTGCTCACCCTCGCCGCCACCCTGATCAACTTCCGCCGCCTCGCCACGACCGACCGGTTATGAGACCAGGTCTAAGGATAGGCGACCGCGACGGTCTGTCACGCCCGGATGCATTGACGATTGTCCCGCACCCGACGTCTAGAGACTCTGGCGAAACGCCACTAGTTACCGTCGGTCAACTGCTCCAACATGGCCCCCGTGCGCGCGTCCATGACCACCGTTACCGTGCCGACGCCTGGTTTCCTCTGGATGGGCCGACTTCCGGGCGCGACCGGAGCGCCCGCCGCAATCACCGGCACTCCCGTGAACGTCGCCACGTAGACCTTCCGGTGATCGAGCAAGCGCTTAGGACCACTGGGGCCCATTCCTAACAATGTGTTGTCCGTGAAAACACCCGTAGTCAACTCGTTGGGTGATCGGGCGATGGAGAGACCGGCCCATTGCTGAGCGCGCTTGGACGCCTCTTGCGTCGACAGGGCCCCAACTACGGCTGTTGGGGTGAACTGCGCCTGCCCCCACTTCATAGAGACAGTGGGCCCCATTGGAGCACCTGGTAAGGGTGGCGCCGCACCAGATGCACCAGACGCACCTCGGGCGCCTAAAATTACCGCGAGCCCTAGGGCACTTAGAGATCCTGTGGCAGCCAACACAACTCGTCTATTCACTACTACTCCAGGCGTCTAGTCTCGGCTTCCTAAGTTACACGTGACGGTGCGACATACACTGGTGTTGAAAGCGTTCTATCGCGTAACGCTCAACGGAAGGCGACGGACCGGCGCGTTGTTTAGTTGCTGGGTGACTATCGGGGCGGCGGCCAACGGACCCATGTAGGGCAGCAGGTAGGTAACGCTGTCGTGCCAAACCTGCGGCGTCCAGGTGGCGCCGTGGCCGAAGTCCGGATACATCCTCAAGGTGGAGCTGGTGCCGGCCGCCTGCATGGCGCTGTTCATGCGGCTGCCCTGCGCAGGCGGCACGATGTCGCGGACGAAGAACGTCTCGAGCGTCGGCGGCATGAGGCCGAAAACGTGCAGGGCGGGGGAAGCGGCTCGGTACGAGGTGGGGCAGGCCGGGTAGCTGCAGCGGATGAGGTCGTTAGCAATGTCGCTGGTCGTCAGGTTGTAATAGTAGCACTCGCTCCCGATGCAGGTCGGCTGCGGGTTGGTCATCCACACCTGAAGGTCGGTAGGACCGCTCCAGCTCACGACGGCAGACGGGCGTTCGGTGGGCAGCATCGCCTCGGTGGTGGCCAGCGCGATGTGTCCGCCCGCGCTCTCGCCAGCGATGGCGAGGTAGTGGGTGTTGAGGTGGTAGGTGGCGGCGTTTCTGCGCAGTGCCCGCCAGGCGCTGAGGGCATCCTGCTGCTGCGTCGGCCAAGCGTTGGTCTTGGTGGTGGCGAGCCGGTAGTCGATGGTCGCGGCGACGTAGCCAGCGTCAGCAAGCTGGATCGCCGGGTCGGTGAAGCGGGTGCGGTCGCCACCGGTCCATCCGCCGCCGTGCACCAGTGTCAGCGGCGGGGCAACAGCAGCCAGCCCGCGAAGATGACCGCCGCCACGCACAGCAGGTCGGTCAGCGTCAACCCATAGCTGCGGCCCCACGCCAGCAGGGTCTTCTCCTCGGCTGGCTTGTTGACCCACAGCCACAGCAGACCGCTAACGACCAGAGCAAGCACCAGCGGCCGTCGTCGAGGCTGCCGGCGGACGCTCACCGAGCGGCTATCGGCTACCGCTGCATCCCACCTGTAGCGGACACCGTGAGCGGCTCGGCGCGTCAACGGCCCGTTGGTTCAGGTGCTCCCGAAGGGCTGGCGCAGGAAGCTCCGTAGCGCCTCTGTCCTGGGCTCGCCCTCGGACTCGGGCTGGTGCTGGTGCTGGCCAGTATCGAGGCTGGACGCAGGCTGATCGGTGTCCGCCTCCAGCGAAGAAGCGTCTTCGGGTTCCGGCGCTGTCGGGTCGATGATGGCTCCGCCCTCGTAGCACTCGACGGGCTGATCAGCCCCCGACGACCTTTGTACCGCTGTTCGGCCTCTCCTTTCGCCCCCGATCGGGTCACTCGAGCAAAGGCGGGGGTCGATAGATCCTCGAGGGCCGCTGGGCTCTGGCGGGACCAGCGGCCCTCGCCGCCTTCGATGAGCGCCTGTAGTCCCATTCGGGTCCGGGCGTCCTTAGGGTCGTCCGTGGGGGCGGCCGAGCCGGTCGGCAGTTCGGCGCGGGGAAAGCCCGGCGGGGTGGCCGTTCAGCAGGGCTCGATCAAGGCTGCTCAACGGTGGACCGACGAGTCGCGATCGGGCTGGGTCCTAGAACCGTCGGTAGGGCCCAGTCCTTGACCGCCCGATCAGCACGTTGGGTGCTCGTCACGGTGACGTCAGGGCCTCGCCCATGTCGTTCCAGGACCGGCCTTCTCGTGGCCGCGGTAGCTCGTCATTCACCGGCCACATCCGCAGAGCGGTGTCGCGCCCCCATCATTAGCGTCGCAGGCCGTGACCTAGGGTCGCGGCGAGGTCACTTCTGCGTCCATGGCGCTTGGGGATGGGGCTCCGGCCGTTGGCGAGGAATGGGCTGCTGGCGCCTCGCGCGGCTGGCCGGGTGGTCGTCCTGCTGCGGCCCGCGGCCCTGGGGCAGGTGAACCGGACCCCCGGGCGTGCGCGCGAGCTGGGCGGTGATGTCCTGGCTGGTCATGGGCCGGGCGTAGTGGAAGCCCTGGGCGTTCTCGCAGCCAATGCTCTCCAGCTCGGCGCGCTGGTCAGCTGTCTCAACCCCTTCGGCCGTAACCGTCATGCCGAGGACGTGGGCGAGCTGGGTGACTGCGGCGACGATGGCAGCGGACGCGGGTTCATGGCCGACGGCGGCGGTGAACGCCTGGTCGATCTTGATGATGTCGACGGGAAAGTGCCGCAGGTAGGCCAGCGAGCAGTAGCCGGTACCGAAGTCGTCCAGCGCCAGCCGTACTCCCAGGGCACGCAGGTCGGCAAGCACCCCCGTCGCCTGCTCGACGTCGCTGATGAAGATTCCTTCGGTGACCTCGAGCACCAGATCAGTCGGGTTCATCCCGGTCTTTCGCAGCACCTCCCTGACGGTGCCGGCGAAGTCCCGTCCCATCAGCTGGCGGGCGGAGACGTTGACCGACAGCTCCAGGGGTTTGTCGGGATGGTCGGCGAGCCAGCTGACCTGGTCGCGGCAGCTGCGTTCCAGCACCCAGGCGCCTATGTCGTGGATCAAGTCGTCGTGTTCGGCCACGGCGATCGCTGTCAGCGCGGGAACCGGGCCGATGGACGGATGCGTCCAGCGCAGCAGTGCCTCGACGCCGGTGACGCGCCCGTCGGTGGTCGCCACGATCGGCTGGTAGGCGAGGTCCAGAGCGCCGGCTGCGGTGGCGGCCCGCAGGTCGGCGGCAAGGTCGTGGTGCTGTGCTGCTGAGGCTGCGTCGCGGAGGTCGATCACGTGGGCAGCGCCGCCTTTGCGCTTGGCTTCGTACATGGCGGCGTCCGCGTCGTTGACCAGCTGATAGCTGATCGCGCGACCGGGCCCGGAGTAGGCGATGCCGACGCTGGCAGTCAGTTTCAGCTCGGGATCGGCACCGTCGAGGGTGAAGGGCGCGGCGAAGGCCCGGTCGATGCGGACGGCCAGGCGCTCTGCGTCGTCGGGGGCGGTCAGATCTTCGCACAAGATGACGAATTCGTCCCCCGAAATCCTGGCCAGTGTGTCACCAGGGCGTAGCACGCTCGCGAGCCGGGCGCCGACATCGACGAGCAGCCCGTCGCCGACGGCGTGTCCGTAGGTGTCGTTGACCTGCTTGAACCGGTCGAGGTCGGCGAACAGCACCGCCGCCATGGTTCCGGAGCGTTGGGCGCGGGCAGCGGCGTGCTCGAGGCGTTGGGCCAGCAGCACCCGGTTGGGCAGTCCGGTCAGCGCGTCGTGCAGGGAGTTGTCGCGAAACCGGTCCCGGGCCTCTAGGGCTTGCTCGCACGCTTGGGCGTTGAGCAGGTAGGCAGCCGCGACGTTGGCGAGGGTCTGGGCGGCTGCCACGTCGTCGGCGTCCAGTGCCCCGACGGTGTCGCGGTAGAGGTCCAACGCCCCCAGCCGGCCCTCGCCGTGCCACATGGGGAAGCTGAACACTGCCGCCAGCCCCGCTGCCACGGCCGGCGGACCGAACCGGGGAAAGCTGCGGTCGGCGGCCAGATCGGGAATGAGGACCGGCTTGCCAAAGTGGTAGGCCAGCCGGCACGGGCCCTGGCCGAGGTTGGTCTGCAACCGCTCGAACAGCAGTGCCGCGGGGCCTGAAGAGGCGACGTACTGCGGCGAGCTTCCCGGTGAGATCAGCGTGACGCCGGCACTGCTGATCGGCAGCACGTCGACGATCCGCTCCACCAGATGGTCGAGGATCGCCTGGATCCTGTAGCCCGTGACCATCGTCTCGGCGACCTCGCTGAGCACCGACGACAGGCTGTTTTGTTGAACCACAGACTCGTCCCATCACTCTAAAGACCCGCGCGTGGTCAAGGCGGAAGCCGCGCTGGGGAGCGTGGTGTGCAGGAAATGTCGGCTCTCGCGCGGCCATCATGAGGCCGTTCCGGCTTGAGTGCGTGTTGATCACACAGAAGGTGCTCCTCTTTTGACAGCTCCGGCAGGGGTGCCTGGGTGGCAGCCACGGCCGCAGCCACCCAGCGCATTGACCTACTCAGCGCTGCACAACCGTGGACGAGGCGAGCACCCTCAACAGCAAGGAGGTCGCCAGCGGACCCGCGTGCAGATCTCGCGGATCACGTCTCATCGCCCCGGTGACGATCGTGGTCTTGCTGCCGCCCGCGGTGCTACTGCAGCGCAGCTTGACGTATGTACAGATGCGCACGGCAGCCCGTACCGATGCCAAGACGGGGCTGCTCAACGCGGCCGCGTGGCATCAGGAAGCGGAACGGGAGATCGTCCGGCTACCAGAGACCGCCGGCCGCTGGCGGTGCTGATGATCGACCTGGACGACTTCAAGGCTTTCAACGACACCCGCGGCGGTCGCTGGTCGCCGGTCCCGGACCCGGACCCGGGGTGACAGCTCGCAGGTGTCTTCGCGCACACTGCCGCGCCGGACAGTCATCGAACGCCGCCGACGCACACGTGAGCCGACCAGCCATCCAGACGCGGACGCGGACGCTAGGACCCGGCACAGCGAGCTGCCTGACGGCTGGACAGCTGCAGCGATCACGGTCACCACGGGGCCGTCGGCGGCCACCGCCGCCAGCCGCGTCAGAGGCCCGCAGGGCGGAGCGGCTAGGAACGCCTGGCCCCGCTGGTGTCGAGTCTGTGCTCGGCTCTTCGGGGAGGCGGCACCGTCGCCGGGCCGGCTGGCCCGGTAGGACCGGTAGGACCGGTAGGACCGGTAGGACCGGTAGGACCGGTAGGACCGGTAGGACCGGTAGGACCGGTAGGTGCAGCGCCGTGCCGCTCTTGCTTGCCGGCGTCTGTCTGCCGGCGTTCTAGGGTGTCGGCGGCACTGCCGGTGCGGGCGAGTTTGTGCCAGCGCAGCCGGGTGCCGGTCAGGGCGGCGAGGGTGGACTGGACGACGACGAGGTACATCAGCTGGCGGTAGACGACTTGCTGCAGCGGCAGTGCCCACAGGGTGCGCAGCCGTTCGCCGTCCAGGTGCAGGGCGTAGGCGGCGAGGGCGAACTGCACTGCACCGAACGTCGCCCAGCCCGCTGCCACACCCGCCGGGGAGGCGAACAGCAGACCGACCACGGCGAACAGATCCACCAGCGGGGCCAGCAGCGGCAGGGCGACGCCGAACGCGAGCAGGTAGGGCAGTCCGAGCCGGCCCAGGTGAGTGCAGCCGCCGCCGGGGCCGGTGACCGGGGCCGCGCCCAGCTGCCGGCGGTGCTTGTAGGCGGCCTGCATCGTGCCGTAGGCCCACCGGTAGCGGCTGCCGCCACAGGCTGCCCAGCGTCGCGGGGGCTTCGGTCCACGCCCGCGCGTGGCCCGCGTAGGCGACCCGCCAGCCGGCCAGCCCCAGCAGCAGCGTCAGGTCGGTGTCCTCGGCCAGGGTGTCGGTCGGCACACCACCAACATCGGCCAGTGCGGCGCGGCGGAACGCGCCGATCGCACCGGGCACGGTCTGCATGCAGCTGGCCAAGTCGAACAGGCGCCTGTCCAGGTTGAACCCGACGACGTATTCGATGTGCTGCCAGCGGCCCAAAAGCCCGCGCCGGTTGCCGACCTTGGTGTTGCCGGCCACCGCGCCGACCCCGGGGTCGGCCAGTGGCGCCACTAGATGAGTGACGGTGTCGGCTTCGAGCACGGTGTCACCATCGACCAGGACCAGCACCTCGCCGTGCGCCGCGGCGATGCCGGCGTTAAGCGCCCGGGCCTTGCCGGCGTTGCCCTGCTGGACCAGGACCAGCTGCTCGTACTGCTCCTGCAGCCCGCTGACAACCCCGGCTGTGTCGTCGGTGGACCCGTCGTCGACGACGACTATCTCCAGCTCTGGATAGTCGCTTTCGGCCAGGCTCGTAACAGTCGCGGCGATCCCGGCCTGCTCGTTGTAGGAAGGCACCACAACCGACACCGAAGGCACCCGCGCGGCCGCCGGTGCGGGTGCGGCGGGCGCCGGCCAGCTGCCGCCGCCGTGCCGGCGGGCGTGCACGGTGGCGAACACGACCAGCAGCAGCGCCCGGGCAACCGACAGGACGGCGACGCCGATCAGCAGCCAGCCCAGCACGCGGGCGAGCAGCAGCGCGCCGCCTTCGGCGCCCAGCAGCGCCCAGCCCTGCACCCGGCTGGACCCGTCCGCCGCCGGCATGGCAGCAGCCGGGGCGATGCCCAGCCCGCCCGGCACGGTGACCAGCCGCCACCCGCCGGCGCGCAGCCGGTCGATGAGCCGGCCGACAGCGGCGATCGTCTGGGAACGGTCGCCGCCGCCGTCGTGGAACATCACGACCGCCCCGTGCGAGCCGGACGGTGTCGCATTCGCCAAAATCTGGGCCACCCCGGGTCGTTGCCAGTCCTCGCTGTCCCGGTCCGCCAGCACCACCAGCTCACCGGGTGCCACCACGCGCCACCGGTGCAGGTCGGTTGCCGTGACAGCGGCCGGCGTCGAAGAGTACGGAGGCCGCAGCAAGGCGCTGTGCACCCCCGCCGCGGCAGCCAGCGCCTTCTGCGTCAAGGCGATCTCGGTGGTGTCCTGCCAGGGCGGGTGGGCACCGAGGTCGATGTGGGTGAAGGTGTGCACCCCGAGCGCGTCACCGTCGCGGCGTTCCCGGGCGACCAAGGCGGGGTTGTCCAACACCCGTGACCCGACGAGGAAAAACGTCGCCGGCACCTTCTTGGCCTCCAGAAGGCTCAGCAGCCGCGGGGTCCAGCGTGGGTCGGGCCCGTCATCGAAGGTCAGCGCCACAGTCCGGTCAGCGAGCCGGGCAGCCCTCACACCCTTCCCGGACAGATCCAGCACCGGGCCCGCCGCCCCCGGCAACCCGCTGGCAGTCCCTTGGCCCGCCTCCGCCCCCGTCCCGACGACCAGGAACTCGGTGCCGCTTCATCCAGAAGACCCGATGAAAGCCTGTTCCTGCAGCGGTCGAACGGGAGCTGGCGGCCGGAGTCAGAGGCCGGGACCGTTGTTGAAAGCGGGACAGTGCCAGTGTCCGGAGCACTGTTGCGGATCGAGCTGTCTCAAGACGACGCATTCGACCTCGGTGACGTGAACTGGTGCGGCGACGTGCAGGACCTTGTCGGAGCCTTCGTCGCCGTGAGCGATGAGCTGCCCTATGAGCATGTCACCGTCAACGACGAGGAATGGCAGGGGATGCCGGCTCGGGCCGACGAGACGCTCGCGGTCCTCATCCCTTCAGTACAAAGTGCGGAGAGTGTCGCCAAAGTCCGTTGGTTCTCGGAGGGTGGAATGACGTCCAGCTCTGCCGTCTGCCGTCTGCTGCGGTACGGCCGATGGGTTCTGGATTGGAGCTGGAACGACGACGGGCTTCCCCAGGGAACTGCCTTCCGCCCGAGTGGTCACCTGCAACCTTCGGACGTAGCCGACTGGATCATCGACTGCGACCTTGGTCCCGGACGAATGGGCGATCCTGAATGGGAAGCCCTCAGCTTGACGGTCGAGTTCGACCCTTCTGACGACGCAGTCCTGCTCGCCGTCTTGGGAAGACTGCCAAAGGTAACAATGCCTGGTTGGTCGATCAACGGCACCCGATACGACTGGAACGGCCAGGGCCAGCGCTGGCACGGCATCGGCTGACTGGGCGATACGACATCCCTGAGGAGACGCCCACCGAGTAGTAGACGGCTGCTGGGCGGCCCTTGCGCTTGCACGGGCGCGCGCGGCCCACTTCCAAGGGACGCTGAAGAACGGGTTGCGCCAGGCAGAAAGCATCGAAGCAGCACGGGCAATGGTGGCTTCGTGGACTGCGCCCGCTGGCCGCGCGCCGGAAGTTAGGCTGACCGCGTGCCTTCCTACGTCGTCACGGTCGATGTTCAGCTGACGGCCGAGCCTTCATCGCGGGACCTTGATTTGCTGCAAGCCACAATTCAACGTGATGGTGCTGGCAGATATGTCGTGGAGGCACGCTTGATGATCATCACGGTGTACTTGAGCGCTGAGAGCAGCGGCGAGGTTGAGGGCCTCGCACGTCTCGTCGCCGAGCGGGCGTTAGGCGACGCTGGTTACACAGCTGACACAGCCCTTGTCGTCAACGTGGATAGCCGCGAGCGGGTCGAGTAGTCACAAAGTTCCTACCCGGTGTCGCAAGCCTCTGGTGACCCACGCGCACTGACGAGGTGGATGCCTCCCGCGGTATGTCTCTATTCGGATCTGAGCGAAGGCGAGGCGAGCGGCCAGATGTCGGCGATGCCGGAATGCGTCTGGGTGGATATGCTTACGCCGCGAAGAGCCGGCAACATCAGGTCGCGGGCTATGAATCACCCTTGGTCAATAGGCGGACAATGAGAGCGACCGCCAGCAGCGGCTACTCTGCGTGACCACCGCGACGATCTTGTGGGAATTATCTAGGTCGTGCCAAACAAGAGTGTCATTTTTTCATGTGTGTTGTCGCTGAGCAAATCAACGTCACATCCGCCTGGCTGTAACCCGGAAGATTGGCACATACAGCGCGACCATCATTGCGCTGATATTCGAGTTTGTCGGGCCGTTGCCCATGAACCGCTACAGACTCACGGATTGGCAGTCCTCGCTCGGGGCGCAGTCGCTATCCAGTCGATGTATGACGTGCAATTGCTATTCCCAGCGATTCGGCTCGGGCATATCACAGGTCCTGGCCTGCATGTCCGTCGAATCTATGCAGCGTTGCATCCGTATTTTGTCCGGCGAACTGCTATGTGGCGAGCGGGTGCAGTAGGCGTTCCATGCTCTCGACGGCTCCGCGCTGTAGCTCGGGATGCACATGCAGGTACAGGTCGGCGGTGGTGGCCGGACGTGTGTGCCGAAGCATGGTCTGCACGGTCTTGAGGTCGACGCCCTGCAAGAGAAGGAAACTCGCGGCGCTATGACGTAGGTCGTGCAGCCGCAGCGGGCGCAGGGATGCCGCCTGGCACAGCTGACCGAACGAGCGGGTGACGTTGCGCGGCTCGAGGTAGGTGCCGATCTCGGTGGTGAAGACGACGTCGTTGCGATCCCAGCAGCCGGCGGCGAGCCGCTCGCGTAGCTGCTGCCTGCGGTGCTCGCGTAGCACCCCGACCAGCTGTCCGGGTAGCGGCAGAACGGCGACACTCGCGTCCGTCTTGGGTGCTACTTCGACCAGCTCGGTCGCCTGCTGACCAGATGAGGGGTTACTGGCCGGGAGGCGTTGCAGGCTGCGGCTGATCGTGACGGTGCCGGCGTCAAGATCGAGATCATCCCAGTGCAGAGCGAGTGCTTCTCCGCGGCGCACGCCCAGGGTGAGCAGCAGCAGCCACAGGGCAGCGAGCCGGTGGTTGCTGGCGGCTGCCAGTAACCGGTGAGCCTCGTCGACGGTGAGCGGGACGACGGTCGGGCTTCGGTGACGCGGCGGGCGGACCAGCGTCGCTGGGTTACGGGTGAGCAGTTCGTCGCGGACGGCCTGTGCCAGAGCGGCCCGCAGGATGCCGTGGAGGTAGGCGACGGTGCGGGCCGACAGGGGTCGACCACGGGCACTGGTCTCGGTGAGCTTTGCCGACAGCCAGGCGCGTAGTTGACGCGGTGACAGTTCGACCAGAGCCGTGTTGCCGAGGGTGGGCAGGATATGCCGCCGGGTTTGGTCGGTGTAGCTGGCGAGCGTGCTGCGCTTGAGCCGTCCGGCGAGGACCTCGCCGGGCAAGGTCACCGTGAGCCATTCCTCGAGGTAGGCGCCGACGGTCACGGCCCGGCCGGTGGGGACCGCTGCGCCGAGTTGCACTTGCTGGCGAAGGTCGTCCAGCTTGTTCAGTACATGGGCTTGGGTAGGTCCGTAGACGGTCTTGCGGCGCCGGGGCTGGTTCCACTCGTGGATGTCGAGTTGGCCGGCCCAGGCGCCGTTGTGCCGAAAGACCGATCCCTCGCCGGCTGGCCGTCGTCTGGCCATGAGCTTCCTTTCCTGACCCTGCGGCAGGCGCCGCGGTCTGCGGGTGCTGTGCATGGACGCTCAAACGCAGCATGCAGGCAAGCCCCTCGGTGGCAGCCGAGCCTCTTGGCGGCGGTCGCCCTGGCGCTTCGGGTCCGTCCTTATCCGGTGGGTCGGCTGCTCGCTGAGCTGTTTCGTTCAGCGGTCCGCTGCCGGCGGCCGCGGCGGCTGCACTGGAAGCAGACCTGCGACGTACGCCTGGAGGGCGTGCACGGGGATGCGCCGGCTACCGCCGACGCGGACGCTGTTGAGTGCACCGCTGCTGATCAGCCCGTACACGGTGCTGCGCCCCACGGCCAACATCTCGGCGGCTTGCGGCACGGTCAGCAACAGAACCGCCGGCCAGGTCTGCTGCTGTTGCTCAGCCGCCGCCGTCTGCGACGCGCCACTCACCTCGCGTGGCGGCGGCGCCCCTCGGTGATGATCGTTGATGTCGGTCGTCGGGCGCTGAACACACGTCGAGCAACACGCGCAGCAGCACTTCCCGCAGCCGGACCCGTGGACACCGGGGACATCGGGAGGCTGTGCCCGAGCTGGCTTGTTGGTTTGCCTCATACCTCTAGCCTTTGCAGTGGTGACGGTTAAGTGATGACCGGGACGGAGCAAGCGACCTTGGCCCCTCCCGAGCCGCCGGCCAGGGCATTCGGGTGGCGTCGACTGCTGCCGCCAGCCGCTTTCGGTGGGAGTGCCTTCGATCGGTGAACGCGAAGCGGGTGGGCGGCCACGCTGGATCGACTGCGGATCGACCGGCTACTCGAAGAGGTGGTCAACCACGACGGGAACCCGTTGCACCCGGCTGTCGTACGCGGCCTCAACGGGAGGGCGCCGGAGTCCGGGACCCGGTCCACGCCCACAGTGGCTGCGTGGCCTCACGAGGCGCCGCCGACGTCTTCGCCACCAACCCCAGCGACCGGAGAGGAAGCTGAGCGTGGCGAAGACCCGGGTTCTAGCTGAGCATCCTTCGGCTTGCCTGAGCTCCCCGAACGTGGGAAAGCGCGGAAGACCAGGAGGTCTTCGTGGGCGATGACGTGCAGCGGGGTGTTGTTCGCCCGGGCGCGGCGGACCTGTTCGAGGGCGAAGAACGACGCTCGGGGAATGAGCTGGTCGCCGCGTAGGCCGGCGAGTAGCGCGACGTTGCGTTCCAGTGGTGTCAGCCCGGCTCGCTGGCCGGCGCGGATCATCGCTCCGGGCAGGTCGACGAGGGTGCCGCGGTAGCGGTAGGGCCGGACGGTCATGGCCACGATGCCGCCGGGGCGTAGCAGCCGGGTGCAGCCGGTAAGTATCTGGACCATCCCCTCGAGCAGGGCGTGGTGGCCGGCGTGGGCGAGGTTGGCCGGGTCGGTGGAGTACTTGTAGTGGCTCTTGGTGACACCGGCGCCGGGTGTGGCGCTGACTTGGCCGTGTAGCGACGCCCCGTAGGGCGGGCTGGTCAACACCAACGCGACCAGACCGCGGATGGCGGGGTCGACGACACCTGGTAAGTGGCGGGCGTCGCCGTCGACGACTTCGCCGTGTCCGGGGGCGCCGTGCTGTCGGGCGAGGCGCAGGTTGGCGCCGGCGAGCTGCGCCCATCGCGGTTCGTATTCGACGCCGACGGCGTCCCGGCCGAGGTGGACGGCTTCGACCAGGGTGGTGCCGATGCCGCACATGGGGTCCAGGACGAGGTCGCCGGGCTGGGTGTAGGCGGCGATTGCCTGGCGGGCGATCGCCGGGAGCATCTTGGCGGGATGTTCGGAGCTGCACGGCAAGTATCGGCCGGTGCGCTGGGCTCGGGCGGTGCGCTGGGCGGTCGGCCAGACCGACAGGGGCAGGTGCGGGGCAGGGCTGGTGGTGATGACAAGACTCCGAATCGTAGGGGGCTAGGGGCACCGCCCTGCTTGCTGCGGGGCGGCGAACGGTCATGGACGGGATGGGTCAGGAGGTCGAGCAGCTGCGCAGCCGGCTCGCCGCAGCGTCGGGTCAGCCCGCTGGCGAAAGACGAGGACGTCGTGGTGCACCACCAAATGGCGGCGGGGTGCGCGCCCGGACGCGTCGCCGGTCTCGCCGGTCGAAGCGGACGGGGGGGCAGCGAGATCGCTGTCGCGGACGGCGGCGTGTACGGCGACGATGTGCTGCAGGTAGTCCAGGCCGGCTGCCTGCGCCGCGGCGACCGTGTTGCCAGCCCGGTCGATGAGCCGGTCGGGGTTGTGGGTGTTGCCGGTGACGGTGATGAGCAGCCCGCCGGGCCGTAGCACCTGAGTGCAAGCCGCGACGAGCTCACCAGCCGCGTCACCGGCAACGTTCCCGTGCTGGCGTTTGACGGCGTTGCCATTCGGTGTGTCCGGAGCGCTGCTGGGGCTGAGCCGTCGCTGCGCCGAAAGTCGCGATGAGTCAGTGTCGGCGCCAGTCGGCGGGCACAGGACGGCGAGGTCGACCTGACCGCAGTGCGCGCCGATTAGGTCGGCTAGCCGGCGGGGGTCGCCGGTGATGACCTCGACCAGGGGCCACACCTTCGGTGCCAGGATGTGCTCGCAGTTCGCGACGGCGAGCCGGGCCGAGCTGTCCTGGGTTTCGACGCCGATGGCGCGCCGGCCGCGGGCGGCGGCTTCGATCAGGGTGGGGCCGGCGCCGCAGCACGGGTCGAGGATCAGCTCACCGGGCTGGGAGTACTCGACGAGGATCCACCGGGCCAGCTCCGGGGTGATGCTCCCGGGGTGGTCGGCGGAGCCTGGCAGGTAGCGAGCGGCCCACTGCTCGGCTGCGGGGGTCTGCCCGACGGGCCAGACGGCCAGCGGAACAGCCGCCGCCGGTCGCCGGACGGGGCAGACGGAGGGTGCTGGTGTGCGAGGGGTGGGTGTCATGGGGATGGCCCACGACCCGGTGGTTGATGCGCCACCAGAGAAACCCTGATTTCGGCTTCGGAATCGCCAAAGTCAGCACGATCCTTGCGCCAGTCCGCGTGAACGTCCGGTGCTTGTTACCGAGCGAGCCTGGTTACGGACGGACGCTGCCGCTTGTGATGGCACGTCTGCCGCACGGAGGGCAGCGGGGCACCTTCTGGACTGGCGTGCCAGCTGCCGCGGGACGTGGCGGGGTCCACGGAGGGCTCGCCGAGAAGCTCCATCAGGGCCACGCACCTGCTCATGGCGCTGGCCAGAGGCGAGGCGTCGACCGGAAGTCCCGGGCGACACCGTCCGTCGTGTGCTCGAGCGAGGCGCGGGCTGCTGCATCGGCGGCGGATGCCCAGAACCGGTACGGACCCAGCCTGATGGATGTCCATCAGGCCGCTTGACCTGCAGGTTCGGTGACTGCATCGAGTTTCCATCAGTTTTCCATCAGGCCTGATGTGACTCCATCAGGTCGCAGATGCGAGTCCATCAGCCTGCGGGCAGCCGGCCGCTGATGGAAAACTGATGGAGTCGGTGGTTTCTCATAAGCGCTCCCCCGTTGTCAGGAGCCGCTCATGTCATCCACACCCACCCCCCAACGTCCGGCGTCGCGGCGGTGCCCTTTCTGGTCGCTGTTCCCGGAGCTGGAGGCCGCTTTTGGGCTGCTGAGCACCGGCTGGGCGCCGCTGGGCGTCCAGGGCCGGGCCGTCGCCGCCCAATGGCCCGACCGGCTCATTCCCGTCGGTGAGCTGCGGGCCCGGCTGCTGCACCCGGCGTGCCCCTACCCGACCCGCGACCGGGCGCTCAACACCGTCCTGCACC
>JAABVA010003756.1_pt1 | contig 14309 bp, 12 predicted proteins | sample 5560331 | NCBI WGS metagenome assembly JAABVA01 (sample SAMN12812661, study PRJNA571458) | rock metagenome | isolation source: Antarctica rocks | place: Antarctica: Victoria Land, Mt New Zealand sud | collected 2016-01-07 | reverse complement strand
ATTAAGCAGATCTAATGACAAATATTAACTTAAACATTAATTATTAAACTTAAAGAAGTTACACTTTTAAAGACAGCTAACAGTGAAGTCAGTAAGATTGACATTAATAGTTATAGTAAAAGTATTAACAGCAATAACAGTGATAACAGTGATAGTAATAACAATATTAATGAGAATGTGATATTTACATTATATACAATAATGAGCAGTAATTATAAAATCATTAGTGAGTCTTATTTAACAATATTTAAAATTCTTATAAGAATCTCATCAATCTCAACATTAGTTTTGAAGACATTCATCAATAGAAATGAAAAGTAATCAATATTTTTTATAAAAACAGTAATTATAGATGCAAATTGAATCTCTTTGAGGTCAGTGAATGAAAATAGAATTAAAAGAATCATAATTAAATCTTTAAAAATGTGAAAGACAGATGCTGCAGTAAAGATAGCAGCAAATTATTGAAGTATTAAATTCTTTAGATGTTAAATGAATTTAAAGAGCAGTTAGACAACAAAAATTGAGAATATCTTTAAATAAAATTTAATGAGCTTGTTATTTATTAGTTAAGATGACTTCACAGTAAACATCATAAATATAGAGACAGTATCAACTTTAAAAATTATAATGATGATAGAATAATGTTGATATACTTAAACTTTGTTATCTTACAGTACAACACAATGAAGTTAAGAAACAAGATTATGACATTTTTGCTTTAAGATTTCATCATATAAAACTATGATGTGCTGACTATTCAGAAGTCATGACATAATAAACACAACAACAATATTTATTATCTTTATAAAAACTGATTTTTTCTGATTTATTTAAAATTCACAGAAAAAGAATTAATTTAAGTCTGCTTTTACATTAATTTATGACTGAACTGCATAGACTGAACAGTTCAGACATACAGTAAAGATTTTATGATTTTAAAAATTTAATATACTGAATATAGTCAGTTTAAGTGTCTATGCATTTACAATGTGTACAGAGAAGCAGTCAAAGAGAATATTATAGTAATTTTAAAGTAATTGAATGATTTACTAAAGAATAATCATTAACAATATATTATAGTGAGAAACTTCAATCTACATTATTTAACATGAAGAGATCTAAGAATGAAGAAGAATTTATAGATAAAGCAATTAATATAAATAATAAATAAATAACAGCTCTTTTTGTTCTTACTGCAGAGCTTAGTTACATAAAGATCTTAATAAATGTACAGCATTATAGATCTGACATTAAACAGCTTAAATATTACTTAATGATTAATTAACTACAAAATACAATAATAACATTATGACTTTAATCATTACTTTATTATTACTTATCTTCTGCTGTCTACAGCAGAGATCACATTACAATTTTATTGATAATAAAATAAAGTAAATATAAAGCTTCTATAATAAATTCTGATAAAACAGCTGTCAACATCACTTCATAATTATAATGAACTCAATATAAAGCAATACATAACTATTATTACAGAGACAATTTAAGCTGCAGTGAAGATAATAGTATTAATGTTAACTTTTAGTAAATGATTAAAGTTAAAATTTGACTTAAAAGCAAAAGAGATAATAAGAAAAGTAAATAGAGTTTGTTATTATTGATAAAGAAAGCAGAGTATACATATTTAAAAGATGTACTGTTAAGTTTACAATGAAAAAGAGAAGAAGCTGACAAAATTAATGAGAGTGAGTTACAGAGAATAAATAGAGATGATTTTAAAGAATCTTTAAAAATTATAAAAATTGATGAAGTAAATCAGAAATTGCAGAATCACAAATCAGACTTTTACTTTTACTTTAAAATAAATGAAAAAGCTGAAACTCACAGAACTACAGAACAAGACAGAGTTACTTTAAATAATCTTTTTTTTAACTTTTTCAGAGATAAATCTCAATAATATTACAGAATATAAGTATTTTAAGCTGATATTTATGTCTTTTGTTAGATATATAACTCATGATAGCTGTGCTATTAGTGTGATGCCACCTTTTAACAGGTTATGAGCCTGAGTTGATGTAATGATGTTGAACATGTGTTGGCTGCCTTATCTGTGTAAGCTCAAGGTTATGAGTTCAAACTATGTTGTGTGTGCATTCTTTTCATCTATGAGAAGCTGAGTAAGCAACATATGAGTATGCTGGCCAATTGTGAGTTAAAGAGAGTGTTAGATATATAACTTACAATAGCTGTGCTATTAGTGTGGTGTCATCTTTTAACATCTTTAATTATAGAGACTGAATTAACAGAGATTATAATGTAAGCATTAAACAATAAGACATTAAAACTAAATAATATATTGAATTAAATTCTATACTAAATATTATTGTAATTACTTTCACTGCTGCTCTCACTGTACAATTTATGTCTAAACAGCAAAAGACATTTAAGAATCTTCAAATACTTCATTACAGTAATGCTGCAGAAGCTCAACAAAGAAGATTATCAGCAATTTAAAATATATTAATTAATAACACTTCTAAACATCATAAATAAGATTCTGAAGTTCATAATGACACATAGAATAAGTTATATGACAGAGATCTATTAATTGTTATTTAAAACACTGTTAAGAAACTGAAAAATTGTGTTTATAGAGTAGACAATTTATATATTGCTGAAGTAGATTTATAAAGCATGAGAGTTAAGCACATTAATTACATTATTATTAATGCTGAATGTATCAGAAGTCTTTAACAATGTCTTTTACAAAAGATTACTTTACAATCTTTAAAAACATTATTTATTATTAAAGATAGTAAACTAAATAGAAGACTTTCTGAGAAAAAGAACATCAATAATAAAGTTATTAGAATATGAGTTAGAGAGCTTTATTATTTATATAGATATATTTTAAAATTTATCATTATCATTATCATTTATTTTATATTTATTTTATAATACTAACATACTAAATCTAGTCAATGATTCACAGCTTTAGATCACAGCAATGAGTTGAATTAATAGTGTAAATATTATAATAACAGAAAAGTCAGTAAAGAAGAACTACACTGCTTTATATATAATGCATAGCTATATAAAGTAATAAATTTAAAAATATATTTCTGTTTTTGTCTTAATTAAATATGAGCTCATTTACTTTACAAACTGTTTTATAAAACATAATACAACAGTAAAGCTAACTCTAGATATATATACAGTATAAATATCATTGATGTGTAGAATGCTGAAAGTCATTTTGAATTTATATTTAAAATAAGATATACATATATAATATATTTAAACTTAAGTCACAACAAATCTTAAAAGTTTAATAATGCTAATAGACTTTATATAAGACTTTAAGCTTAAAAATTTATAAAAACTCTATATAACAATAATGTTGCTGCAGATTCTGTACTGCTGCTCAGTCTGATACAGCTTAAACAGTAAGTACAGAATAATTATATAACAGAAATGAATTCTTTAGAAATTGATAGTCATATAATAATAAATAAAAGTCATTATAATGAAAGTCTTTTGCATAACAATGAACTCAATACTGAATATAAAATTCTTTTTTCTTTTAATAAAACAGCAGCTAAAGAAAATACTGAGAAAGTTTATGCTCTATATTATTACTGCATTAATTTATACTTTAATGAAGAAAATCAGATCTGACTTTACAAAGAAGCTTTGCTGAAAGAGCTTATTGAAATGTTTATAGCTTTATTATAAGATGTAGATATGACTTTTATTAAAAGTTAACTTAAAATTCAGAGCACTTTACATTGTATTATTATAATGAAATGATTTAATCATTTACATAAATAACAATGCAGATGAAGCTGTCTGTAAATACAATATTAACAAACTTTATTAAGATTGAAAGATGTTGAATATTTACACTCAGAATCTATTTTCTGATGTTAGTGCAGTCAAAAGAAGATAGGTTAAAAGCTGCTTTAAGCTGTTTAGACATTGAGGAAAAATCTGTCTAAACTGAATGAATTATATATCAATCATCTTAGAATAAAGAAGGCAGCTATACAATATAAGAACTCTTGTTAAGCTAAGAATCATTCTTTATGTTGTGATCTTTAAGACTTCAGTTTTGAACTCTTTCTTCTTTCTCACTCATTTTGTCACACCTGAGTCACAGCAAGACAGTGAACATTAATACAGCATAAAGCTCACTTCTTTGCTCTTAACTTAATCTTTCACTCTCTTCATCAATGAAGCTAAACTTCACCTCTATCAATTTACATTACTGACATTCTCTTCTCTGACCATCTGATTGAACTTGTTCCTCAAGGCTCTCTTGACCTATATTTTCTTCTCTTGAGTCCTCATCCATCTGTTATATATAATGACAGAATGATTGATGAACATTGCAAAACTGACAAGCTACTGTCAAGCTATTATCTTCAGCAGCGCCAAGAGCTTGCAGTACAAGGCTGAACCAGATCAAAGGTTGCAGACAACACAAAGAAGAGCCTGATATCAATATTGAGGAAATGGAAGAGGTAAGACATCTTTCATCACAGCCTACACTGCTGTCACTGATTCACCAAGTAGATACTGCAGTGAGTGCAGCTATGACTCTGAAACCTTCTTCAAGGATGCACAAGTGCTGGATTTCAAGGTCTTCTGAAAATGGACATTGAATCACTACAACAGAATCAAGATGGCCTTCAGTCTCAAGAACTACTGGTGAGTTCTATGCATGCACATCCTCAACAAAGCTGATCAAGACTTCAATCAGAGTGAAAGGAGAGATATATACAATGTAAGCTGTGTTGATTATTTGGATTCTGAAAAGTTCTTCACTGATGTTTTGACTATGCACAGTATCTCAACTCACTCATTGATGAGTATCATCTCCACACTGTGCCCAAAAAGAAGCCTGTCATTGACCTTGATGATCTCTATCACCTTCTTTACACACACTGGGTCCTTGATGATCAAACATACAATGATGAGCGTCAGCGGGTTCAGGTGGCCACAGGGCTTCTTGCAGCTGTCTTTTTTGGTTGTTGACCATGCTCATTGTTTGATACCCAAGTCAAACTTGAGAAGGAGTTGGGCGAGCTGGCAGATGATGGTCAGAGTAATATGAGATATGAGTTGAGTAACATTGATATGGATGCAGGCAGGGATATGCAGCGCAAGTGCATTGGTGATATTGTGATGACCATCAATTCTGATTGCAAGTTCAACAGTGATTCCAGCACAGCTTATGATGGTGACAGTAACAGCAATCCCAGCACTGCTTGTGAGAATGATAGCGACAGCGATTCCAGCTTGGTGTATCCTACCAACAACAATGACGGCGACATCGATGATGACTGTGGTGCTGGGCCTGAGGAGACTCAAGCATTTCTGTACCGACATTTCACCATCATCATTGTTCCCAATGAGACACTGGGGAAACCTAACATGGTTTTCATGAAGGTCACACTTCGTCATACCAAAGGTGAAGATAATAACCCAAGAATGTAAGCAACGCTGGCTTGCTGCTGAATCATATTGTGCTACTAATCTGTGTGCATCTAGAAAAACATTGGTTGTTGATGGGGAAGATGATGATCCAATATTTTCCCTCCTTGATCATCTCATCTCTCTTGCGCTGCACGATGACGCCTTTGAAGCTAAGTCGGCGAACGACGTCAAGAACATATTTTGGGTGAAGATGTCACCAGATAAGAAAAGCCTGACGCTGAAATGAAAGTGTGGCATCTTGAATTGCTCAGTCTTCCGTGAACCTTTGCGCAGCACAGCTGAGTCTGAGACATCACTAACTGAGCCTCTGCATGCCAGCACATGGATCCACTATCTTCAACGACTTGGACTGACGGCGGGCTTCCAACATTCTTTCACCCAGTACAGGCTCCGACGTGGCCTCCTGAATGTTGTGAACAGTAAGTCTACTCTTTTGTCCTTGACTTTGAATTTGTTTTCTTGTGGAGATTATACAGTCACTGAATTCATCCACTGTCATTAGACAAAGCTCCGGCTTCAGTCTGAGATCAAATATTTGACCATAAGCCCGACGGCAACACTGTTCAGTATTACATAGATGAAGAGGTCCAATTTGATACCAAGGCCTGCTATTTAGGGCGCCCATCCAACGATGTCATCCAAAAGATGGCTCGGCTGGCCAGCCTGACGGCCGATGCAAGTGCACCGACTGAGCTGTCATCTGAGCAGCAGATTAAGCTGAGTCAACATCCTCAAGTAATCCGGCTCTGTCAAAAGAACAAAGCTCTCACTGCAAAGATTCATGCAGCGGGATACCGACCCATCAGTACTGCGAAAGGGACGCCCCTCTTTGAGAAGAAGAAAAAAGTCCAAGCCCGCCTAAATTCTTTCAAGAATAGATTGCGTATCGACATGATCAAGAAAGCCCGGAAACGACACTTCAGAAAAGCCGATACCGTTGCCTTTGACTCCCAATTTTCCGTCACTGGAGTCACCCAGACATCCTTGCAAGATGTACACTGCGCAAAGCCAATCAAATATCATCTTCCTGAGCGAGCTGCAGTGATTGATTTGACATGTTCACCCACCAATGGCCTGACAGAGCAGCAAAAGCTCACCCGGCGGATCAGAGCAATCGAAGCCAGGGTCGCACTCTGCTGTCGACAAGAAAGCCGCCGCCGCCGCCGCCAAACCCAGTCTCACATCAAACAAAAGGATTCGGACACATCTTCAGAGGACTCCACCGAGAACAGAAAAGATGAATTTCCCCTGGTGTGCAAGCCCAAACAATGCATCTTCTGCCTTGGGGACGAACGCAAGCCATATGAGCAGCGAGTTTTTGAGTACACCAAAGCCAACAAGATGATGAATGAGGTGGAGAAGCACTTGGCAAAATACTCACCTCAGGATCAGGTCCCGTGTCCACATCCTCAATGCAAGGCAGCAGCCCTGGTCATATCGAATGTGATAGCATTCAAGGCCCACACTGCAAAGGTGCACCAAATATCCCTTCGAGATCCAGCTCGGTGTGGCCAATAAACTGGTCCTTCTGCATGTGTCATGGCGTTCAAATTCACACAACACAGATGCACATGATCTTGTTGCGTGTGAAGACAGCCCCACACATGTCTTGTGGCCTATCTTGCACGATCAGTGGATCGACGACCACCGGCCTCGGAAGGGCGAAGTTCCGCGCCGCGAGGGCCTTGCCTGGTATCCTGCGAGGCGTTCTGCCAGGCGAACGTGTATGACGGTCCAGCTGACGGTTGCCGTGGAGCTTTGATCCAGGCATAAGGTTACAAGGGTGATAGCAGATGATTGGACGACGAGAGAGGCGAGAGTTTGGAAAGGAGGCACCGAGAGCTGCGCGACTGGGCGTCAAGATGAGAATCTCGTTCTTCGCTGAGCATCGCGGAAGATGCGGTACAGCCGATGCGTCATGGCAGTCTCAGCTCAAAGACCAGGCCGCTGCAGCTGACGTGTTCGACGCAATGTGAATGTCTATGAGGGGTGCAGTGGGAATCAAGCTGCATAGGATGTCGATCGGGTGTGAGGCTCCAGCGGGCTGAAAGCTAAGCCGGGGCTTGTCTCCTAATATTCGGCGAGCTTGGAGATCGGCGATCTGTGGTCACTGGAGTGTAGACGGAGACAAGTGGGATTTGTGAGCCGCGACAATTGCAGTGGATGGTCTGCCAGCCCTTGGGTACATATAACCCTCCTCTCGCTGAATTGGCCTTGGATGGCTCTCGCAGGCCACTCAAACAATAAAGCGGCCGAATTACAACCATTTATTCCTTTTGCACTCACATCCTACAATGGTGTTTGTCGATCTAAATTCCATTCACTTCTGTTCTCTAAATCATAACGACGACATAGCTAACCTGTGCAAGTATAGCTGCAAGTTGGCGCTCAGTAGAATAGGCAGGAGATACAACAACCTGAGCAAGTGAGACTGGAACATAGTCAAATATGACATATAAAGACCCTTTGAAATCGAAAGATTCCAGAAAAGCCGTAAAATTGGGATGCTGGGTTTGTTGTAGCATTTTCACCTTCCCGTCCCTATCTGATCCCGAAAACCTCCTTGGCGGTGACGAGGTCGCATGTCAAAGCCGCTGAATTCGGCGTCAGAGCACACGATTATGTGCTGATGAAACATGACTCACTGTGGAAGAGCTATGGGAAGGTATATGAGCTCAATTTTGACAGCTTTGTCGTTGTTGCCATTCAAAAAGCTCCCTCGTATGAGTTCTTGGGGACCATCCCTTGTGTCAACCACATTCCTCTCCGATGAGCCCGCCCTGCTTTTCTTTAACCTCTTTACGGGGTCGCTCCCATGGGCTGAATGATCTGGAAAGCGGGTCCCTGGTTCTGTAAAACGGGCAATCCCTTCTCACGCGTCACCCAAAGTTCTTGGGCCAATCCCGAGAATATTCCAAACTCGACCGAAGTGAAGGAAACTCCACCTCTGCTCCGCAGACGCTTCACCGAACCCTCGCCTCCCTGTCCAGATTGCGTTTCGCTTCCGATATGCCACCGCACACCAACTCCACCCCATAGTGTAATCCACGCGTAACCCTAAACTCCAAGCTCCCATTCAATCCCTTCCCATCCCTTCCCTTCCCTACCTCACCTCGCCACACCACACAAACCACCTTAGCTTCCGCACTCAAGCAGTTCAGCGATCAGTAAGGGGCCTTCGTCTTGCTGCAATGCAAAGCCCAGCAACATCCCCCTCGTGTCCGACGCCGAAAACGGCACACCCACCCCCATACCGGTACCCGTACCCGTACCATGCCATCTTCAGGTACGGTGCGGTGCGGTGCGGCAGCGTTCCCGACCTTATCCGTGAGAGTGTTCAAGGCTCGGAAACGGGTCCGGAAACGGGAAAAAAGCCCGGAGGGGAAAGAGACTCGAGCGGCTTAGAATTGTGAATTGGTCTGTAGAAAGTTGCTTTATTCGTTTACGCCATGTACAAGTATATATAGGAAATGATGACTAAGTTATGAATAGGGATGATTAATAAAGGGTGACTAAGCAGCAATATCACATTCTCCCCTACTTCACAGTCACAACAGTCCACTGATGTGAGTGCAAAATCCTTATCATGTTCCTTTCTTATTGCATTCTTTTTGAGTCAACCTCGCTCCGGTTACTATTGTTGTCCAAAACAGGCTAGTGATGTGGGTTGTTGATGTGTGTTAGTGATGAGTCACTGTTTTGAGCCTCCACTTATATCTCTAACCTTTCACCCACTTTTTCCTTTTCTTTCTTCTTCAGTTTTCGCCCACGCAACAATCTCAACTCATAAATTGTTCGTGTGCACTTAGTTTCCCTTATCTTCATATTCAACTCAAATTCAACTCATCACGATGTAAGTTCGCTTCATGATTCTCGTGATTCTTTCTTGAGTCGTTAACATTTGATAGGTCTTACCTTATGCCGCCGCCCTCTGCCTCTGCCTCTGAAGCTGGTGAAGATGACCCAAATCAGCGCAAGGTTCAGCCCGACAGGTCCCATGAAGCTTCCAGTTTGTCAAAACATGAGAGGCGCGCACAAGCTTGTGAGCTCGGTAAGTTTTCGTTCCGATTTCAGTTCAACTTCTAACTGAGGTTTAACAGAAGACTCCGCCGCCTCTGCTCCCGGTTCGTTGTTGTCTGCCCTGCCTATCGGCAATTCTTCTCGACACGGCCACCGATATCCCTCTCTCTGGTCGACTAGGCTCCGAGCTCGCCACGTTGCCCATCGTCCGCCAAATCATATCTCGAGAGCCCATGGCCGAAACTCAGTTCGAGGACCATCTGAGCTACGCCGCCGCCGCCGCCACCCATGCTCATGGAAAGGTGAATTGCGTGCAGGGACTCGGGCCTTTTTTGTTGTGTGTTCGGACCGAGTATTGTGGTCAGTCTCTCCTTGGTGGGTCGTGTACAAATTGCCACTGGGGTGGCCAAGGGACCCGATGCAGCCTTTGTGAGTATGCCTTTCCATACTGGTATGAAGAATGTTAACTGGTATAGGCCGTGAAGATTCATCCAGTTTTTCGTCGTCCTCAGCCGATCCGGTAACGCCTCGTCGCCGCCGCGCCGCTCCTGCCGCCGCCGCCACCCTTGCCATCAGAGACGTGCCGTTGCCCGCTGGCTGCGATTACTCATCGGCGGAGGAAGTTACTCAGGTCGCCGATGATCTGGATGCGGTTGCGGGTATGCTTCAGCGTCGGGCCGAAAACATTCGTGCAGGTGTCGCTGTTGCTCCCCTGGGCCCACCACCCCCTCCCCGGCAGTCTCGCTCTCGTGAGGATCGCCGATAGCTGTTTGGTTTCGCTTTGTGCGTGGCCCGTGCTCAGCTTGTGTGGTTGTTTTTGTTTTTATTAGATAGATAGTTAATAGACTTGCCTTGCCCCTGTTACTATCTTGATATCGTAATCTTTTCAATCCGTAGACCTCTCGATGGACAATTTCGGACCGCGCGTGCGCGGCCTACCGTGTGAGATGATTACCACCGCACTGAATGAGAGTGATATTAGCAATGCTCTCAAGTATGAGAACATATTGATTCATCCTAATCAGGCTGCATTCTGAGCAGATGCAACCATCTCTTCACTTCACTGCAGATTAATCTGTAGCCTTCATCTGCTGCAGAGCTAAATTTCATCATGCTCTGTAAATAGTTAAATTTGCAGCAATGAAAAGAGAATCATATCACACATCATATTGTTTGCATAAATTGATAGCTGAGAATATTCACTGATTTTCATCAATTCCTTTGTCACAATCTTTAGTTAATCAGCAATGTGCAAGCAAATTGTTGAGAATGAAAAATTGAATTTATCATTTCTACAGCTGATAACTTCAATTCTTCAAAAAAACATGTCAAGTCAAAATGACTACTATTTCTTCATAATCACATCACATAAGTTTCTTCAACATTCACTAAAACCTCAGAATTTCAATTTAAGAGCTGAAGTAATTTCTTGTTTACTTGCTTGTCATCAGTCTTCAGAATATTGATCACACTGACTGCAAATGAGATGAGATTGAATCTGCAATGCAGTGTGCTTAAGAATATGATGTCAATAGTGCATTAATTCATTTGCTTTCAATGAGAATATATAGTCTGTTTAGACAAGCAGAGAGCTTTCTTTGTCATTAAGCTCTCAAGACTATGCATCAGAAGAACTATTTTTGATGATGCTAGTAAGATTATCAGCAATCAATACTGTAATGTAAGAAGCTACATATAGAGAAGTCATCTTCAGACTATACAGCTGCAAGCTTTTCAAATAAAGCTGAAGCATAATTATGAGAATTGTTCTGTAATACAGAATCTAGAAACTTTGTGATGTCTGCATTGTATTTAAACATCATTATTTGTGTGTTCAGCACATCTTTGCTTAAAAGATAAACTGATCAGTATATTTCTGACTCTGTCTTCAGTCAAGTATTATATGAATCATCAGTTAGATCATGAACAAATATGATATCAACTAAGAGTTCAGCAGAATTGTGAAGAATCTGTAGATCATAGTTTCTCTCATTGAAAAATAGCTGTTTGCACAAGCTTAATTGACAAATAGTCATCACACTTGGGTCAGGATTCAGAGCTGTATGACTTTCACTTGTGCTTAATATCAAGATGAATGAAACTGTTTTCACAGTCAAAAGCTGCTTATAAGTTGTGGAGATACTGTTGTGACATTTGGTTGCTAAGTGCTTGATAACTCACTAGCACCCACACCTACACTTCTTTTGCGCTTTCTGCCAAATACCAAATTCATTCTGCTGCCCCAGTGATCTCCTGATTACTTGCTATAACATTTGCTGTGAAATGTCAGTCTCTTGAAAGCTTGAGTTGTTACAGCTGGCATCTTTCTAAAGATACTTGAGTAATATGCCCCAGCCTCACGCAGCGCAAAAGCTCTATGGAAGAGCTAAATTAGGGCCGGCCCGTGCATTAGGTAGGTAAGGTAGGTAAGGTACTGTACCTAGATAAGGTACCGTGCCCACCTTAAGGTTTGTACCTTAGAGGCTCTCTATCGGTCTGTAATAGGGAGGTTTTGCCACAAAAACAAGTCCTCAGACAAGTCCTTAATCAGGCTAGAGGCAGCCCTTTCAGGCAGTCACAGGGGATAGAACTTGATCCTTGCTTACAATAGTTGTAAGTGAGAATCAAGTCACAATTCAGGTTAGAATCTTATCAATAGAGTTAAATAGATAAATTAGATAAATCTTTGTCAACAATAAGTCTTCTGCATGCTGCTGATGATGTAATTGATTTATATACATATAAATAACTTAAATAATGACTTCATATGAGCAACAAATCAACTTTTCTGATGTTTAAAGTCTCTTCAAGTCTCTGACTAGAGTCTCTATCAGACAATTTATCTGATTTATGATCTCTATATCTTTCTTAAGCAACTCACAGTCATCTATCTTCTTTCAGACTCTTTTAACATCAATTTTAATATTAATTGATTCTGTTCTAATCTTCTACTGTGCTCAATTGATTGTGCTTTTTAGCACTGAGATCACTGAGATCACTAAGATCACTGAGGTCATCAAGATCACTGAGATCATCAAGATCATTAAGATCATCAAGACTCTCATTCTTTCTTCTGCTTAATTTCTTCACAGAATTAAGTTGTTGTCAGATGAGAACATTACATTGATGTAGATATGTCTAAAAAATAAGTTAATGTATAATTTAGATATCAAGAAGTTCTGAAAGCAAGTTAGAACACAGCTTACTAAAGAGATAAAGAGAGACTATCAGCATTTATAATGAAAAATGAAGACTCTGATTAAAAGATAAAAGATAGAATTAGTCTCTCTGATGACAGAAGATGAGAATAAAGAAAGTACTTTTATAAAGTAATTGATGACTGAATCAAGGTTGTCAACAGTCATGAAACAGAGATTGAAAAGAAGAAGAAATTGATAAAGAAGAAGATCAGAAAGATTTGTAAAACAGAAAAGATAAGAAACAATTTAATGCATTAAATAAGAAAGAAACAAAACTACTTTTCTTTCTCTTTCATATTCTCTTTCAACAAGAACAACAACATCAACAAGAACATCAATGAGACTTTTCTTAACTTATCAGCAGTAAAGTCTCTCTTTCACAGTCAGTTCATCACATCAGCTGTGTTCACTGTCTTCAATAATGATTAACAATCTCTTAAACATGTTCATTAAAGCTGTCTCTTCAACAACAATGCAAGCAGTCTACAGAGCATCAGAGTAGCTGTTATAAAGTATGTTGAGATGCTGACAGCTCAGCAGACTATGAAGATGATGAGAGAGATGATGAGAAGAGTGATGAGAAAGACAGAGAAAGCAGCAAGAAAGATAGAGAAAGTGATGATGACAAGAATGCTGAAATTGAAGATGACAAGATAATTAAACAAACTAGAAGAAAGTGTGTTAGCTATTCTGCAGATTGTGCAAAGAAAGAAAGAAAAAGAAACTTAATTTTCTGTTAATAGATATTTCTGAATAGTGAGTGAACAAATAAGAAAGTAACTTTCAGCTACATTTTCATGAAAATATGTGTAGCAATTTGTTAATAGAACACTTACTAAATAGTAAGCAGCAATAGACTGTAAATCAGAATGTAACTAAATGTTAAAGACATTAGCAGTTTAAAGATTCTGAGTCAGTTTAAAGATCTGTTCAACAGCAATTTAAATACTAAAAAGATGATGATTAAATGCTGCTTTATTGTCAATAAGAATTCATTCATCAATATAAAGCTTAAAGATGCTATTCAGATGCTTGTATGCCTGATCTTTAAACAGAAAGAGCTGTTAACAATCTCAGTAAATCTGTTGAAGATTCTTTTTCAGTTTAGAGATTTACACAATTACATAATTATTTGTCTTTTCTTCATAGAGATCAGCAATTGATTCTATTAAGTCATCTGAGCAGACAACAGTCTGATATTTAAAGTCATGATGTCTCTTATACTCTGAGTACAGCATCTGCTGTTCTTTCTAAGAACAACAGATTTCTTAAAATGTTTTATTTACAAAATCTCAGATTGTTTCTTGTCTTTGTTAACTCTCAGTCTTTCATATAATTCATAAGTAAAGTCATAGTCATCAATACTGTAGCATAGAATGTCACTGAAGCATTTTATTATATTGTTGACATAGATACTTGATTGTATTCATGTATATAATCAATAGATAGATCACTGAGCAATTAAAGAAAAGTGTAAGTTTGAATAGTTGCTGAGAGAATGACAGTTGAACAAGAACAAGACATAGAGCAAGTTTGAAGATAAAATGATAGTGAGTTCTTTACAGAACAGAATTGAGATCAAGAAGAGAAAGAAAAAGACAGATTTTGTGCTTTGTAAATCTAGAA
>JAABVA010003751.1_pt1 | contig 14322 bp, 8 predicted proteins | sample 5560331 | NCBI WGS metagenome assembly JAABVA01 (sample SAMN12812661, study PRJNA571458) | rock metagenome | isolation source: Antarctica rocks | place: Antarctica: Victoria Land, Mt New Zealand sud | collected 2016-01-07 | reverse complement strand
CGGCCCGCGCTCGAGCACGGTCACCGCGACGTCCTCGCCCTCCGCCAACGCAGCCGCGACCGCTACTCCCACGATTCCGCCCCCGACGACCACGACATGTCTGCTCACCCAGACACCCAAACAGACCTCACAGCCGATACAACACGGGGTCCCATAGACCGATCCTCGCCGCCGAACGACCCGGTTCAGGATCCCAACCGGGAACCGAACCCGTGTCGGTCACCGATCGGTCAGCGCGACAGGTCATGCGGTTGTTCGCACTATCCCGCCTGGCCATCTGCCGAGTCCCCGCGGCGCACCGTCCCGTAAGACGTACCTAAGCGAGAAGCTCCACCGGACAGGGTTAACGGGCATGCCCAGCTCAGGCGCTCGCCACCAAGCCGGTGTTTTCGCGTGTGCGGTGAGGGTTCCGCATACGGGACCTGTGACGTCAGCGCCTGCCCGTACGCCGAAGGAAGCGGCGTCCTGCCCAGTAGTAGGTTGGACCTTCAACGCCAGACACGGCCACGCGCTGCAAACCTGCCGACAGGTGTGAGAATCATCGGGTGAGCACTCCGCAGCCCGCCCCTCTACTGGACGTGTCCCTGACAGCTGGCGAGGTGTTCCCAGCAACTCCCTCGGGAGAGGTCTTCTTCGCAACGACGGGCTGGACTCATCCAGTGACGTACTTCGTCGGGCGAAATGGCAGCGGGAAGTCGCGCTCGGCGAAGCTCGTGGCACAAAAAACTGGCGGCCGGTTCCTTTCGACAGATCGCCTTGCGGGTCTGATGCTGTATACAAACTATGGTTGGACGTCAGTACCTGCAACGGAAGGATTCCGCGGCGTACCTCTCGGAGGCGTAGAGCGGGACCAGGCGCGCAGCCTGTCGCAAAGCGGTAGCGGTATCGACGAAATGTACGCATTGAAGGAGCAGCCCGAGGTATGGCTGAGGGTAGCCGCGTTCCTTCGACGCGCCCTCGGCCGGGTAATGGAGCTCCGCGAGAACGCGGGCTATCTCGACCCGTATATCCGCATCGACAACGTCGAGTATTCCCTCCTTAGGGACGAGGGACACGGGCTGCGGGAACTCGTCATTCTATTGACGGCGATCTATCGCGAAGACTGGACCTTGCTCGTCGTGGATGAGCCGGAACTTCACCTGCACCCGTCTATGGCGCGGCTCTGGCTGACCGAACTTGAGCGGGTTTGCGGGGCCGGCCAGCGCCGCGCGATCGTTGTGACGCATGAGCCTTCCATGGTCAAGCCTGCAAATGCCTCCGACCTAGGCGCTGTTTGGTACTTCTCTCCTGGCAGGGCCAGCCTTCCGCTCTCGAAGCACCTCCCAGCGGGGCAGGAGCATCGCGTCACAGCGTCGCTGCAGAACAACCCTCAACTCGTCAGTCAACTTGTGTTTTCGCCACGGCCGGTGTTGGTTGAGGGTGTCCATGATGTTGCCGCTTTGACGGTCACACTTGCTAGAACGCAGCCGCCCGAAGTTGTCGCTCAAACAGACTTGATCGAATGCGGCGGCAGCGGCGGGGTGGCGCTCTGGTTCGAGATCGCGCGAGCCATCGGGTTAGACGTCAGAGCCGTTGCAGACCTAGACGCATGCCTAGCGCCCGAGGTCCAGCGCGTAATGGACGCGACGCCAGACGTGGTCGAGCGCTATCGCGATGACTTGTCAGCAGAGCCACCTACGACTGCAGCGGTTTTGCGCCCCCTGCTCGATGTCATGAACAAGTCCGGCGTAGAGGCAAATCCGAAGGCTCGCGCGAAGTGGCTAGCGGGACAGGTACCTCCTGAAACCGGCTGGGCGTCTCGATCCGCCAAACTGCAAGCCATTTGGAGGGAAGCGGGGCTTTGGCTGCATGCGCAGGGAACGCTGGAGGACGTTCTCGGAATAACTGTTAAGGGACGCGAGGCTGCGCGCTCGGCTGCGGCGATTAGTGGCGACATCGATTGCGTTGCTAACTGGTGCGCCTATTATTTGGACCCACTTGGCGATGTCGAGATCCTGCTTAGCGCTGCCGTCGAGCGTATTGCACATTCGATTATGGAGGCTCTTCGCGTGAACCCAGGTACAGAGTTCCGAGCGCCAGTGGGTGGCTCCGCCGTGAGTGACTCACGTCTGGTCTCCGTGGTTCCTGTGTCGGACGGCACCCACAGGCTCACCGTGCTCAAGCCGGACGCGTTCGCGGGACACTGGCTCGAGTTCTCACGCGAAACCCCATCCAGCCAATTAGTCTTGCGGCCGGCGCTGGAGGCGCGTTAGGCATTTAACAAGCGACATGTTCGTCCAGGACAGCCAGCGACGATGAGTTCGCGGGGACGCCGTCGGCAGGCTCGGCGTCCATAAGCCGATCGTCTATCGGAACAGCGAGGGCGTGCTCGTGGATGTCCAAGTCGAGGGGTCTCGACGCGTCGGTCAGCCTCCCCAACGAGCAGCGCTAAACGGCGGTCGCCTACCAGCGGTGTTACTCCAGGGGCAGAGGCGGCTGCGGTGTCATCGGTGGGAACTGCGGTGGCCCACCTGCGCCGCCGAAGAGGTGGCCGAGGACGTGGACGCCATGGAGAGTATGTCCCCCAAGACGCCGGTCGCTCACCTACCCAAGGTCCCCGCGGGCCCAGCCCCCGGCGCATCGACAAAGCCGACTCAGGACAGCACCCAGCAGAAATAGCGAGCGCCGCTGATCCAGACCAACGGCCGGCTCACAGGTGACGCTATGTATCAGCAGACCGGTCGTGCGGTGATGAGCACCTGCCATCTTCCGTCTCCTGCCCCGAGGTTCGTGGTGTACTCCGCGGCCGCGACGATAAGGTGACAGTCCCCTGCTGCAGTTACAGCAGTCAGCCGCGACACCGCGGGCTCGTTGTCTAGGCGACGAAGGAGCTGAGCAAGCCCGAGGGCTGGCGGCGCGCCTGGAAGAGGTTGGTTCGTGCCGGAATGTAGAGATTGATCGTCTAAAATTAGTTCGAGTTGGCCATCATGTCCGGGTCTGAGGTGGACGACCCGGAGCCCGTTCTGAATACCTGAGCCGACTAGTAGCAGGCAACCGGTCTCAGTAGGTGGCGCTTGCTGGGATCGCCTCAACGCCTCAACGAGTTCGGTTGCGGCCCGACACTGGTATTGCTCGGCGAAGTCAGCGACCGCCCCAACTTTGTTCACGCGAGCAGGATCCATGCCTAGCGCCTTGAGATTGGCACAGACGGGCCCGGGTTTGGGGTCGACAACGTCGACGAGCGCGGGGGCAGTATTCGTCTTGTCGATGAGTGTCTCGCGCAGCATGCCTGACGTCACCAAATCGGTGGGGGGAATCGAATAGCCAAGAAGGCTGACATGAACGTTATCCCGGCTCAGGGCGCGCCGCGCGTCTTGCCACAGCTGGGTCAACATGGGTGTGCGGTAGTAGGTGGTCTTGCCTGCGGTCGGCGGCACAATGAGCGGGACTCGGCCGGGGAGTTCGCGCCGGAGAGCCGCGGTTTCGTCGGGTGCCGCTTGCCCGGGAGTCAGGGTGCCTGGTAGAGACCATTACGCTGTGGTGGTGCCCGTAGTGTCACCTGATTGCCAGAACCAGTTGGTGGAGCCATGTAGCTTCAGCAGCCGGAAGGTCTGCTTCGGTACGTCAAATCCGTAACGCGTGGGCGGAAACGCGGGTTGGCCGTCAAGGCAGTCCCACCAGCTGATCAGCGGCTGTGGTTCGGTGGCAGTCCAACGCTTCATGTCCCAGGAATGGAGCTGGGCGGCCTCGACGGCCGATTCAATCAAGGTGTCCTGGTTGAAAGTTATGACCGTCGCTTGCCGGGCATGGAGAGTCCCAATAAAATCGAAAAGCCATGGTCGTGAGAGCGCCGTCTCCTTCGCAGAAGCGACGCACTCGTCAAGCGCGGACGCGAGACTCTGGCTGCATAGCGCGAAAAGTGTGCGGTTGGACAGATTCTCCGGGGTTGTGAGGTCCGGCTGGTCCTCGGCAATACGAGACAGCCACGCTTCGAACTGTCCCCTCTTAAAACGACCGGGCAGGGTGACAGGCGAGACTGCGGCCACCGCCGTCCGCACCAAGTTCCCGAGGTCATCCGTTAGCGGCATCGCGTCTGAGAGAGACTTTGAGAAACCAGCCCCGAGGATCACCACCTCCCGGCCAGGTTCCGGCGGAAAACTGAGCATGGCAACCTCTCCGAAAATCAGAACGCCGAGCCCAGCGGGACGGGAACCGATTTCGCGCGTTCTGCCCTAACCGGCACGCCGACATTCGCGGCCACCGAGCGATCTAGCCGGACGCTTCATTGTACGGGCGCCACCGACAACAATCAGCAGCCACCAGAGGTAGTCGATCGTCAACTCATCAACCGTGTGCGCGCCGAAGTCTAGGTTTGCCGTGTGGCTCACACCTCAGCAATCTTGGCTGCCTCGCTCTCCTGGAACGACGCCGCGATTGCGGCATTGCATCCACGCAGGCAGCGCGTGTACGTCCAGCAAGAGTCGATGGCCTGGCAACAATTGAGCCAGACCGGCGCCGACGCCGAGAGCTTCGCAATGCCCTCCCCGTGGCGTCGGACGTTCGAGCGGAACGGCACGTCGATCGCGGTGCCCAAGCGGGGTAAACGACTCCCACCGTCGAACCGACTTTTGGAAATTCACGGTCTGGCCGGTGCAATCGGCGAGCAGCTGGGACTGGCCTGGACAGCCGAGCAAGACGTCCAGCGCTTCGTCGCGACGCGGGAGGGCCGCACTCCTGAGCATCAGCGGTTGATGCAGCGCGCGCTTGCTGAACTCGGAGGACACTTCGTACTCGGCGGCGCCCACAGCCTCGCCAACTTCACCCTCCGCGTGCTTCTGCTCAACAAGCCGGCCGCGGCCCACCTGTGTGCGTCCTATCCCAAGGCGAATGGGTTCGCACCGGGGACAGACGTGAGGACCGTCTGGCCCACGCTCAACGGCTTCATGGTGAAGCAGCTCGTGGCTGCCGCCGCACAGAGTGACAACCGCTTCATGGTGGCGGCAGTAAGCGCACTCACCCGGCTCTATCAGGGCACGCCGTTTACTGCGCTAGATCAGCGGCGTGGCTTGGACTACCACCGACGACGCCCGCAAAGCCTCGAACATGCCTCTCCGCGCAAGAACATCGTGGAGCACGACACCACGGTCACCACGGTCACCATGCCCGGCCCCGCCTTGGAAATGGAAGCTGACGCGGACGCCGTACATGAGATCGTGGTCGACGCGCTCGTCGCGCTGCGACTCGCGATGCGCGAGATTCGCTGCATATTGGCACGAGCTATCCGACGTGAGGGCATCACGTACGTCTTCAGATAGGGGCGCTCAGAGACTTCGATCAGGCTGAAACAGGGCGCCCCGGATCGGGCCCGTCGAGAAGAACACGCTGCTAAGTTCGAGCAATCTGCGGCGTCCACAAGCGCCTCCGGCGATCGAACGCCGCGACGAATCAAGAGGTGATCAGCAAGTCGCAGACACGCCGATCCACAGGTCTTGACTATTCCTCCCGCATCGGTGGTACGGGGCGTAGCCGCCTGTCGGCGAGTTACTTTCACCGCTCCTCTCCGCGAGATCCGCAAGTACCGGCCCGTAGCGGCCAGCTTGGCATCAAGTGGGACGACGGGCCGCCGCGCCTAGGGTGAACGTTCCGGCGGAATGATGGCGGACCAGCAGATCAGGTTGATGTCGTCCTCGTCGATGGGCGGTAGTGGCTCTGGCGCTGCTTGGCGCACCAGGCCAAGGTTATCTGCTAGCGCCAATAGTCGATCCGGCTTGGTCTGTTTGTCCAGTGAGCTGTCGGTGAGAACGTCGCGGATGGCGCGTTGGATGCGCGCGGCGTATGGCGCTTCTAATCGTTCGATGAGGTCGTCTTGTCGGTCGCCGAGGTGCGCTCCGCTGGTGCGGACGAGATCGGCGGCATCCCGCATGACTCGCGGGATCGGCCGGGTTAGGTTCGCGGGGTCGGCGTTCCACATCCAGGCCGCGTGGATGTGGCGTTTGGCGGCGGCCCAGGCGTCGAAGGCTGCGTCGTACATTGGCTGGGCGTCGTTGGGCTCGGTGAAGATGCTCGGCACCTCGGGGGTTCCGGGATCGGCGTGCGCGAGGCAGGTGAGGGTGTCGTCGACGACGATGGGTTCGCCTGTGTGCTCATCAATCTGAGGGCGCAGCTCCATGCTCAGCGGAACGTACCGAAACCACGGTTTCGGGTGATCGGCGATCCGGGCACAGAACACGATGCCGGGTTGTTGTCCGCCGGTGCGCACGAAGCCGGTGCCGGCTCCCCAGGGCAGTCCAAGGACGGTCGTGCGGACGGTCGGGTGGGACAGCTGGCGCTGGAGGGTCCGTCGGTATTCCTCCCCGGATAGTGCGGACGGTCCCCCTTCTTCGAAGAGGGTGGCTTCTTCGCGGCGGAGTCGGGCGATTTCGTCCCTGGCCTCGGTGAAGGTGACTTCGCTGCCGCTGAATCCTGGGAGGACCTGGCCCACACCGACGGCCGCAGCGGCTTGTTTGAGTTTGCGTTGAAGGCGTTCCTCGAGTCCGAGGAGCGCCTCGAGGTGCTGGTCAGGGAAGTAGCACCGCAGGAACACCTCGTTGTGTTCGGATCCGATGCGGTCGATTCGTCCGTGTCGTTGGACGAGGCGCATCGGGTTCCACGGTAGGTCGTAGTTGATGATGTGCCGGGCCTGCTGCAGGTTGACCCCCTCGGACAGCACGTCGGTGGCGATCAGCAGGTCGTAGAGGTCTTCCGCGTGTTGCCCGCCGGCGGTACGCGGGGCGAAGCCGGCGAGGGTCTGTGCGCGGCCGTGCTTGTCTGGCCCGGATGCGGTCGCGATGCGGTCGCGGTATGCGGTGAGCCCGTCGAGGTGTTCGACTGCGGCCCGGACCTGCGTTTCGAGGTGTTCCACGGTGTCGGCGTAGTAGGAGAAGATGATCACCTTGCGTTTGTCGCGGACCTGCTGCTCGTCGATGCCTTCTGCGGTGGCATCGGCGGCGATCTGGGCGAGGGCGTCGGTGAGCGCGACCAGTTTTGGGTCTTCATCCCACGGCAGAAGTCGGGTGGCGTCGTAGAGCCGACGTAGCAGCGCACGGTCGGCTTCCACCGCGGTGCGCAGCTGGTCGGTGTCGTAGTCGGCGGCCGTGCCGACGTTGTCGCCGCCGTCGGTGTAGGACGCCAGGAACTCGTCGACGTCGTCGGTGTCAGAGGATGCCCACTCCCTCAAGGCGTCACCGGTCAACACCAGACCGGAGGCAAGGGCGTCGAGGAATCTATCGTGACTGCTGATCATCTTCTCGACGGTGCGCCGAAACGCGTATGCCGAGGACTCGAACCTCTTCAGGAGCGCTGATCGCAGCAATCCCGCGTTCTGCTGCTCGTATTGTTCTGCGTTGCCCTCCCCGAGGCGGAATCGCGAGGGAACGTATCGAGCTAGGGATAAGACTTCGCCCGGGGCGCCGAGCAACACCGCGTCGCCGTGGTCGGTGTCGTCCTGCGCTTCGAGCACGTGCGCCCCGAGAGCAGTGGTGAGCATGTCGAACAGGCCGGGCAACGCCGCGTCGAGGTCGTAGTCGACCCTGCGGACCCGGGGTGTTGGGAACCGGACTTCCTGTTCGACCCCGTTGATCACCACTTTGTCTCCGACGTAGTGGTGCTTGATGAACCGTCGGGTCCTCCGAACGGCGATCTGATCGATCACGTCGAACAGGTGCTCCGGGGATAGGTCGTCGGGGTTCATCTCCATCGCCCGGTCGAAATAGGCGCGCAGCGAGGGCACCCCGGCATCGGTGAATGCCGCATCGTTGGGCAGGAAGTAGGTGATCAGGTTGTACAGGTCGTACAGGGAGTTGTTGACCGGGGTGGCGGTCATCAGCAGCAAGTCCTTCGGTGCCTGTCCGGTGAGCAGACCCCGCATCGCGTCGGCGCGATGGGTGGCCGCGTTGCGTAGTGCGTGGGCTTCGTCCACGACCACCATGGCGTACTCGTCCGGGTGCTGCAGGGCTGCATCGACCCGCCCGGCGATGCCGAGGTCGCCCACCAACTGCTCGAAGGACACCACATCCGCGCGGAGGTTCTTCTCCCGCAGGAATGGTTCCCATGTCGAGTCGCGCAGCGTTGCCGGGGCGATCACCAGCACCTTCTGCCGCCGGGTGACGGTAGCGTCGTAGATCAACTCGCCAGCGATGAACGTCTTACCGAGACCGACCTCGTCGGCGACGATTACGCCGTGGCGGCGCTGGAGGATGCGTCGGGCGCGCCAGGCACCGTCGGCTTGGAAGGCGGTGAGTCCGAGCCTGGACGTGGACCGCGCGGCGGCTTCCTCATCGACTTCCGCGCCGTACAGCTCCCACAGCATGCGCAGGAAGACGTGCCAGGGCAGGTGTGCGGCCCACCGCTGCTCATAGAGGCCGCCCAGGTCGTAGGGTTCCGATTCAGCCCAGAGCTCTTCGAACCAGTCCCGCACTGCGGTCACTGGGCTGGGGTCGAACTGGCCCAGGTTCAGCTCGCGGTTGCGGGCGAGGCCGGCGTAGGTGAAGTTTGACGAGCCGGACATGACGTGCGGCAACGCGGTGGAAACGATGAACGCCTTGCCATGTAAGAAGCCGCCCGTGTAGCGGCGAACTTCAACGGTCGGTGCCGCGCCGTCGGCTGCGGCCCGGCCGCGCAGCCAGTCGACGAGCCGGCGTGCATCGGCATCAGCTTCCCGGGTGAAGCCGAGCAGGTCACGGTCGGTTGCAAGCTCGCGGGTGTGGCCCTCCAAGGCCCGGCGTACCTGCTGTCTGTCCGCTTGTCGGCCGCGTCCCGCGGCGAGCGGTCGTACCTGTGCCTGATCGGCGGGTCCGGGTTCGGCTCCAAGGAGCAGCCGCACGGGCCCGACCTGCGCGAGTTCGTTGGCGAGTAGGCGGAAGCCCCCCGGGTTGAAGTACGCCGTGGCGATTGCCACGGTGGGCGGAATGGCCAGGTGGGTACGCATACCGTGCATCAACGTGTTGAGCGCGGCGGCGACGGTCTCCCCGCTGGCCGGCCGGTTGGTGGCAAAGGTGGGTCGGAAATCGGCGGGCCCGGCCTCGGAACTCATTGACCACCACCCTGTTCGTTGGACCATCGGTCGTAATGCACGGATGCGGCGGTCAGCCGCGGTTGGTAGTCCCAGCCGCGGTGGAATGTGGTGAACACGTGCTGCAGGTCGTCACGGCTGAGGCCGTACAACAGCGCAACCAGTGCGTCGAGCTCGGCGACCAGGTCGTCCTTGCCTGCATGGTCGGTAACTGATCCGACGGGAACGCCCACTTCGGTGGCCCAGTCGCTGTAGCGACCGTCGACGGCGGCGAGTCGGCCAACGATGTGGAGGATGCGTGTTCTCCACGAATCGTCTACGCCGGGCCGCGGGATCGGGAACGCATTGAGGATGTGCAAGTTGAGGTTCAGCTCGACGTAGCGGCGCGCATACCAGTCCAGCGGGATGGAAGACAAAACTCCCAGCAGATATGCCTCGTCGCCCGAGCTGCCTCGGCGACGAAGGAGGTAGGGAGCCGCGTTAGTGAGGACGACATGCGAGGGGACCAGCGCAGCGAGGACCGTGCGCGAGTCGGTAGGTCTGGTTATTTGCCGGTATGCGATTCGGGGGCGCATGCAAGGCAGGGTGCCCAGATTGTCCAGTACGGATGCCGTGAGACCGGCGAACGCGGAAGTGGAGGTACGTGCCTGGCGTTGCCGCTTTTTCTGCAGGGCGGTCACGACTACCGCTGGGTCGCACCAGGTGGTGGGATTACCCGCGTCAGGCTCCCAGAGATTGAAGGTTGCCCCGGTGTACACGGGCCAGCGGTCCGGCTGTTGGCCGCCGGTATCGAAGGTGCTGCGGTCGCTGGTGGCGTGGAACTCCGCCACCGATCTGAATTCCCATGCCCCGCCGGGAGCGTCGAAGCGAGGATGTTGCCGAAACTTGTTGAAGATCTCGATGGAGCCGGTATCGGGCAGGAGCGGGAAGGCAGCGCCGTTCCCCCAAGACGTGAGCGAGGTTGCCGGCAGCAATCCCGGGTGGCTGATCCCGGTGCGGTAGTCAGCCAGTGAGTGGAACGGGCCGGCGATGCGAATCACCGTGTCATCGGCGGCGTGGTCCTTGGCGAGGGTGATCAGAACGACGGTGTAGCGGCCGTCTACTTCGGGAAACACCCAATGCCCGGTGTTTCCCAGGGTCACCGCCGAGACGATTCGGCCCGCAGCAAGCGTCTGCTCACGCCACTCAGCGGAACCTGCTGCGTTGAGGAGACTGCGCGGGGCGACCATGCCGAAGCGACCCCTCTGGCGAAGCGCGTTCCAAACTCGCCACGCGAACGCCTTGTAGTAGTCCACATCCCCCGTCCCCAGGCCCGGATAGGGACCACTGATCAGGACAGCCCGCACGTCGTCGATCCGCGTCTGCTCGGCCTGCAGCCCGGCCACGAGATCTGGACGGTCGGCACGCAACTGCTTGATCCGGGCTGTTCGTGCGGCTGGGCGGAGTCCTACGATCCCGGGGTAGTAGCGCTGCCAGTACTTGTGTTCCTCGACCATCACCTCATCCCACGGGGGGTTGCCGAGCAGCACATCGAAGCCGGGGTTGGGGCGTAGGAACACCTCCGGGAAGAGGTACGGCAGGTGGGCGGCCTGCAGTTCGGTTACTTTCTCCAGCACCACCGCCCGCTTGCCTGCAGCAATCGCTGTCTCCGCGCCTGGGGGCAGGGGGATGATGCCGAGCCGCACTCCGATTGCTGCGTCGAGCAGGGCTTTCGCGTCACCGGCATCATCAAGGGCTTTGGCATGTGCGCGGGCAGCTTCGCGGACCTCGGCCTTGGTTGCTTCTGCGGTCCGGGCTGCGCGGGCCAGTCGCTCCTTCGCGGCCACCAGCGCGGATTCGATCTGCTCGGTGAACAAGCTGAATTGGCCGGGTTGGTGCTGGGGTTCGAAGACGCCTAGGACTTCCTCGAGCGTGCCGATGCCGGTGAGGCTGTTGCCGACGACGAGGTTGTGATCGAGTGCGCTCATCGGGAGACCGGGGACAAAGGTGTGGATCCAGATGGCGAGGCGGCCTAGCTCGACGGCCATCAAGTTCAGGTCCAGGCCATAAATGCAGCGGCGCGCGATCTGTCGACGCAGCAACGCCACCGGGTCGAGCTCGACATGCACGGCTTGCGCGCCGAGCGCTGTTCGTGCAGCCCCGGCGAGGCGGGTCAGCTCGTCGCTGACCGCGGGGATCGCGTGCTCGGCGAGGAAGGCGGTGAACTTCGCCGCAATGCGGTCGATCGCCGCGACGAGAAAGTGCGCTGATCCCATGGCGAGGTCGGCGACCCGAAGGTCGAAGAACAGCTCCGCAGCTCCGGCGTCGTCACCGCCGCGCAGCAGGTCGGCGACCTTCTCCAGATGTGCGTCGATCGTCGGTTCCAGGGCGGTGCCGAGCAGATGCCCCACGGCGAACTGCTGCGTGAAGTACGAGCCGGTAGATCTGCGCTGCCCAGACTGGTTGTGGATGTAAACCTCACCTGCGCGCACGACCGGCTCAGCGGGCGGCGTGACGGGTAGGTAAGAACCGGCGGCGTCGACGGCGAGATCGACCAGCGCGATGGAGAGGTTGGACTCCAGCAGCCCTTCATAGATGGTGCCGAACTCTCGCACTGTGAGGCTGCGGAAGTCGACCGGTCCTCGAGTGCCATCATCGCCAATATCGACCAACAAGGCACGCAGGACTGGCCCGAATTCGGCGTCGGTCAGGCGCAACTCGGCCAGTGCTGCTCCGGAGGGATGCGTGGTCGCATCGCGAGAGAACAGCCCACCGTTGTAGGCCGGTACGTCCCAGCCGCTGTTGCCTTCGTCCACGGCCGCCCAGACGCTGACCATGTCGTCCCAGAGGCTGGTCGCTTGTCCGTCGAAGCGGATGGTCGTATCACTGGCAAAGTCCTTGGCCAGTGTTTTGACCGCGTGTCGGTCATAGCGTGGGTTCCTGCCGTAGGGCAGAAGCCCACGGTCTTCCGCGTAGGCAAGGAACAGCAGCCGGAACAAGATCAGCAAGGTGCGGTGGTAGGTCTCGGTAAGGTCCGCATCGGTTTGCGGCTGCATTCGTGCCGCCACCGCGAGCGCAAGACCAGGCACGACGTCACCATAGATCCGTTCTCGAAGTCGCTTGCCGAGGTCGGCGGCGAAATTCTCGCTGGCGGCAAGAATCTGCTCAGCCGAGCCACCGGGCGTCAACGCCGACGGGCCGAAAAGCAACGTCAGGTAAGCGGCTTCATCCTCTCCGAGTAGGGCCAGGTCCAGTTCTGTGTACGTCTCGGCCTGACCCTTGCGGCCCACTCCCACATCCGGCCGGGCGGGATAGAGCCGGATCTGACTGCCCCGGAGAACGACGAGCCAGGGCAGTCCCTCTTGCGCGGCGAGAGTCAGCCCATTTGCGATCGGACTCATCGCCCCGAACCGAGCGGACGGACGATCAAAGACCTCGGTCTCATCGAGCAACACCGCAAGCGCCCTAGACGTGCCATCGTGGGTGAGCAGCAGGGCGGCCGAGCCGCGGGGCGCCGTCGCATAGCCGAGCGTCTGTACAAGGGGAAGCCCACGCAGAGTCAGCAGCGGTATGGCCGTCTGCCGTGCCTCGGGCCAGTCCGATCTGGATGGGACACCGGCGCGCAGCTCGTGGGAGGCGAACAGGCCTGAGTTCACCAATCCTGGCGTGAGCTGGTCTTTCAGGCCGGCGAGAAGCCGATCGATGGTGCGGGCGGCGGAGTGACGGTCTGGTTCGGAGAGCGCGGCGGTACAGACGCGCGCGACACGATCGATCGCCAGGCCACTGATTGGGGCCGGGTCTCCGGCCGTGCCGACCACGGCAGCGGCCAGTTGGCCATCAGAGGTGCGGTAGCCAACGACCAGCAGGACTGGTGCGGAACGGTTCGCGTGGCGTTTCTTGAAGAGCGCTCGCAGGTCCTCTGCGCGAGGCTGGCCGGAGTTCGCGGCGTAGCCGACGGCGACTTCGAGGGCGTTGTCGCCAGTGCCGAACAGGACACGGTCGGTGTCGAGGGCGCTGGGCGAGCCGACGGGCCTCGTCCACGGCAAGGTGCGCCCCAGGTAGTCCTCGAGGAACTGTTCGGTGATCACCATGTGACGCTCGGTCCCCTCTTCGGCTGGTCAGCTGAGTCTTCCTTATCGCGGTTCTAAGCGAACTCACGCTGCCACAGCGAGCTGAACTACCTACTGGGTTCATCACCGTTTCCCCCTTTGCTTCATGGCCCTTGCGAGGGGCCTTCCGCTTCCGTTCCTCCTGTGTACCGAGGGGTTGGTCCTCTGCTGAACCGCCGCCGGCTGGTTCGTCGGCGGGACGTAGGGCGCGTTGCCCGGTGAGTGCTGCCTCGGCGCGATCGGCACGGTCGCGGTGCTCGCCGGCGCGTTGCTCGGCGGTGCGGGCGAATATTCGGAGGTCTGCGAGCTGTTCGTGGTGCTCGGCCCGTAGCTGGTCACGTTCGGCGCGGTTGTCGGCGCGGAGTGTTTCGAGTTCGGTACGGTGCTGCGGGCGGAGTTCGGCGAGTTCGGCACGCAGCTGCTCTATGGTCGCCTGGGCCTCGGCGCTTGTGTGCTCGGCTGCCTGCTGGGCAGCCTCGGCGCGTGTCTGTGCGGTCCGGGCCGCGGCGGATTCCGCTTGGGCGGCCTGGACTGTGGTGTCGGCCTCTCCGCGTAGTTGTTCGGCCTGCTTCTCGGCGCGTTGTCATTCCTCGGCCAGCGTGCGGTGCTGCTCGTCGAGCACGGTCTGGATACGTTCGGCAGCATCCCTCTCGGCGGCATCCACGCGTCGCTCGGCTTCGAGTCGGATGTTCTCGGCTTCTTCGCGGGCGGTCGCCTCGGCGGCGACGGCGGCCTCGGCAAGGCTACGGGCCTCCGCTACCTCGGTTTCGGCTTCGGCCCGGGTGCGTTCGGCCTCGGTGAGGGCTTCCTGGGCCACCTCGTCGGCTTGGGCGCGTTCCTCGTTCAGCTGCTGCCCGGCGGCCCACGCCGCGGTGAAGTTCTCGGGGTCCAGGTGCACGCGGATCGCGGTGATGCTGTCACTGGTCAGGGGGTGTCGGGGCCAGCTCATCCCCGACCGCCGGCTGCGGGCTTCGCCCGCCGAGTAGAAGCGCACCGCCACGGCGAGGCGTACTGCTCGAGCCAGTCGTTCAACGCCACGCCGCCGTGGGCGAGGTAGTGCCCCAAGGCCTGCACCGACCAGCCCAGGCGGTGGGACGGCGGCCGCCGTGCGGCCGCCGCAGGGGATGACGCTGTCCCGGCTGGCTTTCTACGGTGGCGCGATCGCCCTGGGAGGGTTGGGGGTGGTGGAGTGGCCGGTGACGCTGC
>JAABVA010003749.1_pt1 | contig 14326 bp, 24 predicted proteins | sample 5560331 | NCBI WGS metagenome assembly JAABVA01 (sample SAMN12812661, study PRJNA571458) | rock metagenome | isolation source: Antarctica rocks | place: Antarctica: Victoria Land, Mt New Zealand sud | collected 2016-01-07 | reverse complement strand
AGGGCGGACCCTCGCCTGCAGAGTCGGACGAGCTGCAGGGGGGGCCCGCCGGCGCGGGTGCTGAGCTGGCGACAGCGCGCCCCGAATTTGCAGCGTGGGCGGACGACAGCGGCAGCGAGGCTGCCGGATGCCGCCCCACGCCGGGGCTCGGCTGGGCCAGCGATGTCATCCAGGCGCGCTGCCTGTGTGCCGCCTCGCGCTGCGAGCTGTCCCCCTCCTTCCCTATCGCTGCGGCGCTGCTGGGCTCGTCCAGCAGCGCCGTCCAGGCGCAGGCGCGTGCTTCAGCTGGCCCGCGCGCCACACCCCCGCCCTCCCCCATGAGCGTCCAAGCATGGCTGCCGACGATGCGCAGCGTCCCTGCGCCAGTGAAGAGAAGGGGCATAGGGTATGAGTAAGGGTCAGAGAAATAAGGAGGGAAGGAAGAAGAAGAAAGGAAGGAGCGTTCTTGCGTGCTCGCAGATCGCCAAGGTACCGGAGGCGCGCGCGCTGCTGACCGCGCTTGCGGCCAGCGCGACCGCGGAGGGCGTGCGCGCCGCGCTGCACGGCATGCACGACCTGGTCTTCGCGCCGCCGGCCGCGATCAACGGGTCTCACCCCGAGGACGCGGGCGCCAGCGGGTGGCAGCAGGCGCACCCGCTGTGCCGCGGGTACGTGCTCGGCAGCCTGACGCTGCTGATGCTGCTGTACCTGACCTCGCGCCACTGCGCGGGCCTGCTGGCTGCGCCGATGCCCATCTAGGGGGGCCTGTAGGGTTTGCGGTTGTAGGTCAGGGCGCGGCCCGTGCTGGGCGCGCTTGACCGCCGCGTGGCTGCGAGGGCCCTCGGCGGTGGGTGTGGCCGGGGAGGTGTGTGCATGTGCTGCGCCGGTGCGCGGGGCAGCCGGCAGGCTCAGCAGGGTCGCAACAGTGTACCTAGTGCGGTCAGCGCATGACCTGGTGTTAGGATGCTCTTGGCGGCATGGCGCGGGCCGGCTCTTGGTGTGGTTGTCCAGCGCGGCTGGCGTGGAGGAGAGTGTTCGAGGAGGTGCAGGAGCTAGTGTTCTGCATGCCTCAGGTTGTCATTAGCAAGTTGCGGTGTTGTTGGCATTATGTATGTGTGACTGGGTAGCTTAGTGTGATGGCGCTTCAGGGTTCTACACCAGACATCTACCAGGTCGTAGGGCGTGTGTTCAACTGTGCCGTTAAGCGTGCGCGCTTTGCGCTGGGCATGGGTGTCCGACTGCGAGACCGGCAGCATCCGCATCTGCACTGGCAGTGGTGAAGGACCCCACTCAAGAGTCTGTACTTGTTATCAGGCACCGTCGCTACGCTCTGGCTGTTGGGTGGTAACGCAGCATACATGACCTGCGCATGCCAGACTGTTGAAAAATGCTCGAGGTGAGCAACCCTCCACAAATATCTTCACCATGTTGTGCCTTTCAAAAGCATGCACCAGCTTACAGATCAATACGATGCAGTACGTCTGAGACAGCTTTGCCCACATGCCCTATCTAGCTGCTGGCAGCTAGAGTGGCACCACTCCTCACACTCAACAGCGCCTCTAACACCGGACAGCACAGCAGGCGGACATGGCGAGCTGCTGCTCTGCATACATGGCCCGGCTAGCAGCCGCAGTGCGGGGGTGTACCCGGCAGCTAGCAGCCTCTGCGAGACGGCTGCTGGGAGCTGGCAGGGCCGAGCGCAGGGGCCCGGTGGAAGCAAGTAAGCGCAGCCCGCTCAACAGCGCATGTGCATCACCACGGCACAAGAGGGACCGCGTGCTACGGCAGCACCGCCAGGTAGTAGCAGAAGGGGAACTGCGCGAGCCACAGCGCGAGCAGCAGGTAGTTGTGCCGCCGCGAGTCGATCGCGGTGCGGCGCGCCTCGTGGAAGATGACGCACTTGAGCGTGCGCACGAGGAACACGCCGCCCATGGCCGCGCCGTACGCCCACGTCGCGCGGAACGCCCAGCGGCCTGCGCGCGCGCGCGCGCGCCCCCATGACGCGGCGCGGCGCGGCTTTCTTGCATGGCGTGTGCACCTCTGACTGGCTGCGGCTAGAAAAGGCAGGCCTGTGCGCAGACGTGGCACTGCTGTGCATGGTAACACACGAGGTTGGAAGACCAAGGCTGTGAAGATGGCGCATGCAAAGAGTGCATACGCTACCCTACTCTTTATCATGCACATACTTAATGTTGCCTCTGGCTGGGCAATGAGGGCACCAGGGCGCGGCCGGCAGCGCCGGGGGGGGCGCACCCAGCGCCAGGCCGGCGAGCATGGAGATGCAGACCGGCACGAACGCGTACCCCGCGTATGCGGCCAGCTCCAGAAAGGGCACGGCGCCCGGCACGCCCAGCGCCCACAGCACGCCCTTCAGCAGCACCCAGTGCACCAGCCACGCCGCGGATGCCTCCGAGACCTGGCGGCGCGCCCAGGACGGCTTCGGCATGCATAATAGCGTCCTCACTGCCGTCCCTTGTCCCTGGGAGAATAACGTTCACAACCCATGACGCAAGTTGCACAGCGCATTGTAATCGTCGCGGGTCGCAGCGCACAAGCGAAGCATGGGCCACCGTGCGCGGGGGCGCGCCGTCGCATACATGGTGTCGGGCTTGAAGCGCTTGCCGGCCGTCAGCGCGACGCTCGCAAGCACGCAGTACGTGCACGCCGCCATGAAGGGGATGTAGAGGTCGGGCGCGTTCACGTCCTGCCGCGGCGGCAGGTACTTGTGACCGCCAGCGATCTGCGCGGCGCCAGCGGCGCACGCTCACCGCCGAGCGGGGCCAGATGACCTCTGCATGGCGCACCAAGCGTCGAGAATGCACACTCCAGCCCTCACATGAACTACACACTGCATAGTGGCAGTAGCAACGTGCACGCACTGGCATGCGAGGAGCCTTGTGGTTGCAACACAGCCGGCAGCCACCGGTACCTATCGAGCAGGCAAGCATGCGGCGTCACTGTGTGTGACACAAAACGGCTTGCCGCTGCTCTCAGCGCCCGCCGCCTGCTGGCGCGGGGCGCGACCGCGCGCCCGCCGGGGCGCGCGCGCCTGCTCATGGTGGCGCGTGTAGTTCCAGCGGCGCAGGAACGGCGCGAGCAGCATCAGCAGCTTCCGCCGCACTGCCGCGCCGGCCAGGGCCCTCAGCCCCTGGGCTGCGGGGGGCCCAGGCTGGAACAGGGCTCGCGCAGGCCTGAATAACAGTTGTAAAAAACTCATATGCAGACTAAGACACGCACGGGTCAACGTCAAGCCAAGCCATCACATACACGGAATACGCGGCAGCCTGGCTGCTTTGTGGATTCGCAGGTCGCAGGATGCCAGGTTGACCTGCCTGTGGCGCGGGGCTGGGCCCTGGGCGAGGCGAGCGCGTCGGGGGTGCGCGCGCGCGTCGGGGGCGCGGGGGCGCGCCATAGTCGCCGCTGACGTTGAAATGGTGCTGCAGCGCGCCGCCGGCCAGGAAGCCCATGCGCTGCTGCACAAACTCCTGGCCGCGCTGCAGGTAATTGCGCCCGCCCTGCTGCAGCACGTTGCTCGCGAAGCCAGTCATCACTGGGTCCAGGCCCAGCGCGCCGCCCATCGCGCCCGCAAACTCGCCCGGCAGCGCGCCCTGCATGCCGCGCCGATCGGGACAGACATGCAGCAGCAGCACCGCCGGCAGTGGCAGCAGAGGGGGTGTCGCAATACAATTGCGCTGCAAGACAGGACGGCAAGTGTGCACGAGCACCGCACGGTCCGTGCTTGGTCAAGGCCCGGCTCACCTGCCACCAAGCAAGGACGGGGCGCGCGTCGGGAGCCGCGCGCACCTGCTGAGGGCGCTGCGGCGGGAAGCCGCCCGGGCCGGGCGGGCCGTATCCCGGCTGGCTGGCAAAGCCCTGGCTCTGCGCGGGGTGGGGCAGGAAGGGCTGCTGCGCAGACGGCAGCTGCGACGCCGGGCTGCCACCATAATAGGGAGGCGGGGCCTGCCCATAGGCCGGGTAGCCCTGCCCAGGCTGCGCCATCGCCGGCAGCCGCAGTGATCACCGGAGCTTGCCTGCACCCTCTGGCTGAGCTCCGCAGCGCCTGATGCCGCGCGCTCCTCAGCTGAAGGCGCACTGGGCCCGCTTCAGGGCCTGCGCTTGAGCTTCATATGCTCGTGATCAGGCCGCCACATGTCGAGCGCTGCCGCGCTGCTCGCACGACTGCGAGGAATACAGCACCGGAGCGACCCTCTGGCTGAGTTGAACTGCGAGCCAATCGCCAAGCGGTGAGCGCACAGGTCGTCGTGTCAGCAATGCAGGTCACTGCAAGCACGTGGCTCTGCAAAGCACGGGGGCATACGTCTGTCGACAGACCAGTGAGCTAGCATCTCAGCAGTGGGGGTCTGTTCAGGGTTAGTTGATGGGACTGCGATGGCCAGTGGCACTTATTGCTGAGGCTGCGCAGAGTCATTCTATCCAAGCTGTTTGGAATCCATCGATACAGGGCTGTGCCAGAGCTGCAGCTGCTGCCACTGGGCCGGAAAAGATTGAGCTAGGTATCTTCTATCTTTCAAGATGTGGCGTAAGTTGCAGGCGCTCGCGCTCCTGCTGTGCACGGCTGCATGTCGTTGTGCTGTCGTGCAAGCAGAGCCGGTCATGCACATCGTGGAAGGCGTAAGAAACGCAAGTGCTGCGCCTGCTGAGCCAGTGCGAAACCTGACGCGGCCAGACGGCTTTGACTTTTTCTACTTTGTCAGGCGAGTCACCTGGCGCAGCCTCCCCAGGAGGCCTGCTGCGCCTGCACCATGGCGCACTTTCGCCCAGTGCCTGTGCCGTTGCGCCGCAGGCAGTGGGGCCCGGGCTACTGCGACCACAAGCACTGCAAGTACCAGCCAACGGGGTGCGCCAGGTCGAGCACAGCCTCGGCGTGCGCCGCCCGCTCCCCCAGCACGAGCGTGACCCCGCACGCGCGCCCGCGCAGGAACGACCTGAGCATCCATGGCCTGTGGCCCAACAACTACGACGGTGCCAACCCCGCAAGCGGCTGTAGACTGCCCGCCCTCCTCTGACTGTCCCGTGCGGCCTCCGCGGTTTTGCTTCAGCATTCCTTTACTCAGCCTATTCAAACACTCAGCCCCTGCCGCGGGGCCTGCTCTGCAACGCTTCCCTAAGCTGGGCGGCCAGGCGCGTCACCGAGCTAAAACAGGAGGCTTGCGCGGGGCCGCAGGCAGCTATCCGCACGACTGCGACCCGCGCGCGGCCTTCGACGAGGCCCTGGTCGCCGACCTGCTGCCCGACCTGCGGCGCGAGTGGCCGAGCTACATGTCGCTCGGCGACAGCTTCTGGGCGCACGAGTGGCTCAAGCACGGCACCTGCTCGCGGCCCGTCTTCAACGACGAGCACGGCGCGCGACCTTGGCTATGGTTTCTCCCCCCGTGAAAAAGTTTCCCTCTCTCAAGTACGGCACCTGCGCGCGGCCGGCGTCTGCCGACGAGCACGGCGCGCGAGCTTGGTCATCGTATGTTTTATTACATGCTTATTCACAAGCACAGCGCCTGCTCGCGGCCGGTGTCTGCTGACGAGCACGGTGCGCGGGCTTGCTGTGATGCTCCTGCCTGCTGCTGTACGGGTGCGTGCACTATCAGAATCTGTGACAGGGTGGCGTCTCGGGCGTGGCCGCAGCGCCTGCCGTGCATGCGTCGGCCTCCCCTGTGATGCACCGCATGTGCTCGAGCAGAAGGTTGCCCGACGCGCGCGTGCGTGCCGCGCAGAGTACTTCAGGAAGATCCTGCGCCTCAACGAGCAGTACCCCCTGATGGTGCGGTCTCGCTAAGAAGGTGCTCGGGAGTGACTCAGAGGGGATCATGATATATCTGTCGAGGCAGAGCCTCCTGTCAGAAAGGAGTCGCGCGCAGCCAGATTTCAACCTCTTTCAGGGTAAGGTGGTGTTACAGGTTGCGATAAGGCAGGCGCCTGCCTTATGCCGTGCAAACCCTGAGCGCATTCACGCCCCAAATTGCGGCGGAGGTAGCGGGGGGCTGGCGGCACCCTCACCTGGGAACCCTCCAACGTTCCCCTGACCTATCCCAGCCCTGGCCACGCACCAGGACGCGCTGGCGGCTGCGGGCGTGGTACCATCCTGGAGCGCCAGCTACCCGCTGGCGACCGTTGAGACCGCGCTCGACCGCGCTGCGGGCGTGCCGCGCTCGTCCCAGGTGCACTGCAGCGGCGTCGACCTGACGGAGGCGCGCGCGCTCGTCCGCCGTGTGCGGTGTGATGGTTGTCCCGGTGGCAAGCCCTCCCTGCTGGGCCGCCCAGCTCCCCGAGGTCCCAACAGTGAGCAAGCCCCTCGCTGAAGCGTACGGCAGGGCAGCCCATCTGCGCGGCCCGACGCGCCCGCTGGTCACTAGCACGCACGGGCGCGGGGAATGGGGCTTGTGTGCATGACAGCGGGCGTGTGCCCGGCACGTCACGAGCAAGCGCACGCACGCCATCCCGCGGCCTCGCACATGCCAAGGCGTAAGGCTGTGCCGCGAAGTTGCAAGCTGCACAGGGTGTGGGAACTGTCTACCCAAGGATTGCCAGGGTATTGGAACCCCAGGCCCTGCCCGCGCGCGCAGGTCTGGCTGTGCATGGACCGCCACCTGCGCCCCACGCCCTGCCATCCGCACGGGGCGGCCGCCGCGGAAGCGCGGCTGCAGCGCGGCCGCCGCTGCGCGCACCTGCGCATGCCGCCGCTGCGCCGCCCGCGCGCGTCGCTGGCGGCGGGGCTGCTGGGCGCCCTGCGCCGCTTGACCACCGTGCGGCTGCCGTGGCTGCTCCCAGGGCCGTGACGCGGCGCCTGTCATGCGCGCTGCGGCTGCATCACGCGGGCTCCTGTGCGAACCGTGCCGCGCGCCGCCGCCGCGCGCGGGCACCGCGGCCCCGCTCGCCACTTAGCGCTCACGGTGGCTGCTGAGGATGTGGCACGCTGCGCGTCGTAAGACGGCCAGCAGGCGCGAAGATGTGCAACCCCGCAAGGTCTTTGCCACAAGCTGCGCCGCGTGCTGCTACTGAGCAGCTTGAGGAGCGGAGGCTGCGGCGCTGCGCTGGGCGCCCGCGTGGGTGCATGCGTGAGCGCTGCTGCGGATGCCCGCCGGCTGAGACTGTGCATGAAACGCCTGTGTGCCAATGATAAATAGCTCCGCTTGTACATGGGGCCATGCTATGTATGTGTAGCCAGTCATGCTGTCTGCCGGAGTTGCGAGTCAGGTCCGAGACGTGGTATAGTCTAGGCGTGCTGCTAAAGTGTGGTATCCTTGCTAGCTTGCTGGAGTATGGCGATACCATCCATTCTAGTTCTTTGTCTGCTTCCATGCAGCTGCGGGTTAGGTCTCAGAATGTTGTGCGTCGAAGTTTAACGCTTAAGTAGCTACGAGTTGTAGCCTAAGACAGCTGTGCTCCTGGTCTTGATGAAAGTGCATGCAAGGAGCGTCCATATGGAGCGTCCATATGGCAACTATTGCAGCAAGCAAGAGGTTGGACGGCGCGACCACACGCTTGCTGCAATTACATGCAACAATGACACTGACATGGCAGTGGCAGTCCCCGTTGGTCCCTGCCAGGCTAGCAGTGCCAGGCAAAGGAAGCATGTTTTGCAACCTGTGCATACGATTATGATGTAGCCGTTACTCATTTCATTGACGAAATGCATGCTGCATTGGCATGGCATATGGCACGGCATGGCATGGCAGCTGTTCTGAGACAATCTTGGCCAAGCTGCCTAGAGCCAATGGAACAGATGCAGCCCTACGCTCTGAACATAGCAGCGCTGTTGGGCGATGCTGGGCTGAAATGCGCACTGCGCACATGCGAAACACCCACAGCACAAGGTCACAAACACACACAGAAAAACGAGTTGTAAGACAGACAGACTGCAACCAGACGCTGCTGGTGCTGTTCACATGTGGGTTTACGGTAACGCTTGCCCTGTGGCTTGTGAGACCAGAGCTACAGCTCGCCGCACTCGGTGACCATCACCGGGAGCTTTGGCTTGTTGGCTGCGCCTGTTGCCACGTTCTCCAGCTTGCGCACGACCAGCATTGAGTCACCCAGCACACGGCCAAAAACCACGTGCTTGTTGTCAAGCCTGACACCGCAGCCCTGCGTCAGTCGGCGGAACAGGCTGCACTGTATGCATATTTGTGCGCAGAAAATTACCCTGCCAAAATATTACCCTGCCAGCCTTCACACGCCTACCGTCAGGCCGTCATAAACAGCGTAAGTGCACTGCCCCATCACACGTGAGAAGAACACACACCGCATCCAAGTCTTCATGCAGCTTCACCACCACCTGTTGCCTCAGCACACGCTGAACAGCTCAAGACAGCACTGCATTGGCGCCGACCGCACCAGTCTGTTTTGGCGCAGGTGATGAAGAACTGGCAGCCGTTTGAGTCTGGCCCGCTGTTGGCCTGCCACAGACACGCAGGGCTCACGCACTCAGCAAAGGAGGCAGCTGCGCAGTAAGTGTGCCAACTTGCCAAAACATCCACACCTCTCTGCTAGCCAGCATGTTTGCGTGAAGAGCGCAGCAGTTTTTGTCGTGGCGCAAATAACACAACCGATAACACAGGCACACAATGTACCAGGCGGAACATCACGCACTGCATATGCATGCTGAGGGAGCACACACTCAAAGCGACCTGCAAAGGGCGCACCATGGACAGGAGCCCTGGGCCAGTGTGCTTGCCAGCAAAGCTCTCGTCGGCAAAGCGGCTGCCGTATATGCTGAGGCACCCAGTGCCATCGCCCTGCAGCTCGTGTCAGGTGTCCTTACTGCAGTACTCAGCAGCAGCTAGCAGCAGAGCAGCACGGTTGGGCCTGCTGGAACAGCGTAACACTCCGAGCGCACCTTTACAAAGTCCCCACCCTGCACACAAAGCGGCCTGTCTTACTACAGAACGAGCAGAATGGGTGACACCAAACACCATCAGGTGTTCAAGCAAAGAGCACCAGCACCGCTCTTCTCTGCCGCGTCAGGCCGCGGGCGCGCCTGCAACATGAAGTTTTTGATTATCCGGTGGAAGGGGCACGCCTTGTAGCCAGTTGGCTGCCCGTTCCTCCTGTGGCTTTCACTGCAAGTCAGTCTGGCAACGAGCACTTCTTTCACGGGCGGGCCGGCCAGAACCACACCTGAACTCGCCGGTGATCAGCTGCCGAAAGTTCTCAGCTGTTTTAGGCACCAGGTCCGCGTACAGCTCCATCTTTATGCGCCCGGCTGGTATGCCCCCAATTGTTACATCTGCGCCGCAGCAGCAGCGCCGCTCTTGACGCGCAACAGAACAAACAAAAGTCTCTCCACACAGACATTCCCAATGCAAGCATCCTTACCGAAGAAGACCACTGGATTGGTCGGCACGGGTTGCCGCAGGTGCCACTGCGTGACCTCAGCCGCCATGCGCCAGCGGCGCTTCGCTTTGTACCGGAACTTTCCTTACCCACGCTTTTCAGACAGCCCAGGCCAGCAGATGATGGGCAAGAGCTCTGCAGATGGTGTAAAGTATTCACACAAACGGCGTAACTGGTGTGCGGGTGCCAGCTAGAGCTTGGCAGCATACAGATAAAGTCAGCTTTGCGAAGTATCCAGACTTGCTCGATCCAACTCCGACTCCGCCTGAAGCCCTGTCCAACCCCCAAGCTCTTGCCATGAAGGCTGAAGCAACAGCTGCGGGCGGGGCCGACTATCAGCACACGTTTAGTGGCTGTGCGCGGCACGCTGAGAAAGCAGCAGCAATGGGCGGCCTGCCGGCGCAGGGCGCACGGGCGCCAACAGGCGGCGGCCAATGCCCGCACACCTTGCAGCTGGGCAATGGCCAGGAACACTGGGGCTGCCGCGGGCGACGGCGCACAGCTTTGCAGCGAGCGATGCTCGTGCGCTGCTTCAAGCAGGAAGGCGAGCGCAGCGCGTGGCACACTCTGCCGCTCAAGCACGTCGTCGAGTCACAGCAGTTTGACAAGGTGAGCTCCCTGCTCAGCCTGGCAGCGTGGTGATGACATGCACTGTCCGCTCCAGGCACAACAGCCTCCTCAACACCGACGCCCCCCGCAGTGCCCAGCGCAGCCCAGTGTTGCCAGACTGCGCTCACAGCCTCCGTGGGCCTGCGGCTCACTGCGCGCCTGGCGCAGGCGTCCTTGGACGTGATCTTCAGGACGGCGCAGGACATGGAGGTGGTGAAGCGGCAGACCGACGCGGCGCACCAGCTGGACGGCTTCATCATGTCCACGCTCTTCTACGAGCCGTCCACGCGCACGCGGCTGAGCTTCGAGAGCGCGATGGCGCGCCTGGGCGGGACCGTGCTCTCCACTGAGAGCGCGGGGCAGTACTCGTCCGCTGCCAAGGGCGAGACGCTCGAGGGTGCGCGCGGGCTGCTGGCTGACTATCATGGGAACATAGCTTCTGACATGCCTTGCGTGAAAGAATTGCTGTGAGCTGGTCAGTGCTGGGCGCCTTGTCGGGTAGGCTCAGCCCGCAGTAGCGCTCTCCGTCCGCTGAGCACCGCCCGAGCTGCTTGACCCAACTGGCTGCCGCAACATACGGCTGTAGCGTCGGACACTATACAAGTTGGATGTGCTGCAGACCCGTTGCCCCGAACATACTGCCTACTATAAGAAGGAGCCGGCGCATGATCAGCAGAATTTTTGCAACATTTGTGCGCTAGGTCTGTGCACCTCGGCCTCGCGTGCGCGAGGCTGCTCGTGTTGCGCAGACACCATCCGCACCGTGGAGGGCTACTCGGACTGCATCGTGCTGCGCCACTTCCAGGCCGGCAGCGCCAAGATCGCCGCCTCGGTCGCGTCGGTGCCAATCATCAACGCGGGCGACGGCCCCGGCCAGCACCCCACGCAGGCGCGCCGCCCTGCCTGTGGGACGGGCGAGGCAAGCGCCGCCATGTCCCCGCTGTGTCGCGCCTGAAATACAAGCACCTCTGTTGCTGCACCCTTCCCAGTGCTGCAAAAGATCCCGTGACGGCAAGCGGATGCAAGAAGCCAATCAGGCGCTGGTAGGCAGGGGTTGGCGGGCGGCAGCGCGCTCTGAGCAGGCGGGTGCCGCCCTGACCCTAACCCTATCCCGAGCGCAGGCGCTGCTGGACGTATACACCATCAAGCGCGAGCTGGGCCGGCTGGACAACCTGACAATTGCCCTGGTCGGCGATCTGGCCAACGGCCGCACCGCGCGCTCGCTCGCCTACCTGCTCAGCATGTACCCGGGCGTGCGCCTGGTGTTCGTGGCGCCGCCGGTGGTCGCCATGGGCGACGACATCAAGGCCTTCCTCACCGCGTGCGGCGTCGCCTGGGACGAGGCGGAAGACCTGGCGGAGGTGAGGTTCAGGTTTAGGGTGTAGATCAATTCTTATTCAGGGCGCGCTGGTGCTGGGAGAGATGCCGGCCTGCGGCGTTGCTCGGCTCACGCGGGCTTGTGCTCAGGCAGATGCCCTGCTGACCTGCTTGGTGTGAAGGAAGATGTGTTTGTGTGATCATTGTTGGGATTGAGCGTGCAGCCCACCGCAGCAAGGGGTGATGTGGGCGCAGCACTGATGCCGCAGGCTCAGGGAGCCCAGGTCGTGCGCCGCAACGCTGACCGCCGCGTCCGCCGCCTGCGCAGGTGGCTGCGGAGGCGGACGTGCTGTACCAGACGCGCATCCAGAAGGAGCGCTTCCAGGTGCGGCATTGGGTAGAGGGTGGGGTCATTTTGTGATGGCCTCCGGACAGCATGGCAGGGCCCGGGAGGCGAGGCGCTATAGCGTTCGTGCGTAAGCCATGACCTTCGGCGCGTGCGGGAGGAGCGCGCACGTGCTGTGTTCCTGTGCTGCATTGCTTGGTCGGAGGATGTGAAGGCGTTTGTTGAGGTGATGAGGTGCATGCGGACCGAATGCCATGCAGCCAGCCAGGTAGGGCCCAAGCTATCGGCTTCAGCCCAGGCCCACTTTACATTTATGTAGTGAAGTCTGTGCATGCGGGGTTTGTCAGCGTGTTGCTGGTTCATTGTGTATCCTAGTTTGAAGCTGCCGTTGCGGTCGATGCAGCGCAGGCCTTGGCTCGAGCGCCCTCCGGTGACAGAGCGTGCGCGCGCCGCCGCAGGACCGCCCGGAGGACTACGAGAGCGCGCGCGGCAAGTACATCATCGACAGTGCCACCATGCGCGCTCTGCCGGCCAGCTCTGTGGTCATGCACCCGCTGCCGCGCGTGGATGAGGCGCGCTGCCCGTATTGGCGCACGGCCCAGCGCCCGCATGCCATTACAACTTTTAAAGCGCATGCACCCTAATCTGTGATCGCTGAGAGGCGATCCCTGCGTCTGTCTGTCCGCCCTAACAGGGCCCTGCCACGTCGTCGATCGAACCTGGCCAGTACTTATTGGCCCGTCAGAATGACGGGCTGCACGCCTTGTCCAATTATATAGGCTCTCATGCAGACTCTCACTGTGGGTAGCGTGCGCGCGAGGCGGAGCTCTCACATTGGTGTGCCCGGCACGGCAGACAAAGAAGGCCTGCCAATTGCCTTGGCTGCCACCAGGCCGCTCATAGTGGGGCCAGCTTTGACATGGGGCTGACCAGCGCAGATCCGGCCGGAGGTGGACGCCGACCCGCGCGCGGCCTACTTCAGGCAGGCGCGCAACGGCCTGTTCATCCGCATGGCGCTGCTCAAGCTGGCGCTGGTGGGCTAGCGCGCGCGAAAGAGCCCCGCACGGCCCGCGCCCACATGCACCTGCGCGCAGTAGAGCTTGCAGCGCGAATGAAGCCACCAAGGCTGACAGGATGGGGCGTGGGGAGTGTGAAAGGGTTTGGGGTCTGCCCGCTTGTGCTACAGAGTGCGCGAGCAGGGCGTCGACCAGCTGGTACTGCTGTGCTCTTTCGTCACAACCGCCCTGCTGCACCCGTTGACAAGCGGCACGCCGTGTCCGGCTGCATGCTGGTGCCTGGAAGAAACTGCATGTGAACACGAGCTAGAAGCCCATGTAGCCAGAACCTTTTAAACCCGAAGGGCTGGCCATTATTTGCACGTCTTGCAGTGACACGCGTTGCAGCGCTACATTTTTGCATAGAGGTTTTCAGTGTGCTTGAGTATGGTGTTTTCACGTTGCAGCGGTAGTCGTTAGGCCAGGGCTCTGCATCTCTGCGGATAAGGCCTCCGGGCTGCGACCCGGTCGCGGGCTGAGGCGCATATCAGTGAAATGAATGTACGCTTGGTGTGTTGTGAGTACAGACAGCATGCAAGTGGCGCTGTTAAGTGTGGACGACTCCATGCTCTCGATCTAGCTAGAGTCGCACGCAACTGTGATCTCAGTCTATATAGCTATTCACCTCCATGAGGACTGCATGCGCATGACAGCCACCCACAGCTGCGGCGCTGTCACACGAACTACGAGCATCCTCAAGGCGAGGCACTGCGGCACCACCCAGTGTTCTGATCAGCTCCACTGGGGCTGGTGCTCCTGTGCCTTGATGAAGCCCCTGCACGCTTGGAGCCACTGTGCCACATAAGCGCACTGCACTGCGGGCGGAACACAGCGTCTCGCATAGGCGCAGTTAGGGATGGAGGACGACGTGCAGGTGCGAGCGGCAACGAGGTGCTGCAGAGGTGTTTGCGTGCGCGGGCGGGGGTCGCCTCAGCGAGACGTGCTTATATAATATGTTTGCGGGCGCGCCAGCAAGTGCGTGCCTGGCAGGGCACGACAACAAGGAGCGCTGACCGGATGCTGGCCCTGGACATGCCTTGCCTCTGGCCACCCCGGTTGAACTGCATTCGGCGTGCGTTGCCCGGCGCGCCCGACCGCGGTTGCCGCTACAGGTCGACCCCACGGAGCTGCACCTGCTGATCCTGCTGTCGCTCGCGGCGGGGCCATGCCGCGAGGCGGCCGCGGCGCTGGAGCGCGAGGCCGCGGCGCACGGCCTGCTGCCCGTGCGCACGGACTTCCTGGGTGCGCTGCCGCGGCCCTGCTGCTCTAGCGTGCCGGGGTGCAGCGTCAGACGCCTGCGACAGCACGACACACTACCTGTCTCTGTGTCCTGCACTTGCGCACCTTGCAGCGCGGGGCATCATGAGAGAAGGACGCGGCGCTGGGGCTGCGGCGGGGCGACCTGCTGCCCAGGGGCCACCACCGTGTGAGGCGCCGTCTCGCGACGCAACCTGTGCCGGCGCCCGCACTCTGACCGCAGCGTCCAGCACTCTGCGCTCCCGCACCAACGGTCCCGCTGCACAGTTCCCTTGTCGCTTAAGCCAGCAGCACCGCTGGGGGCTCGAGGTGAGGTTGAATCACACTCGGCCTCGGGCATCAGGCGCATCGGATCACAGGGCCAGCCCCGCTTTGCCGCCGCAGTGATGGGGGGGGGGGGGGGGGGCGCGGTAAC
>JAABVA010003747.1_pt1 | contig 14328 bp, 13 predicted proteins | sample 5560331 | NCBI WGS metagenome assembly JAABVA01 (sample SAMN12812661, study PRJNA571458) | rock metagenome | isolation source: Antarctica rocks | place: Antarctica: Victoria Land, Mt New Zealand sud | collected 2016-01-07 | reverse complement strand
GCTGCAGACCGAAAGCGGCTGGAACCCGAACGCTGTCAGCCCGGTCGGCGCCCAAGGCGTCGCCCAGTTCATGCCCGGCACCTGGCCCGGCTGGGGACGGGATGAGAACGGGGACGGCACCGCGAGCCCGTTCGATCCGGCCGATGCCATCCCCGCCGCCGCACGCTACGACTGCGCCCTCGCCGCCCAGGTCGCCGGCGTCCCCGGCGACGTCCAGCAGCTCATGCTCGCTGCCTACAACGCCGGCCCCGGCGCTGTGCTCGCCGCCCACGGGGTGCCGCCCATCGCGGAGACGCAGAGCTACGTCACGGCCATCACCCGGCTCGCCGCGACCTACGCCGCGCCGGTCGCGGTCGCTGCACCGGCCACCGGCCGCGCCGCGACGATCATCGGCGTCGCCCTGTCGTTTCGCGGCACGCCCTACCTGTGGGGTGGTTCGACCCCTGGCGGGTTCGACTGCTCCGGCCTCACGTCCTACGCCTACGCCGCAGCCGGCGTTACGCTGCCACGCACCTCCCAGGCGCAGCAAGCCGCCGCCACGCTGGTCAGCGACCCCCGACCCGGGGACCTGGTGTTCATGGGCGGGTCGGGCACCGGGACCGCGACCCACGTCGGGATCGTCATCGGCGGCGGGCTGATGGTCGACGCCCCGCACCCCGGCTCGGTAGTCCGGGTTGAGCCCTACAACTGGCCCGACCTTGCAGGATTCGGCCGGGTCACATGACGAGCCTCCGGCACTACCGCCCAGCGGCAACCACCGTCAGGCCAATGCCCTACCGACTAGCGGCGACCAGCGTCAGTCCCCGGCACTACCGAGCTGCTGCAACTACCGTCAGGCGCACGCACTACCGCCAGGCCCTGACCATCGTCAGGTCCCCGCACGACTTCTTGACAGCCAACTGCAGGGCAGGCTTCGCCTGCCACGCAACACCTGAGCCGCTCGTTCGCCGTCCGCGCCTCAGTGATCCACAACTTTTAGGTACAACCGCACCTACGGTGACGCGGCTGCGCCACGAAGATCAACGACCCCCTACCGCACCATGATCACCACGGCGCGCATCTACGCCGGGGACAAGGGGCGCATCGACTACTACCTCGCCCGGGCAGCCGGGGATGAGTACCCACGCGGCCTCGAGGAGCGCGGCAAGGCAATCAGCCGTTACTACAGCGGCCGGCCCGCCGACCCGGCGGCGAACCGGCCCGGGCGGTGGCTGGGCCGCGGCGCGGACGCTCTTGGCCTGACCGACCTCGAGGCGAGCCCCGAGCAGTTTCGCGCCGCGGTCACGGAGGCATACCTCGACGGCGCCGCGCGGGCCAAACCCGAGCTGCGGACCCCCGCCGGCGGCCGGGTCGCCGCAGAGCCGTTCGCCGCGGCGGTGCGCACGATGCTCGACGAGCGCGGGATCAGCGCCGCCAACGTGTTCGTGTCCGGCCGGGCCGCGCAGGAGTGGGCGACGCTAGCGCGCGCCGCTGACAGGTTCGACACCACCACCGCCGCGACGGTCGACAAGCTGGGCCGCGCAGCCGGCATCGACCCCGCGGGCTTGTACGGCGCGGACGCGTGGGCGGCGGCGCTCGCGATGGCCCACCGCCGGGTCGACACCCGCCTCGCCGCCACCGATGTTGTGATGACCGTCGACAAGAGCGTTAGCCTGCTCTACGCCACCGCAGACGAGGCCACCAGGCGAGTCATCGTCGCCGAGTTCCACGAGGCCGCACGCTCGGCCCTGGGCTACCTGGACACGCTCGCGGCCACCGGGCGGCGCGGGTCCTCGTCAGGCGGGACCGGCCAGGAGGAGGCCACCGAGGGGCTCGTCGCGGTCGGTTTCCTGCACGACGAGGCCCGGCCGACCGGTGACTGTGCGTGCGGGGACGTGCACCTGCACGAGCACGTGATCGTGATGAACACGGCGCAGGGCGTGGACGGGAAATGGTCGGCGATCCAGCACGAGCGCCTCGAGCGGAACGAGAAGACGGCCGGCCACCTGCTCCAGGCCGAGCTGCGCGCCCGGTTGTCAGACCGGCTGGGGATCGCGTGGCGTCCGGTCGTCAACGGCGTGGCCGGCGTCGCCAGCATCACCGACGCCCAGCGCCGGCACTTCTCCAAACGCAGCGATGACGTCACAGCCGAGCAGGTCGAAGCCGGCACGGTCGGCAAGGTCGTCGACGGGGCCGCCGGGCGCAAGACGCGGCAGGCCAAGCGAGAGCAGCTCCCGATCGCGGAGCGGGTCGCCTACTGGCAGGCCGAAGCCGCAGCGGTCGGCCTGACACCGGACGTGGTCGCGGCAGCGCTGGACCGGCCAGCGCCCACCGGACCGACTGTCCACCGGGACAGCGGCGACTACGCCGCGAGTGTGCTCGAGCGGCTCACCGCCCAGGCGGCGAGCTTCCACCGCAGCGACCTGCTGCGCACCCTGGCGGACGACTGCCGGCAGGGGGAGAGCATCGCAACACTGACAGCCCGCGCCGACGCGATCCTGTCCAGCGCCCGCGTCGTCGCGCTCGGCGAAGGTGAGGGCGGACTGACGACCCGGGACGTGCGCCGCGGTCGCGGCGGCCGCGTCCTCGCCTACGCCATAGAACAGAAATGGACGACCCCGGAGCAGCTGGCGCTCGAACAGGCCCTCGTCGACGCAGCGGTCCGCCGGGCCGGCGCGGGCTGCGCCCAGCTCGACGGTGACCTGGTCGAGGAGGTCATCGGCCGGCAGCCGTTCGTGCTGTCCGACGAGCAGGCCGCGGCGGTGCGGGTCCTGACCATGTCCGGTGCGGGCGTCGACGTGCTGCACGCCTCGGCTGGTACCGGCAAGACCAGCGCCGTGCTCGGCAGCGTGCGGCAGGCGTACGAGGCCGCCGGCTACCGCGTGGTCGGTGCTGCCACGTCGGCGAAGGCTGCCCGGGTGCTCGCCGACGACGGCGGCCTGCAGGCGTCCACCATCGCCCGGCTGCTGCTGGACCTGGACCGGCCGCAGGGCGGCGGGATCGGACCGCGGACGGTGCTGGTCCTCGACGAGGCGTCGATGATCGGCACGCGGGACCTGGCCGCGGTGCTGCAGCACGCTGAATGGGCGCAGGCCAAAGTCCTCGTCGTCGGCGACACCCGACAGCTGGCCGCCGTCGACGCCGGCGGCGGACTCCGAGCGCTACAGGACCGGCTCGGCGCTGCCACGCTGACCATCAACCGGCGGCAGCACGCCAAGTGGGAACGCACCGCCCTCGCCGACGTGGCCGCCGGCACACCCGCCGAAGCGCTGCGCGCCTACACCGCGCACGAGCGGGTCACCGTGTCGGACACCGCCCTGTCCGCCCGTGCGGCGATGGTCGCCGCCTGGTGGGGCGACGTGCAGGAGCACGGCATCGACCGCACGCTGATGGCCGCGGTCCGCAACGTCGACAGGACCGAGCTCAACCACCTGGCCCGCGGCGTGATGCGCGAAGCCGGCCGGCTCGGCGACGAGGAGCTGACCGCGGCCGGTCGCACGTTCGCCGCCGGTGACCGGGTCATGCTGCTGCGCAACAGCGCAGCGAAGCGCCTCGACAACGGCGACACCGGCACCGTGGCCGCCCTCGACGACGGCCGCCTGGTCGTCGACCTCGATCGCGGGACGACCGTCACCCTCGACCGGGCCTACCTCGCCGCCGGTCATGTTGAGCACGCCTACGCCGCCACCGTCTACAAAGCCCAAGGCAGCACCGTGACCACCGGGCATGTCCTCGGCACCGGCCTCGGCCAGGAGGACGGCTACGTAGCGCTGAGCCGCGGCCGGGCAGCCAACCGGCTGTACCTCGTCGAGGGACAGGCGCCGGGCGACCCGGAGCTGGACCTACCCGACCAGCAGGCCCGCGGCGCGTACGAGCAGGCGGTGAAGACGCTCGGCACGTCACGGGCGAAGCGGCTCGCGCTCGACAGCGCCGCATGGGGCGCCGATGCCGACCAGCTGGCCGCGCAGCTGCAGGACACCGCCCGGCTGCTCCGGCAACGGCCAGCGTCGGACACCGCACGCCTCCCAGCACTGCACGCCGAGGTCACCCGGCTGCAAGCGCAGGTCCTCGACGCCGGCCAGCGCCTCGACGGCATCCGCGCACAGCACGACCAGCTGCGCCGACGCGACCCTCAGCGCCAGGTCCTCGCCGACCGCATCGACCGGCAGACCGGCGCCCTCGACCGCCTCGAGGCACAGCTGACCGGCGTCCGGGCCACCTTGGCAGCAGCCGAGCTGGGGACGTCGCCACGGCACGCGTGGGAAGCGGCGCACACCGAGCCGCTCGAGCGGGCCGTGTCCGCCGGCCGCGAGCTGGGCTGGCGTCACCGCGCGGAACAGCGCGCGGTGCAGGCCGTCGAGCCGGCGGCGGTCACCGTCGAGCTGCCCCCCGTTGTAGTCGAGTCGCCAGGTATCGCGCTACAGCGCCGCTGAGGTTGGCAGCGGCGCGCAGGCCGGTTCAGCCTCATCCCAACCCGCTGAAGCGAGTCGGCCCGGGGCATGGGGCTTACGTGGGTATCACCATCGCATTGGTCGGCCTTGCGGTGATGGTTATCGCCGTCATCGGCCTCGTCCAAGGACGGATCCGTTGGGCTCGCCTAGATAACCGTCGACATGCTGGGCTAGCCCTGTTTGGAGGTCTCGCTCTCTTCGTACTCGGCGCGGTACTAGCTCCCACTCAGAAGCACTCCCCTACGGCCTCATCAGCGCTTCTCACGTCCACGCCTCGAAGTACAGCGGCCCCGACGGCGCCAGCGACCACTCCAGCTCGTCGCAAGGCGCCGAGCGAGGCGCCACCCGCAAGTACTGCTGCACCGACTGCGGCAACGACGGCCGCCGCTCCAGCTCCGGCTCCGCCGCCTGCGCCGATTACTCAGCCTGCAGCGACGACACCAGCCCCGCCTCTGGTCGCTTCGGCCGCCGCTCCGCCGCCTGCGCCGATTACTCAGCCTGCAGCGACGACACCAGCCCCGCCTCTGGTCGCTTCGCCAGCGGACCTCGCCGCCGCAGCGTGCAGGGCCTTCAACACGTTCTACAGCGACATCATGACCTACACCCCCCATGACGTGGCACGGCTGATACCTGACGCTCAGCAAGTGTTGAAGGATGCTCAGCTTGCAGCGGTGGGGGACCCAAAGTGGAGCCACCTATTTGATAACGCCGGTGCTCTTACGGCCTACGTGGGGTCTTCGGATTTCGCCCAGCAGGGCAACGTCCTCGGCCAGCCAATCCAGGACATGCAGACTGATTGCCCATAAGGGGGTGGAGCCCCGCACACCGCGCCGAGCAGCGGGCCAGCCAGGCAGTCGAGCCGGCCGCAGGTCTTGCCCGCAGGTGGCGGACTACCGAGCCCGTTCCCCAGCGGGCAGACGGCACGACCGCTCCTGCGGCAGGGATCACCAGCTGGCAGACGGCCGCAATCGCTAGTGACGAGGGAGGCGAGGGGACGCGGACGGCGGGCAGCGATCGCCTACCAGGACACCGGGTCGCGCTGCTGAGCCCACGGGCACGAACCCATGTCGACGGGACGGCGAGGGAGCGGACCGACAGCCACCGACGCACCGACTTCTGCTGTGTCAAGCCGGGAGCATGACTAGAAGTTGCAAAAGTGCTCCGTGAAATCTGCGGGGGTGCTCGGCCGACCGCGTTCGATCTCAGTATGTGAGGGGTGGGGTCCGGTTTCGGGCTGGGAGTGCTGAGCTGGGATTCGCCGCGCGGTGGGCACGGGCCTGCCGGGGTGGGCGACGGACTCGGTGCCGGGGCGGGTGTGTCGTGGGGTGGGACCATTCCCAGCTCGTGCAGGGGGGTGCCTGCCGCGGGGGAGTGCGACCCGGGCGGGGGGGTGAGGGCCGCCGGGCCCACCCATGAGTCCGGCGGCCCCACGACCTATCGGCACCCCGCCCCGGCTGCGGGTAACCCAAACGGGGGGCCTGGTCGGTGCCGGACGCAGGGGCGCGTCTAGGCAGCGTGGGGAAAGCGCCCCGCGCATCGCGCTGCCCTTGGCTGCCCCTACCGGTATGCAGGGCGGCAGGGCTGGCTTTGACGCCCAGCACCGACCGGATGAACCTAGATGGCGAGCGCCGGCATGCCTAGACCTCGGCTCCGTGCGCCTGGCTCACGCCCTGTCAGGATCACGAAACATGGCGGCGTGCCAGACGTTCCGTCGGGAGTCCGCGTCTTCGCCCTGTGTGGGTCAGCTGAGACTCTGCGAGTAGCTCGCGACACTCACGCGCGGATCGTCCCGTTCGACCAGCTGGAGTCTTCCGGCAGCCCTTTACGCCCCGGGGGGCCTCCCCGAGCCCCTAACGCGGTCACACCGCGGCGAGAGCCGCGTGACGGGACGACAGTCACAGACGCGCCGGCCGCGCCGGACCGCTCGACGATGAGCCGGACCGCTGCGGCGGACCAGGTAGCGGCACGCCGGGGAGGGATGCCGCTGGCGTCGAGGTCGGCGGCGATCGCCCGGTAGGACGCACCTGAGGACCGCAGGCCGACGATGCGCTCCACCACCGGCTGCTCAGCGGCGTCGGGGACGCTGTCCGAGCCCTTGCCGCCCGAGCGCCAGCCGTACGGGTGTTGGCCCACGGCGTGCATCCCGGCGTCGGCCTTGGCTCGCCGCCCGTCGCGCAGTCGCTTCTCGACGAGCGCGCGGTCAAGCTGGGCGAAGACGCCCTGAACTTGGCGCATGGCGGTGCGCATCGGGTCGTCGGCGTCGTCGCGCAGGACCTCGCCGCCGTCGACGGTGAACGTGGCCGCGCCGGCACGCCAGACGATGGCGAGGATGGCTTCCTGGACTGCGAGCGTGCGGGCCAGTCGGTCGAGCCGGGCGACGACGAGGCCGCGGGCGCGCGGCGGTGGCCGGAGCATGTCGAGAGCGTCGGACAGGCCGGGCCGGTCGACGGCGTCTTTCGTGCCGGAGATGCCGGCGTCGACGTGCTCCTGGACGATTCGGTGGCCGTGCTTGCGAGCCCACGCGCGGACGGCTTTGCGCTGTACGTCCAGGCCGTAGCCGTCGAGTTGGGTCTCGCTGCTGACCCGCAGGTAGGCGACCAGGTCCATGTATTCAGCATCTACCGTCCGACCTGCGGTGTAAAGCGTTCCAAGGAAAGATTACCGGCGGCACGAGTCCTGCACCATGAGCCGTTACGCGCGGTGATGTGGCTGTACCTGTCGGTGGCGGGAGGGGACCGTGTCAAGCCCACGGCTTGCGGCGTGGCGACTGGCCTCGCCTGTTCACCGCCGTCATCGTCGCGCCATGACCCTGCCTAGCGAGCTGGCGCAGCCAGACCAGGCGCCTGCTCACCCGCCGCTGCAGCGACCGATGCTGACCCTGTCCGACGCGGCCGCGGCCTGCTCCGTGAGCCGGTCCACCATCCGCCGTCGTCGCGAGGACGGCGCGTTTCCCAATGCGGTGCAAGACGAGGCCGGGGCCTGGCGCATCCCCGTCGACGACCTGCTCGCCGCGGGCCTGCACCTGAGCCGCATGGGCGCGCCCAACGAGGCGACCGGCCAGGGGCGGAGCGTGCCCGCTGAGCATGCCGCTGACCAGGGCAACGAAACCGATGAGCAGGGCGGCCCAGTGAGCGTGCTCCATGCCCGGGTGGGCGCGCTCGAGCTGGAGCTGGCCGTCGAGCGTGAGCGCCGGCTCGCTGCCGAGCGGCTGGCAGCCGAACGGGCCGCGCGCGTCGAGGACCTTCGCACGTCGCTGCGGATGCTCGACGTCGGGTGGACTCCGCCCCAGCCGGCGCCTGCAGCTGCGCCGACTCCCGCTGAGCCGCCACGGGAGGGCTGGTGGGAGCGACGCCGGCGACGCCGGGATGGTCAGGTGAACGGCGACGTGACCACGGTTGACCTGCATGAGCAGGGGGCGGAGCAGGGCCAGCCGGTCGGCTGAGCCAGGCTCGTAGGCATGCCAGCCCGGTACTCCGGCCCTATGGGTGTCGCGGGTCTGGAGGAAGACCGTCCCAGGTGATCTGTTTCTCGACGGTCGGCAGCTCCCGGGGCGTGAGGTGCTCCCGGAACAGGGCGAGTGTCTGCCCGACGCCATGTGCCGCCGGGGCCAGCACACCGTGGTGTCCCGCCCGGTATGCGGCAGCGCCGACCTCTTGGCACCGGGCGTAGTTGCCCACTTCGGTAAGGAGATCGTCTGTGGTGAGTCCTACTTGGCTCAGGTTCTCCTGGACTGTCAGGTCGAGAATGTCGTCCACGTCGACGTGCACCGTGTAGAGCACTCGTCCCAGCACCGCTCGCGCTGGGACCCCTGCGTCCTCCACCAGGTGCCGGTAGGCCTCGGCGACGGCTGCCGCCTCCGGCTGGCCAAGGTAGATCACCTGCAAGCCAGCCCCCCAGCGTCCCCCGTAGCCGCCGGCAAACGCGTCGCGATTCGGGGCGGCATGACGGTAGAAGTCCCCTTGGACGCCCCGCGTGCGCATCACGAGGCAGTCCCCGTTATTGGGCCGAGTAGGTCCACGACGACCACCGCCTCTCTAGAGCCTGAGCTGCGCAGACGAATCGTACCAACGTCTTTAGGGGGAAGTTGCGGGGGACGTGGGTAGCGTATTACGCTACGAAGTGATCGGGATGGACCCGAGGTACGAAGGGATGACACCCCATGACCACCACGTCTGCGGCTCAGGCCGCCGGATCGTCGCTGTACCGGCACATCGTTGCTGACGCTCGCCGCGCCCTGTCGCTGGCGGAGATCGGGCAGATCACCGGTGTTGGAGACCGTGCGGTACAGAACTGGGCACGCGGGTCGAGCCGACCCGAAGCGGGCAGCCGTGACCGACTGCTGGAGCTGAAGTACGTGATCGAGCAGCTGTCCGACGTCTACTCCGCTGAAGGCATCGAGATTTGGCTTCATGGGCATCAGCGGACGCTAGGTGGCCGTCGACCGCTGGAGCTGCTGCAGCAGGGCGAGTTTCAGACGGTCCTAACAGCGGTCGAGAACCTCGCCGGCGGCCCGCGACGGTGAGCGCAGGGCAGGACGCCGAGGGCAGCCAGCCCCTCACTCTGGAGATGCTGCGAGCCGAGCTGCGCCGCTGGGCTACGCGTGAGGCTGACCCTGGGCACAGGAACACGCCGGAGACGAGCCACGCCGCGAGGGTGTCTGCTGCGAGAGGCCTGGTCGCGATCCGCCGGCGGACCGGGCGGCCGATCCCGGACGACGTGCTGAGGCTCGCCGAGCAGGGCTAGCAGTCTTCCGTCTGCGCGTCCGGCAACAGGCCGAGACGGCCGCGTAGCCAACGCCAGCCGCGGTCTCGGGGCTGGCGTATCGCTTCGACGCAGGTGAAACAGACGAACAGGGTGCCGGGCTCTGGCCGGGTGCGATCCGAGGGAGCGACAAAAGCTCGCGGCAACGCAGACACCGGTAATCCCCGTCAGCCAGGCTGACGCCGCTTTGCCACTGACCCGCGCGGGCCGTCATCACCAGCTCAGGCCAGCCGGTAGGCGGGCCGGCCGGTTCTGCCATGCCTCATGGTCCCACCGCGCGCGTATCCCAAGGGGATACCTTAGTGCACAGTTGATCACTGACTGAACGGCTCAGTCTCCGGTCTCCGGTTGTTCTGCCAGCGGCTCGTCAATCTGCGCCTGCAGCTTCGCCAGCTCAGCGGGGCTGCTCCACTCGTCAATCTGCGCCTGCAGCTTCGCCAGCTCAGCGGGGCTGCTCCACTCGTCAATCTGCGCCTGCAGCTCGTCCGTGGTCAGCGCGGGGCTGCCGAGCGCGGCCAGTGTTCTTTCCGTCGCGGCGAGCGCGGTCTGGTCGTCCCCGCGGGCGATCGCGGCGCTTCGGGTTCTGTCGGCCCGTGCCATTTCGCGGGCGCGCTTCCGGCGCTCAGGGCGTTCATCCGCCAGCTGCCCGGTGGCCTGTCCCAAACTGGCCAGCTCCTCGAGGAGCCGGGCACGACGGTCCTCGTCTGAGCCAGCCAGGACTGCCACCACGGCACGCAGCGTCCCAGGGGACGGTCGGCGTTCGCCGCGCTCGACTTCGGTGAGAAAAGGCCCGGATCGGCCCGCGGCGCGGCCTAGAGCAGCCGCCGATATGCCCGCGGCGTCGCGGAGGTCGCGGAGCCGGGCACCCAGCGCGTGCCGCTGATCATCGGTCGTCATCCGAGCGTTCCGCCGCTCATCTGTGGGCCATCGTGCGCGCGCGCTTCAGCACGGAACGTGACGCGGCGGACCACACCTTCATGCGGCGACCCGGTGCTGCGCTTCGCCGAGGGCTCGGTCGAGGAGCCGGTGGATCAACAGGACGATGTCGCCGGCTGCGTGGGCGATGAGGTCGGCGTCTCCGCGGGTGCTTACGGTGGCGACGGGTCCTTGCCCGCCCTCGACGACCCAGGTGTCGGGGGCGGTCTGCCGGATTTCGAGGGGGCCGCGAAGTCTTTGGGCTTCGCTGAGTCGGGCTCGAACGCCGTCGACGGCGTCCCACTCGGTGCGGGCGCGACGATGCCAGCCGGTGTTGGCTGCGAGCCCCTCGGGCGGGGTGGGCAGCTCGCCGGAGTGGTTGCTCACGCTGCGGCCGATCCGGGGGCGTGGTGCCGGCGCTCGGGGCAGTTGTGACGGCGGAGCACGAGGCCGCCGGGAGCACGCCGTCCGTCGAGGGGGACGGCGGTCGGAACGCCACGGCGACGCTTGATCCCGTACTGGTCGCAAGCGGCTACCAACTCTGCCGAGACGGGCAACTCAAAAGGCCACGTGCTGCCTGCCAAGGTGCGGAGCCACCGCAACTCAGCGCCGCAGTCCCGGCACGCCGTGGCGCCTGCGGGCCTGTGCGAAGTCTCGGTCGGGGCGCTCATGCGGCCACCAGGGCTTCCTGGCGGCGACCAGCAGGCTCGACGAGATGCTTGCGGGCTTCGATGGCACGGGCCAGGGCGTCACGTGTGCGGGCGGCTCCGCTGGGAGCGGCGGCCCGGCGCCGCTCGTCTTCGCGTTCGCGCCTGTCACGGGCGGCGAATTGCCGGGCTATGCGCTCACGGGCGGCGTCAAGGTCGCGGACCTGGCGGTGGGCGTCATCGACGTAGGCGGGCAGCTTCGTCTTCACGAGGCAGGCGACGGGATCGCGGACCCCGCCCCAGTTGTCGCCGCCGACATAGCGGGTGAGCTGGCCCGACCGGAACAGCTCGGCATTCGGGGCGAGGGCGTCGCGCAGACGATCCCAGTCCTGGGGGGTGACCTGTTTGCGGAGTGGGCCGGGAAGTGCGGCTACGACCTCATCGACGAGATCGGACGCATCGGGCCGTACGGCGGCCGGCTCGCTGGGCGAAGCCTCAACGGGCCCAGCCAAATCCCCCGCTTTGAAGGAAGCCTGTCTCCCCGGCGGTGGCGTGGGGGTAGGGGGATCTACTACATCTACTACATCTACAACATCTAAGGGCGCGTCTTCGCTGGTGGGAGGGGGTGTGGCTGTCCATTCCTGGGACATCAGCTGTCCGGTCTTAGGACAGGTGCTGTCCAATCCTTGGACAGGTGCTGTCCAATCCTTGGACAGGTGCTGCACGCTCCGGCTGTCCGTTCCTTGGACAGGTGCTGCCAGCTGGCGTCCCGTGAGCTGCACGTAGGCGGTCGCCCTAATCCGCCACCCAACGACCTGGCCGGCTTCGCCGTTGACCGCCTTCCCGATCCGCTCGAGAACGCCGGTCGCAGCCAGGTCGGCGGCGACGCTCATCCACGATTTGCGGTTGATGCCGAGCTGGGCCGCGAGGGCAACGTCGCTGCCGAGGACCTCGCCTGTTCTCCAGTCAGCGATACGGAAAAGCTCTGCGATGAGCCCCAGCGCGGTGTAGGCGCGGCTCGAGCCACAGCGAGTCCGTAGACGGTCCAGAAGTGCGGCCTGCGCGTCATGGCGCAGCATCGTGAAGTGCTCGGTCGGGGCACTGGGCCGTCGCCGGCTAGAGCCCGACGGCGTGTCTGCCGAGGTTGGTGGTGCAAGCCCTGGGCTTGCGCTAGAGTCGGTACCGGACATGTAAGGCCCCTCCGTACGGGGGTTGTAGTGGGGACCGAGCGCTAACTCGGTTCCTGGGAGGCGAAGTGAGACGGGGCGGACCTGGCGAGGTCCGCCCTTTCTCGCGTCTAAGCGGCCGTCGCGGTGCGGTCCCCCTCGGCGTCGAGCAGGGGCCGGAGCAGGCTGGCCAGCAGATCGTTGACGGTGGTTCCTCGAGCGCGAGCAACGGCTTGGACTGCCTCAGCCTCGTCGAGCGGGAGTTTCACGCTGAGCCTGTGTCGTGGGCCTAGCCAGGGCCGGCCAGTCGGGCGGCGTGTAGCGGTAGCGATCTGCATGGCCCTACTTTGGGCTTCCGGGGACACGAATCCGGGGAGGTGTCCGACTCAGGCGCGGCGTGTCGCGCTAGCCCCCGGTCATCACGTTCAGCGCGGTCGCTATGCCACGGGCAGGATTCCTGGCCTCCTCGCGCTCATCCGGGGCCAGCGTCGCGTCCTCCGCCCGGCACATCTCCGCGTCGATCATCGCCGTGAGGGCCGCCAACTGGTCCCGGAGCTGCAGCCGGCGCCGGGCCAGTAGACACCCGGCACAGGCCCACGCTTGCCCGGCCGCGGTGTCCTCGAGCAGGGAGTGCTCGTCGACCCGGCCACCGCAGACGTGGCCCCGGGGTCGCCGTGCCCGAGCGCGTTGCTGTCAGGCTGCTTAGTCCGCCGGGCTCGCGACACCAGCGCCGAGTAAGGCCGTGGCCGTCAGGGCGTCCGCGACGAGCAGGCTGCCCGGGGACCAGTGTCGGCCTCGGACGTGGGCACCGCCGGGTGCGCTTACACGGATGAGGGTCGGGTCGGCCGCATCCCCGCGCTGGCCGGGCGCGACGGGCACGAGTGCGCCGAGCTGCCGGTCGACCGCCACCTTGGCCGTCTCCGCCGCAACGACCAGGTCGGCTAGCCCGCTGAGTTCCTCGCTCTGCGCGACCGTCAGCCCCCCGATTCGCCACTCCCGGTTCATCCGCGCCTGCACGGCGGCGAGCTGCCCGCGGGCCGCGTCGAGGGTCTGACCGGCCCTGGCCTGCTGGTCCCGCAGTTTGCGGAAGCGGCCAACCAGCGGGTCGACGGCGGGTGCGTTCAGGGCGGCAGTGGGTGCCATGACAGGCCTTTCCGGCGCGTAGAGGTGTCGTCACTCAAGGTAACGAGCCGTCGCCTAACAGGCGCGGACCGACACGACTAGCCGGTTGCCCAGCCGCGTGACTGAGGGTGCTCGTGGGCCTGGCTCAGCCCGAGGCTGGACCCCGCTCACGACCCGTTCACGCTGGTCGACCGTGGTCACACCGTGATCCTGGTGCGGCTCAGGGCGAACCGGACGCGCGCTGGCGGCAGGCTGCCGTAGACGAGCACACCAGAGCCCAGCGGCAACTGGCGCAGCACGTCCGCCGGCGCCAGACGCTCCCGCTGCTGACTGCGCGACGTCGGCGTGCCGCCCCCGGCCTGGTCGGTCACCGACACCCGGTCGACGTCGGCCTCGCCGAGCAGCTTGGACAGGTAGTCCAGCGTGCCGAGGTCGGTGATTCCCGACAGGGCGACCTTGGCACGGTGGTTGTTGACCACCGTCGACGCAAGCCGGCCGTACCGGTCGGTGAGCTGCGCCAGGTCCTGCCAGACCGAGACGACCTGGATGCCCTGGCCGCGCCCGGTCGAGGCGATCGACGGCAGGTCTCGCAGCGGGGCGACGTTGCCCGCCTCGTCAAGCAGCAGCAGCAGTCCCGGGTTGCACGGCCGGCCGGCCTGAGCGCGGTTCTGAGCCTCGCGGACCACGGACATGACCAATGCCTCGAACAGCGGCCGTAGCCGGTCCTGCGCATGCGTCGGAGCGACCAGGTAGAGCGTGCCGTCGCCGTCGAGCAGCGCCGCGGGGTCAATCTCGCAGCTGTCCGCGGAGGCCGCGACGTCGGGATCGGTGTAGCAATCCAGCACCGCTTCCGCAGTGGCGTAGACACTGCCGAGGGTGTCACCCGGCCTCTTGCGGCTCGCGATGAACGCGTTCGCAGCCTCGACGACCCCCAGCTCCTCGAGCAGGTCCGTCACTTCCTTGTCTTCCTGGGTGTCGATCCACCTGACCACGTCCGACATGCCGAGACCGGTGGCGCCGGCGGCGAACAACAGCGGCGCCAGCAGCTTGCGGGCCAGCGGGGTCCAGAAGCGCTCGTGACTACCGTCGCCGCCGTTGCTCGCACCGGCGGCCGCAGTCAGCCAGCCGGCCATCTGCGACGCCCCGGTCCACGTCGTGCAGGCCCAGTTCTCCCGAATGTGGCCCAGCCCGCAAGGTAGCGGTGGTCCGACAGGGAACCCGGGTGATGGCTTCGCCGTAGTGCTGCTGGGCGCCGACGAGGGCGAGACGGCTGTAGATCTCGAGGGA
>JAABVA010003746.1_pt1 | contig 14331 bp, 10 predicted proteins | sample 5560331 | NCBI WGS metagenome assembly JAABVA01 (sample SAMN12812661, study PRJNA571458) | rock metagenome | isolation source: Antarctica rocks | place: Antarctica: Victoria Land, Mt New Zealand sud | collected 2016-01-07 | reverse complement strand
TCCTGCGTGGCTGGGCGGGGTACTTCCGTTACGGGAACTCGTCTGGGCGGTTCACGAAGATCAGAGATTATGCGTTGATGCGGCTGGCGGGAGTCATCGCCAAGCGGCACAAACGCAGCCGGGCCTACGGGCGTTGGGTGGTGCTGTTTTCATCCGACAACCAACTCGGCCTGATCAGCCTTGGGGGAATTGTCAATGCCCCCAGGCCCTTCCGGGCCTGGCGGAGGAAGCCGAATACTGGCGGTGAACGACCTCGGTGAGCCGTGTGCGGGAGAACCGCACGCACGGTTCGGCGGGCGGGGACTGGAAACGGAGCACCCTGGCCACGGACGCGAAGAAGAACAGCCGAATGGGAAACCATTCCGCGCACAATGGCTTCGCGACCTACCGCCAGCAACTGCCACCGCGCCAGTCCCCGACCCTACACGGTGGTGCTTGTGAAGGGCCGTGTCGGACAGGAAGAAAGGTGCTCTGAACTGCGATAATTCGTCTTGTCTAGGGATGAATTGTTGCGAGGTCGAGGAGCACCTTTCTGGTGAGTGAGTCTACGTCGTGTTATCCGTCGTTGTCGGTGGACACGACCGGGGCGGGTGTGGTGTCTCAAGCCGGGGCGGTGATGTTGCTGCGAACCGCGGAGAAGACCGGGTTGGGTGGACCAGGGCAGACCACGCCGCAGCGCAAGTCTCATTATCAGTGTCGGTACCGTCCGTCATGATGAACCCGTGATCGCCGCCTGAGGACCGCCACCGAAGTTCAACGAGGGGCGGGACAACCTCTGTTCGCCGAGAGGTCGCGAAGGTCCACCGGCGCGGACCAGGTTGCTCCCGGCGGCGTGCCCGATCAGTTCCTCGGCTAAACGCGCGGCGTCCATCGCTGCCGCCAGGTCGACGCCGGTGTGGATGCCGCTGTTCTCGAGCAGGTAGACGAGTTCTTCGGTCGCGATGTTGCCGCTCGCTCCGGGTGCGAACGGGCAACCGCCTAGGCCGGCGGCCGACGCGTCGAGCATGGTCACGCCGGCGGTGACGGCTGCCCAGGCTGATGCCAGTCCGGAGCCACGGGTGTTGTGGAAGTGCGCGCCGAGCGGGACGCCCTGCGTCACCTCTCGGACTGCATCGATGAGTTGGACGACGCGGCCGGGGACGGTGGTGCCGATCGTGTCGCCCAGGCAGATCTGATCCGCGCCGAGATCGACGGCCCGAGCCGCGATGTCGGCGGTGCGCTGTACCGGAGTGGGTCCGTCGAACGGACAGTCCCAGGCGGTGGCGATGATGACCTCGCACCGTCCGCCAGCCTGATGGGCGATCGCAGCGACCTCGGTAACCGCGTTGACGGCCTCGTCGGTACTGCGCCGCGCGTTGGCTCTGCTGTGACCGTCGCCGGCGGAAACGACGTATTCGAGGTCGGTGATCCCCGAGTCCAACGCACGCTCAGCGCCGCGCGTGTTCGCCACTAGAGCGGAGTACAGGGTCGGCGAGGTCAGCGATTGACGCTGCGCTCGCAGATGCCCTCCGATGGCATCAGCGTCGGCCATCGCTGGAACAGCGCGAGGGGACACGAATGCGGTCGCTTCGATTCGACCGACCCCTGTCGCGGCAAGGGCATCCAGGAAACGGATCTTTGCCTCGGTCGAGATGGGTCGCTCGATCTGCAGGCCGTCACGCGGGCCGACCTCGCGGATGCTCACGGAGTTCGGCAACGACGGTATCGCGGTGGCGGCCATCGTCAGATCACGCCATTGTTCGACAGCCGCGCGAGCTCATCCGGGTCGAGGCCCAGAAGTTCGGCATACACCTGCCGGTTGTCATAGCCGGGTTCAGGTTGCCCGGCCCACTTCACCGAGCCCGGAGTACCCATCATCTTCGGGACGATGCCCGGGCCGAGGATGTCGGCTCGAACGTTGGAGTCGTAGTGCGGCACGAACATGTCGCGTGCCTGGAACTGGGGGTCGCGGACGACGTCGGCCACGGTGTTGACCGGGCCAGACACGACGCCGGCCTCGGTGAGTAGGGCGCTGAGTTCGTCGGCGTCGTGGTTCGAGGCCCAGTCGGCCACGATCTTGTCGATGTCGTCCTGGTTCTGGCCGCGAGCCAGGTGGTCGACAAACCGTTCGTCCTCGATCAGATCCGGACGGTCCATTACTCGGCAGAGCCGAGCGAAGAGGGTGTCCTGGTTCGCGGCGATGATGACCCATCGTCCGTCGGCAGATTTGTAGAGGTTCGACGGAGCGATCTTCTCCAGGCGAGTGCCGGAGGGCTGCCTGATGTGGCCGGTTCGGTCGTAGTCGGGGATGGTTGATTCGAGCATCGCCAAGCACGCTTCCGCCAGTGCGGCGTCAACGACCTGCCCTTGGCCGGTGCGATCCCGAGCCACGAGGGCGGCGAGAACTCCCTGGAAGGCGAACATGCCTCCGAGCGAGTCGCCGAGTGATACCGCCAGGCGTGGCGGGGGTTGGTTGGGGAAGCCGTTGAGGAACCGAAGACCGCTCGCGCCTTCAGCAACCGAGGCATAGCCCGGACGGCTGGCGTACGGGCCGGTCTGGCCGTACCCGGAGACTCGGGCCAGGATGATTTGCGGGTTGCGTGCAGAGAGAACGTCCCATCCGAGGTTCCAGCGTTCGAGGGTGCCTGGACGGAACGACTCGATAATGACGTCCGCTTGGTCGACGAGATCCAGGAACACCTTCTGGCCGTCAGGGACACGCAGATCGAGGGTGATGCACCGCTTGTTGCGCGCGTGCACGGTCCAGAAGAAGTGGTGGCCGTCCTCCTCGGCTTGCCCCCAGCTGCGAAGCGGGTCTGGGCGGTCGGGGGCTTCGATCTTGACTATGTCGGCGCCCATGTCGCCTAGGAGTCGCCCGGCGAACGGCCCGGCGATCAGCGTGCCGATCTCCAGGACACGGATGCCTTCGAGTGCTCCGCTCGGTGACGCGGCGTCGTCGAGCAGATGAGGAGCCGCGTGGGTGGTGTCGTTCATGCCAGCGCGGCGGGCGGTAGATCGATGAGATGCCCCATCCGGTCCCGCTTGGTCCGCAGGTAGGCGATGTTTTCCGGGGTGATCGATGGGCGCCAGGCGACGCGATCGAGCAACGTCAGGTCGTAGCCCTCGAGGCCTGAGTACTTGTGCGGGTTGTTGGTGATGAGCCGGATCCGGCTGATTCCAAGGTCGGTGAGAATGGCGGCGCCGACGCCGTAGTCGCGCCCGTCGACGGGCAGGCCGAGGTCGAGGTTCGCATCGACGGTGTCCCGTCCGCGGTCCTGCAGTTCGTACGCATGGAGTTTGTGGCCGAGCCCGATGCCGCGGCCTTCGTGCCCGCGGAGGTAGATGACCGCTCCGGCGCCCTCCTCGGCGATCGTTCGCAGTGCCGCTTGCAGTTGCGATCCGCAGTCGCATCGCTGTGACGCGAACAAATCTCCGGTGAGGCACTCACTGTGCACTCTCACCAGCACGCCGACGTCTGATGCGTTGGCCGCGGAGAGATCGCCCATGGTGAGGGCGACGTGCTCGATGTTGTCGTGTACGGAACGGAAGCAGACGGCCTTGAACCGGCCGTGGTCCGTCGGCATGCGGGCCTCGCCGGTGCGGCGCACGATCTGGTCGGTGCGACGCCGGTATCTGATCAGGTCGGCGATATCGAGGTACGGCAGGTCGTGCTGGGCGGCGAACTCGGCGAGACGGTCGCCGGCCATGGGCACGCCGTCGGTGTCGACGAGCTCGGTGATTGCAGCGACCTGGCCGAGGCCAGCCATAGAAGTCAGATCGGTAGCGGCCTCAGTATGTCCGGCGCGCTTGAGGACGCCGCCGGGACGCGCTCGCAATGGGAAGACGTGCCCGGGGCGGCGCAGGTGCTCCGGGGCTGTGGTCGCAGACCCCAGTGCTCGCACGGTGATGGCGCGATCGACAGCGGAGATGCCGGTGCTGACGTCCGCATGGTCGACGGTGACGGTGAACGCGGTGCGGTGCGATTCGGTGTTGTCCTCGACCATCAGGGGCAGATCGAGCTGAGTGGCCCGCTCGTTCGACATCGGCGTGCACACGATCCCGCTGCCGTGCCGCAGGAAGAAGACCATCATCTCCTCAGTCATGTGTTCGGCGCCGCAGATGAGGTCGCCCTCGTTCTCGCGATCCTTATCGTCGGCGACAACGACCATCCCGCAGTCAGCCAGACGGGCGAGGGCTGCGCGAACAGCGTCGTCTGCGTGGATGACTCTCGGAAGGCTCATACCTGGGGCTCCATCGTGCTCAGCACTTTCGACGAGCGGACAGCGGCGGCGAACTCGACCAGGGCCACACCGTGGGTCGCAGCCAGCGAGGTCGCGGCTTCGGTGAGCGTCTTGTCGGGAGTGAACGAGCACCCGTCGAAGTACAAGGCGGGAGACAGCACCTGCGCGGCGAAGAACGTGGCAAGCACTGAACGCAGGCCATCAGGCGCGAGGTAGTGATGTCCGCTGGCTCCCGTCATCACGATGGCTGTTGCTTTGCCGCGCAGCGGCGCGCTCGCTTCGCCATACATGCCGCGCTGCGTGGATTCCAGCAGGGACCGGAGCAGCGCGGTGTGGCCCGCGCGATACACCGGCGAGCCGAACACGATAGCGTCGGCGGTGTCGATGGCCGCCAAGGCGTCGTCGGTGCTCGTTGTCGCGAGCTCGAGCAGTTCGACGTCAGCGCCGGCGTCCTGCGCCCCAGCAAGGACCGTTCGTACCGCCATCGTGGTTCGGCCAGCGGCGCTCGGGCTTGCCACCACCGCTAGGACGGCGGTCATGAGGGCTGTCCAGGGATGACAGGGCGCTCAAGGTAATTGCTCCGGTAGAACAGCAGCGGATGTTGTTGGAGGTCCGAGGCGAGATCATGGACTTCGCCGACCACGATCGTGTGGTCACCGCCCTCGTGTTCTGCCCAGAGGGTGCAGTCGATCCAAGCCACGACGCCGTCGAGGATCGGTGAACCCTTGGGGCTCGGCGTCCAGTCGACCCCGGCGTACTTGTCGGTGCCGGAGCGGGCGAACTTCGTGCTGAGCGCGGGGTGGTTCTCGGCGAGGACGTTGACGCAGAACGCCCCGACCTCGCGTATCCGCGGCCACGTTGTCGAGGTGCGCGCCGGGCTGAAGCTGATCAGCGGCGGGTCGAGCGACAACGAAGCGAACGACTGGCAGGTGAAGCCCAGCGGTTCGTCGCCGATCGCTGTAACCACCACGACCCCACTGCAGAACGACCCGAGAACCTCGCGCATGGCTTCGGGCGTAAAGCTGCGGACGCCAGCTGCGGACTCGGTTCGTCTCGTCATTCACTCGACGCTACGGACGGGCCGTGGGGGCCACTATCCGCTCAACGTTGGGTGGCATCCGCTGCGAGCAACCACCGCGCGGGTGGAAGAACCATCAATCGACCAGATCCAGGGAGGCGCCGACGATGGAGAGCACGTCCAGTCCGTGGTGGCGGTAGACGTCGGCGAGGTCGCCGCTCTGGCCGAAGCTGGTGACCCCGAGATGGGTGCTCACCACGCGGTTCACCCCGGCGAGGAAGGCCAGCGTGTGGGGGTGGCCGTCGAGCACCGTCACCATCGGGTGCGCTCGGTCGACCGAAAGCACCGCGTCGAGAATCCAGCTCGGTTCGTCGCTGAGCCCGCGACGCGCCTGGACCGCCTTGAACAGCTGGCCAGGGCTGGTCACGCACAGCACGTCCGCGCCGAAGCCGAGCGAGTCCAGGCGATCGGCGGCTTCCAGCACCTCGGGCATCAAGGCCCCCATGCCGACGAGTGTGATGGCCGGGTCGGCGTGGCGGCGCAGCGCGTAGGCGCCGGCGACGACGTGCTTGCGGCGTCGTTCACGGGCAGCGCCATCTGTCGGGATCGCGGCTATGCCCTGATCGATGGGTCGAGTGGACAACCGCAGATAGGCCGAGCAGCCGTCGGGCTTGCCGAGACGATCCATAGCGGCAAGCAGGCACCACTCGGTGTCCTGCACGAACGCCGGCTCCCACGTCGTGCACCCGGGCTGCTCAAGCCCCAGCGACGGAGTCGTGATCGACTGATGCGCGCCGCCTTCGGCCGCCAGAGTGACCCCCGACGGGGTGCCAACGATGATGGACTGCCCACCGGCGTAGATGCCGTAGGACCAAGGCTCGAGCGCACGTTCGACGAACGGGTCGTAGAGAACACCGATCGGCAGCAGCGGCTCGTTCCAACGACTCCACGTGGCGCCGAGTTCGCCGAGTAGCCCGACGAGATTGACTTCCGCGATACCGAGCTCGATGTGTTGACCACTCGGCTGCTCGCGCCAGTGCAGGATCGTCTCGACGTCGTCGGTGAACCAGTCCTGTCGCTCTGCGGAGGACCACACTCCGACCTTGTTAACCCAGCCGGCCAGATTGGTACTCGAGCTGACGTCCGGGCTGACCGTCACGATCCGACTTCCGGTTTCTGGTGAGGCACGGTTGAGGTCCAGCAACGTGCGTCCCAACGCGGCCTGGGTCGTTCCAGTGCCGCTGGGTGTGCGGGCCAGATCGACTGGGATCTGGACGGTTGACGCGGGGGTAGTAGACGGGCGGGTCAGACGGGCGGCGACCTGGGCGCACAGCTGGCCCGGTGACGACGATGGGTCGAATGGCCGCCAGGGTGCGGCCAGGTCGACACCGCCGACACGATCCGCGAGCTCGTTCATCTGGCCCTCCGACAACAGCGCGGAGTGGTTCTGCGGATGCCCCTCGGTCGCGAGCTTGTAGCCCTTGAGGGTGTAGGCCAACACGATCGTTGGGCGGGTGTCGTCGATGCTGTCGAACGTCTCCAGCAGCGAGGCCATGTCATGGCCGCCGAGGTTGCGCACCGCAGCCATCAGGTGGACGTCGTCGATGCCTTCGAGCAGTCCGCTGATCGCGACCGACCCGTCGCCGGTGCCGGGTAGCAGCGAGCGGAGTTGGTCGGCGTCGTGGCGCAGCAGGCGCTGGTACTCGGGGTTGCTCATCTCGTCAATGCGCTGACGCAGCTCCGCGCCGCCGGGCTGGGCGAACAGCTCGTGCAGCAGCTGGCCGTACTTCACAGTCAGCACCTGCCAGCCTGCGGCGGCGAACATGCCTTGGAGCCGATCCGAGCCCATGGTCGGAACGATCCGGTCCAGCGACTGACGATTGAGGTCGACGACCCAGACGATCTCCCCGAGGTCGGCGACCATCGGGTCGAGTACGGCCTCCCACACCGCACCCTCGTCGAGCTCGGCATCGCCGACCAGCGAGTACTGGCGGCCGGTGCCGCCGGTCCCGAAGCGTCCCTCGACATAGCGGCGGGCCAACGCACCCCAATGGGCGCGGTCGCCCCGATGCCGACCGATCCCGTCGAGTAGTCGGCAGGGACTGGGTCCTTGAGCCGACTCGGGTAGCTCTGCAAACCGCCGAACTGCCGCAACGACGTCAGGTAGCTCTCGTCGAGTTGCCCGAGCAGGAACTCCAGGGCGTGCAGAGTCGGCGAGGCATGCGGCTTGACCGACACCCGATCCTCCGCGCGCAGATGATGCATCCACAGCGCGGTCATGATCGTGACCATCGAGGCCGAACTTGCCTGGTGTCCCCCAACCTTGAGCCCGGACTCACTCGGGCGGACCCGGTTTGCGTGATCGACGATCGCCGCCGAGAGCCACAGCACACGCTCCTCGATCTGACGCAAGGTGTCGAGGTCATCCGGTGTCGCCGGTGGCTGAGCGGGCGACGGCGGGCTGGGCTCGGTAACGAGTTCGGTCATTGGGGTTCCTTCTGGCGAGAGGCCAAGATGCTCAATAGGCGAGCATGCTGATCGACGTCGAGGCAACCTGGTGGCGATCGACTGAGCAGAATGCTCAGGATTTGTCAGACGGGAAGGGATGAGCGTGAGCACTCTGCACCCGGCGGATAGGGACGGTCCGCGGACCGTCGACGCGTCAGGCATCGGCAGCGTCGACCGGACCGACGCACGGATTCTGCGGGAGCTGGAGAGCGAGCCCCGGTCGACAGTGATGGCTCTGTCGCAGCAGCTGGGCCTGTCGCGAAACACGGTCCAGGCCCGCTTGACGAGGATGGAAACCGATGGTGTCCTGCGCGGCTTCGGCTCGCGCGTTGAGCCGGCGTCGCTCGGCTACCCGATTGCTGCGATCGTGACCGTGGTTGTCCGACAGCAGATGCTCACCGAGGTGTCGCTCGCTCTGGCCGAGGTGCCCGAGGTCCTCGAGGTGCTCGGGATGGCGGGCCCCACCGACCTGTTGGTGCGAGTCGTCGCGTCCGATGCCGACGATCTCTACCGAATCGCTGCCCAGATCTTGGCAATGGACGGCGTTGACCGCACCGACACCGCCCTGGTGATGCGCAGATTGGTCGAGTACCGCATCGGCCCCCTGCTCGATCGGATCGCTGAGTAGCGCTCGTCACCGGGGGATGGAGCCCCTTGGGGTGGTGTAACTAGGGCTCGTGATCGTGGTGGCCGTATCGGTCACTGATGAGAGCGGGCCACCGCGTAGAGCAATGATCAGAACCTGTGGATGGCCCTCGGCGAGGTGACGTGAAAGTGGCGCACCTTCCCGAGGATGATCGCGAAGTCTGAAGGTTCTGATCAGGACCGGCGTTGGCGCGCTGGTTCTCCGAAGGTACGCCCGTGCTCAAGGTAGTAGAAGAAGAGTCCGAGTCCAACGCGCACGCTCCGGCCGCGGTGGGTGGGTCGTTGCTCGATGAGATCGTCCGCGACGGTGCCCGGCAGATGCTGGCAGCGGCGCTGCAGGCCGAGGTCGTGGCCTATGTCGAGGACCACGCCGCGCAGCTCGATGAGAATGGTCGACGCCCACCGACGGCAACACCGCCACCCGCCCGTCCCGGGCCGGTGGTGGCAGCCGAAGCCAGGCCACGAACTCGCCCACGTCCTCCAACCGCACCCGCTGCCAGTCCAACGCCCGGCTACCGAGGAAGACGAACCAGTCCTTCAGATCGTGGCCGTACCCGGATACCGGTGCTGCGCCGATCGGATAGACAGTCGCACTTTGCGGCTGGATAGCGGGCAGCAACTGGACCTACCGTGAGCATTGTGTCGCACGCCATAGGCAACGTTGCCATGTTGGAACCCCGAGGAGGTGATGGCGTCGTGCCCGAGGAATCAGAAACCGGCAAAGGCTCGCGGGCCGAGGCGGGCCGACCTCTGTCCCGGTTCCCCATTGTGGGGACGCACAGCCTGGAGGAAGCCCGGGACGCCGTCGAGCGGATCTACCTGCCGCACGACCTGACTGGCGACTCCGACCAGCTGGACATGACCCTCAACGCGATCACCACCCACCGGTTCACCCTCGGCTATCTGACGTATCACGCGGACACCAAGCTCGTGATGCCAGCGACGGAGGAGAACTACCACGTCAACCTCACGATCGCGGGCGTGACCGAAGCGGACCGATCCGACGGCGAACGCGAGCGCACTGCCTCACATGCCCGCGGCATCGTCCTGAACCCGACTCAACGCAACACCGTGCGTTGGACGCCAGAGGCCGAGCAGCTGATCCTCAAGATCCCCCGTGTGAGCCTGGAGAACCACCTCGCCGACCTCATCGGTCAACCGGTCGCTGAGGTCATCGACTTCGACTTCGGGCTCGATCTGACGAGCTCAGTGGGCATGAGCCTCGTCAACTCGGTGAAGTTCCTGGCCGCCGAGCTCGACCGTCCGGGCGGCCTGGCTGAACAGCCGCTCGCGCGCGAACAGCTAGAAGCCTTTGTGATGACCCAGGTTCTGCACGCCGGGCGACACCAGTTCAGTGACGCCCTCGCTCAGCCCGCAGAGATCGTTCGCCTGGGTCGACTGACGCCAGTCGTCGAGTACATGGAAGCCAACGCAGACGAAGCGCTCACTCCCCACGAGCTCGCGAAGGTCGGATACATGAGCGTGCGCACCCTGCACGCCTCGTTCCAGCACACCTTCAACGAATCACCGATGGCCTACCTGCGACGCCTGCGCCTCGACCACGTCCGAGCCGAGCTGTTGCGAAGCAACGCTGTCGAGGTCCAGGTCACCGCCGTCGCGACCCGGTGGGGCTTCTATCACCAGAGCCGTTTCGCGCAGCAGTACCGCGAGCGTTTCGGCGAGCTGCCCAGCGTCACGCTCCGCCGCTGACTCCAGGGTTGCGCTGTCGTGAGTCTCGCGAGCGTTCGGCGGATAGTCCGGAACTGTCCCGCGTCCTAGCGTCAGATGTACGCGGTTCGCGAAGCACAGACACCTCAACGACAGAGGAGCAGTCGATGACATCCACAACAGAATCCGGTCTCGAAGAGTTCAAGCTGTTCATCGGCGGCAAGTCGGTCGACGCCCGTTCCGGCAAGACCTTCGAGTCGATCAATCCCTACGCCGGTAAGCCCTGGGCAGTTCTCGCCGACGGCAGCCCTGAAGACATCGACGAGGCAGTTGCTTCGGCGCGCTCGGCCTTCGAGGGCGAGTGGGGCCAGATGACCGGATTCCAGCGTTCCGCCATTCTCCGCAAGTGCGGTGACGCGATCCTGGCCAACGCTGAGCGACTCGCTCGCCTCGAGGTGAACGACTCCGGCAAGCTCATGCGTGAGATGCTCGGCCAGCTCAAGGGCCTGCCGCAGTACTACTACTACTTCGCCGGCCTGGCCGACAAGATCGAGGGTCGTTCGGTGCCGCCGATGAACCCGAACTACTTCTGCTACACCCGCCGTGAAGCTATCGGCGTCGTTGGTGCGATCACGCCGTGGAACTCACCGCTGCTGTTACTGACGTTCAAGCTCGCCGCGCTGCTCGCGGCCGGGAACACCTGCGTCGTCAAGCCCTCGGAGCACGCGCCGGCGTCCACGGTGGCGTTTGCCGAGGTGCTCTTCGAGGCCGGTCTCCCGGCTGGCGTACTGAACGTGGTCACCGGATGGGACCGTGCGACGGGCGAGTCCCTGGCCGGGCACACCGGCGTGGACAAGATCGCGTTCACCGGTTCGTCCGCCACGGGCGCGAAGGTCGCCCAGGCGGCCAGTGCGAACCTCAACCGGGTCACCCTCGAGCTTGGTGGCAAGAGCCCGCAGATCGTCTTCGCCGACGCCGACCTGGACGCGGCGGCGAACGGCCTGGTCGCAGGTGTTTTCGCTGCCACCGGGCAGACGTGCATGGCCGGCAGCCGGCTCATCGTGCACGAGGACGTGTACGACGCTCTCATCGAGAAGGTCGTCGCGCGAGCGAATGCGATCAAGCTCGGCGACCCGCTCGAGGCAGAGACCGAGATGGGTCCTGTTGCGAATCAGCCGCAGTACGAGAAGGTGCTGTCCTACCTGCAGGGCGCCGCGGCCGAGGGCGCGACCTTCGCCTGTGGCGGTGAGCCGGACGCCGAGCGTGGCGGTCTGTTCGTCAAGCCCACGGTGGTCACCAACGTGACCCCCGAGAGCACGATCGTGCGGGAGGAGGTGTTCGGGCCGGTGCTGGCCGCATACACCTTCACTGACGAAGAGGAGGCGCTCAAGCTGGCGAACGGCACCCCGTACGGGCTCGCGGGCGCGGTCTGGACCAAGGACGTGCACCGGGCGCACCGGGTAGCCGCCAAGCTTCGAGCCGGGACCATCTGGATCAACGCCTATCGGGTTCTGGCGCCGAACATGCCGTTCGGCGGATTCGGCGCCAGCGGTATCGGCCGGGAGAACGGCATCGACGCGGTGTACGAGTTCACCGAGAACAAGTCGGTCTTCGTCGAGCTGACCGGTCGCACCCGCGACCCGTTCCAGCTCGGGTAGTAACGCGACTCGTACCGGCCTGCATACCTCGCGGTATGCAGGCCGGTTGCGTTTGCGTGCCATCGCTCAGAGTCTGCGCGTGGCGGACGGACGACTGCACTCTGCGGCTGTCACGTACACCACAGTCTGCCTAGCGTCGGAAGCACGAACCGGCCCGCCGGCCGACAAAGGAGACAGCCATGGCCCAAAGAGCCAACGAGCGCCTCGGACTCGCCCCGACCGATCCTCGCCCGGCCGCCGAGACCCAGCCCATCGAGGACGGTCGACGCACGAACCCGATCTTCAACGACCAGAAGATGAAGCTTGGTCTGTTCGGCCAGAACTGCTCCTACGGGCTGATCATGTCCCACGCAGAGTCCTCCTTCGAGATCACCTGGGAACACAACCTGTCCATCGCGAGGCAGGCAGACGAACTCGGCTTCGAGGCGCTGGTGCCGGTTGCTCGCTGGAAGGGCTTCGGAGGGTCCACCAACTTCAACGGCAACTGCTTCGAGACCTACACCTGGGCCGCTGCCACCGCGCAGGCCACCGAGAACATCGGTATCTTCGCGACGTCGCACCTGCCAACGGTCCACCCGATCGTCGCGGCGAAGCAGGCTGTGACCATCGACCGCATCTCTCACGGCCGCTTCGGCGTCAACCTGGTCATGGGCTGGGTCCCGCCGGAGATGGAGATGTTCGGTGGCGAGCAGCGCGAGCACGATCAGCGCTACGAGTTCGGACAGGCGTGGATCGATCTGGCCAACCAACTCTGGACCGAGCCCGGATCGTTCGACGTCGAGAACGAGTTCTTCAGCGGGCGCGACCTCGAGGCCTATCCCAAGCCCTGGCAAGCGCCGCGGCCCGCGCTGCTCAACGCCGGAAACTCCCCGCGCGGCGTCGAGTTCTCGGCCCGCAACGTCGACGTCAACTTCGCCTCGCTGGACACGCTGGAGAACATCGACGCGTACACGAAGAAGATCCGCGGTCTGGCCAAGGACAAGTACCACCGCGAGATCGATGTCATGACCTACGGGCTCGTCGTCTGTCGTCCGACCGAGGCCGAAGCCAAACGCGACTTCCAGAACGTCGTCGACAAGGGCGACTGGGGAGCGGCCGGAAACGTCATCAACATCGCTCTGTCCGGCGCCAGCCAGTCGTTCGACCACGCCCGCGAGATGTCCGAGCGTTTCATCGCCGGCTGGGGCGGATACCCGCTCGTCGGCACCCCGGAGCAGGTCGTGCAGGGCCTGAAGGAGCTCAATGACGCCGGCATGGGCGGCATGATCATGGGCATGATCGACTTCAACGAGGAGATGAAGTTCTTCGGTGACGAGGTCATGCCGCTGATGATCCAGGCCGGTCTGCGGCACGCCTGATCCGCACCGGACGGGCGGTGCCACGCTCAGCCTGGATCCACCGATGAAGTAAGTGCGTTCTGCCTGTCGTAACGGATGAATACCCTGCTGTGTAAGGAGAATGTGGCTTGCAAAGGACACATTCATGCTTACCAGGAGGGCATTCGCGAGATGGTGCGACACGAGGTCGCTTGCGTTGAGTGGGCTCGTCGATTGAAGGATCGGCGGTGAGGTCGGTGACGTAGCCCCAGGGTAACTGGTCAGGTGGGTCTGTTGTTACCTGCGCGACTGGTGGGACAGTGGTCGGCGTGTCGGCTTGATCGTCGGCTCCGGTCGGGCATGGTTGCCCGGTGCCCGACGTGCCGACGTATGCCGAGCTGGTCGCGGTGGTCCAGGAGCTGCGGGTTGAGGTCGCCACGCTGCGTGCGGAGAACGCCGAGCTGAAGGCCCGGTTGGGGCAGAACCCGCGGAACTCTTCGCGGCCGCCGTCGACGGAGGGGTTGGCCAAGCCCGCACCGAAGTCGTTGCGCCGCTGCGGCGAGCGTAAACCGGGTGGGCAGGCGGGGCATCCGGGCAGCACGCTGTCGCAGGTGAGCACGCCGGATGAGGTGATCGTCCACGAACCGTCCGCGTGTCACGGCTGCGGCGCTGGGCTGGCCGGCGCGCGCGAGGCGGGGACGGTGCGCAGGCAGGTGTTCGACATTCCGCCGGTGTCGGTGCGGGTGGTCGAGCATCAGCTGGTGTGCCGTGAATGCGTGTGTGGTCTGCGGACCCGCGCCGATGCCCCGGCCGGGGTGGACGCGGCGGTGCAGTACGGGCCGCGGATCGCGGCGATCGTGGTCTACCTGTATGTGGGACAGTTGCTGTCCAAGAAACGCACCGCGCAGGCGTTGGCCGAACTGTTCGGCACCCCGCTGTCCGACGGCACCGTCGCCGCGATGACCGGGCGAGCCGCCGACGGCCTGACCGGGTTCCTGGAGCTGGTCGGCGATCGGATCGCCGCCGCGCCGGTGGCCCACTTCGACGAGACCGGGCTGCGGGTAGACGGCCGGCTGCGGTGGGTGCATTCGGCCAGCACCGGCAAGGGCGGATTCAATCGGTCGTCGCAACACCTCGATGGTGAGGGAGTTGATGATGGGTCGCAGCGTGGTGCAGCGTGGTGCAGCGGACGAACATGGCGGGGCGCAAGCCGATGCGGTCACCGGGTCGGCCACCGCCGGTGCGCCAGGTGGAGCGCGCGTTCTGGCGGCGGGTCGCTGAGGGCCTCTCGAGTGAGC
>JAABVA010003744.1_pt1 | contig 14336 bp, 16 predicted proteins | sample 5560331 | NCBI WGS metagenome assembly JAABVA01 (sample SAMN12812661, study PRJNA571458) | rock metagenome | isolation source: Antarctica rocks | place: Antarctica: Victoria Land, Mt New Zealand sud | collected 2016-01-07 | reverse complement strand
CTGAATCAAAATAGGTAACTCTACATAAGCATTCAAAAAACCAAACCCAACTCGCACACCTGGACATATCTACCAGATGCGACGCATTAGGAAGTAGAACCCGCAGGCATCTCTTAAAAGTCTTTGAAAGCCTCTTCATACTGAGTCGACATTTCCTCCGTGTAGATACTCTTACTTTCTGGTGCATCTTCATAGTCGTCGAAGTTACTCGCATCAGTCGCGTGCCGGAGGTGAGGGATGATGGGACCTTTCATCTGGCGGTAGTATAGAGCATGCCAGTCAATCCCTTGAAAGAATGGGTGAGACTTTACTCTCTGGGCCCCACCAGAGATGTTCCCAAGTCTCTGCGACGGATTGACGGTACAAAGTCCGCCAATCAGGTCATGCGCTTCAGGGGACATGCCGTGAGGATACCGAACCCGCCCTTCTACGATCCTGTCAAAGAGTCAATAGCAAGCGTAAGGACTGATCTGGTTGCGGCCCTACATCTCGTAGATCTTCATGGGGTTCTCGTCCCAGAAAGGAGGCTGCCCCACCAAGAATTCATATATCAGGATACCGAGTGCCCACCAATCGACAGCGGTGCTGTGCCCTGAAGATTGATATGTCAGTCATCATGAGTGTGAGTAAACAGCGCGGTGGCGTGGGAGACTCACCCGAATTTCTAATCACCTCCGGAGCTAGATACTCAGGCGTACCACAGAGGGTGTAGGTCTCCACTTGTAGAAGGTTGGCTTTACCATACCACGTCAACGACAGCCGATTCAATACACTCACTGTCATCAATCTTCTTTGCAAACCCAAAATCCACTAGTTTTAGGTGTCCCTCCGCATCTATGAGGATATTCTCCGGTTTCAGGTCTCTATATGCGATTCCTTCCGTGTCATGTAAATATTCTAGTATTAGTACAATCTCTGCAGCGTAGAAACGAGAAGTCGATTGGTTGAAACGTTTTGCTCTTCGTAGATATGTGAAAACCTCGCCGCCAGGACAATAGTCGAGCTATCTCCGATCGATCAGCAAGGCATAAGTGACCTGCCCAGTACGAGCGACACATACAAGCATATATAAACAATCCTTATCCGAGAAACTCGTTATCATCGTGGTAATAAAGGGATGGCCTGCAATAGCAGCGAGAGTGTTGCGTTCGTTACGAACATGTTCGACTTGCTTTAGGCGAATGACTGCAGGTACATGTTAAATGTGTTGAAGACCCTCTCACTGATGGTCACGCGTGCTGTACTCACTGTCGATTTTCCGAAGGATTTTCAGCGCGAACACCTTGTCCCTATCCTCATTCGAAGAGTCTGCAAGTCGTGCAAGCGATACCCGCGCAAAGGTTCCTGAGAACGGAGCAGTGAGCGGAACAGGTTCGGATTGTCTACTTGCATCGCACCAATCATAACTTCCAGACTGACCTGTCCCTAGAGTCTTCAGGAGCTCAAAGTCTTGCAGTCGTAGATTTTTCGAGGACATGCCAAGCTTCTTATTCTTCGGATCCTCCGCTATGAGTTTGGGCGATAGAGATCGAGGCTCATTATCGAATTGAGCGACGAAGGCTTTTTCCTCCGCTCTACGTTCTCCTGGTGCTGAGCCGCTGCGAGCGGGCGCATTGCTACCGAGTATGGGGATCCCGCCAGTTGATGGAAGGTGCGCGTGCATCGCTGCTGCTGCCATCGTGGCTGACAATGTTCATATCTGTTTGGTTCGCGGAATTTTGGGATGGCCGTCGGGCACTACACGCTCAGCGAGCGAGCAGTCAATGGCGCATTGATGCTAGTGAATGTATGTGAAGATAGCAAGGTACTGTAACAGAGGGATAAATGACGTCGTAAGGCGCTGTCTTGGCAGGCTTACCATCAGGGTCCTCGTGGCATATTTGGTGCTCGCTTACCCTTGTCTCCCAGCGATCTCCGCCCAGCAGCGGACATACAGTAGGTAGGTAAGTTAACTCTCCGGCATGAGATGAGAGATTATCAAGAACATAGACGCAGTGGCTTGTTAGTGCGGAAGACCAATAGGTGGCCGAATTCACCTCTTTAGGCCGTATATGGACAGAGCCTGGGATGTCAAAGTTATGTAAACTGTGGGATTCTAGAGTAAACCCTTAAACGCCTGCCTGCAGCCTCCAAGGTCTACCCCCTGACGCCCACCTAAGGTACCTAAGGTAGGTAGGTATACCATTTGCTCAGCAATACTTGCTGACATTGCATTGTGACGGACAAATCTGAAGCAGCTCTTCCACTCAGTTCGGAACACACTGTACATGAAGCGTTGCATGATACTGCTCTCGTGTACGTTCGCATCTAATTGGACTCTTGGCTAATCAGCCTAACCTTTTCAGATTAAGGAGAAGAGCGACTATCAATCTGTGTGCACATCAGCATCTACAATGTGTTCTCACGTCCTGTGACGTGGACCACGTACCCGTAGAGTCCGAGAACCTCCCCAAAGATCAAAATCAATATCATTCCAACGAAGATTCTTGATTGCTGCATATACGATCGGACACCCTAGGAAACTTATCAGTAAAGGGTTATTCATGGCTGCTGAGTAGACGCACCATGTCTCCTACGACACCTATCACATAACCCGCTGCGAGACCTGTCAGGCCGACAGAAAGACCACAAGCTAAGTGCAAGAAGCCACTGCGATCGGTCGACGGTCAGTCCAGGCTTGTCATGCAATCTTATGATGAAGGCCAAAATGATATCGTACTTCATCAAGCTATATTTTCCACCTTGCGGATCCATGTCTCCGGCTATGAGTACTGCTATGACGAGGGAATATACTGCAATAATGCCGGACATGACAACGGGTATAAGGGACTGCGGCAAGATGAGAGTTAGCGTTCGTATTTCCTTAATAGCACTCGATAACCCAGGATGCCGTACCTTCATGATCAGGTCGGGTCTGAAAGTCCCTACACCAGCTATTCCTATGCCCGACTTCGCTGTGCCGTACGCCGCTCCGATACCTGAGGAAGACGGATCAGCATCTTAGCTGCCATGACCTCGGACAGTAAGGATAGCGTACATCCGAATATCATCTTTCCCAACCATTAACCCTCTGGTCAGCAGCATCTAAACCTCTAGAGGAGCTCACCGCGGAGGCAATACCGCCCTAGGTTGGAATCAGCTACAGCGAACTCTCTAGGTGACATGGCAAGGACTAACCATGCCAAAGAAGGGCGCAAAGCTGGGGGTGCGGCTATCATTGTTCATCTTGACTTCAGCGGCTTAGAACCGGAAAAAGCTTTGACAGCTTCGAAGCGCAGAGCTTTAACAGACGGTATTGGCGTTATTGACGATGTCATGGGCAAATTGAGGTGAGCAGGGATCACAATACTCGGTCAAGCGAATCGTCACATGATCTCAAACTCGTAGACTGTCCGGAGTAAAGCAGAACATGTTGAAAGCAAATATCATACTCGTAGAGCTTGGTTAGTTATATAAGGGAATATTTCTTTGGAAGACTGGAAAAGAGTGTCTTTCAGCGCACACCGAAATCCAGCGACCCAGATCTACTGTTTGCGGAACGCTTGAGTGTTACATTTGTTCACGTTGCCCGCTTCATAAAGTCCGGAACTAGATACCTACATAAGTCCTCTCGCTTTCAGGAACGTGATTGCGTCGATACCTCGGAAACCGCTCGCCACAACCCCAACCATCCCACCTCTCCTCACTTCTGACCTGTGCTTTTGACTTCGCCAGCCTGGGCAGAGTTGGAGAAAGGAATTGATGAGACTTTGGTCGGCCAATCTCTGTCTCGGATAGGCTCCACGCGATCCATGAGTACCACGACAGCATCATTTGCGCAAACCCAAGGTAGTGTAATGGGAGAGACAAAGACAGATTCAAGGATCTGAATAGGTGGTTCTGGTCACAAGAAGACAATGCACCCTTCGTGGTGTGTTTGAGTGCCTCTTGCACTACACGCTGGTATCCCACCGTTGGGCTCTTCAAGGCTTACGGACGGTCTCCACGATTGAAAGAGCCAGTTGTTGCCAGCCCGCCACTACTGCTTTCTTCGTCGGTCGTGATCAATCCTTGATGCCAAATGGCGGACTACGGTAGCCAGCAAGGTCGAAACTATCGACCAAACAACTACGGCCATGCGTCCTCATTCCAACGTGATGCAGCTTTCTCGTCCATCTTCGGTGCAGCTCCGCCGCCGGGTCGCTCGCAGACGATGAGCTCACAGACCACTCCAATGTCCCCTGAACGCCTTCAGACCATGACCTCACAGATGTCGGATGTATCCATGCAACGGCCACCGCCTATGCGTCAGCAGCAAAATGGCTTCGGTCCTCCAGCAATGAATGGCTACTATCAGGGTCTGCGGCAGCCAAATGGGCACCCACAGTCACAACCACAACCACAGAACTTGCCTCAACCACTTTACCCGGACCGGCGTCCATACCCCCAACCACAACGGATCGATGCACGACAGCCGACTCAAAATCCATACAAACCCGTTCCAAGCCACGGTTACCCCAATGCTGCGGCTCTCAATGCTGACCCATACCGGTCAAGGTCATTGGCAACCATGTCAGGACCTCCTCAGTACAATCCACCCCCTAGCAACTACAACCAAGCCTCAGCAACCACCTTCCGGCAGCAACCTTACCAGTCGGTTGCGTCTCGTACCACTGCCCAAGGTCGAATCGTCCCTGAGCGTCACGACGAGCGAGCGATGTCCATGACCTCATATTCCGTGGAGAGGGATCATAATCAGACGATGAGTGGACGAGTGATACCAAACAGACGACGTGAATCTGGGCAGGAGTTGCCGACGTTGGATCACCAATCGACGCACGAATCTATCGGCTCGATTGGCTCGGCGAAGACGTTGGTTCCGGATTCTCAGGTAAGGAGCCCTGGCCAAGGAAGCGCTCCCTCACGTTCGATGTCAATGGCGTCAACCATCTCCAACGCAGCTTCGCCATCAGAGCGCAATCATTCCTTGCGTCATCGTCCGTCGATGCAGAATTCGAGTACCAATTCGCAGGGTGCTGTCTATACTGCCCAGCGGCGAGCACCGCTAGTATATCCCGCTTTGCTGTCACGGGTTGCGGATACTTTTCGTGAGAGAATCGCTGTGGGAGAGCGGAGCAAGAACGAACTGACTTATAAGAATGCGTTCACCGGAGCAGAGGCGGTAGATCTGCTCGCATACATCATCAAAACGACCGACAGAAACCTGGCTCTCTTACTTGGTCGCGCCCTAGATGCGCAGAAGTTCTTTCACGATGTGACCTACGATCACCGATTGCGAGACTCGCCAACAGAGCTCTATCAATTTCAGGAGAGTCTTAGGGAAGACTCCTCGAACGTCAATGGAGTACATACCCTACTCACTGAGTGCTATTCACCCACATGTACAAGAGACCGGTTGTGCTATTCGATCGCATGTCCACGGAGACTAGAGCAGCAGGCACGTTTGAACTTGAAACCTCAACCAGGCTTGCGGAGAGAGGAGTCTCAATCGAGTCTGCATGCAGACGAGAGTGACGAGCAAAAACTTTGGATCAACACCGTGTCCAAGGAGGTTGCCGACAGCGTAGGGGACCGGGAGAAGAAACGGCAAGAGGTAATCTCGGAGATCATGTACACAGAACGCGACTTTGTCAAGGATCTGGAGTACTTACGAGACTTCTGGATGAAACCGTTACGTTCGACCAACCCTGCCAATCCTTCACCTATCCCAGAGCATCGACGAGAAAAGTTCATCCGTACAGTGTTCTCGAATTGTATGGAGGTACACGCGGTAAATTCAAGGCTGGCTGAAGCTTTGACCAGACGACAGCAGGAAAGCCCAGTTGTCAAGAACGTTGGAGATATCTTTCTGAGCTTCGTGCCAAGATTCGATCCATTCATCAAGTATGGTGCTAATCAGCTTTATGGGAAGTTTGAGTTCGAAAGAGAGCGGCAGTCTAATCCTGCCTTTTCGAAATTCGTCGACGAAACAGAACGATTGAAAGAATCACGAAAGCTGGAGCTTAACGGGTACTTGACTAAACCAACGACGAGACTGGCCCGATACCCATTACTTCTCGAGAACGTTATTAAGAACACAGCCGACGACAATCCCGATAAGCAGGACATCCCTAAAGCGATATCACTCATTAGAGACTTCTTATCCCGAGTTAATGTCGAGTCCGGGAAGGCGGAGAATCACTTCAATCTCATGCAGCTCAACCATCAACTTAAATGGTCCCCGGGAGAATATGTCGATCTCAAATTGACCGAAGAAGGCAGGCAGTTACTCTTCAAAGGTGCATTAAAGAAAGGCCCTACGGATGCGAGTGAAGTGCATGTATACCTGTTCGATCACGCCGTTCTTCTTGTCCGGGTTAAGACTATTAACAAGCGAGAAGAGCTCAAAGTCTACAAGAAACCTATCCCACTGGAGCTGTTAGTGATAACACAGATGGACGATATCATTCCCAAAATGGGTATATCGAAACGTCCATCTTCCAGTCTGATACCTGGTGCAAAGCAGGCACTTAATGCACCCAAAACAGCACCGGCGGGCAAGGAAGGATTCCCAATTACCATCAAACATCTCGGGAAGGGAGGTTATGATCTTACACTCTATGCAATGTCGCACATTCAGCGACGGAAGTGGATGGAGCACATCGAAGGCCAACAAAGCAAACTCCGAGAACGGAGCAACTTTTACAATAGAACAGTGTTGTGTGATGGATTCTTTACTCCGAACAACAGAGTGAACTGTCTCGTTCCTCTAGGTATGAGCAGCACAGCATCACAATGGATTTCCCCTACTGACTCTCCGTAACAGATGGTGGCCGTAAATTAGTTTACGGTACTGACAATGGAATCTATCTATCTGATCGTCGGCCCAAAGAAGCTGCTGCTAAGCCAAGACGTGTAGTTGATGCTAGCCAGGTCACGCAAATCGATGTATTGGAAGAGTATTCGCTACTTCTCGTACTCGCAAATAAGACGCTTCTCTCTTATCCTATGGAAGCTCTCGACTCAAGCGACAATCAAGCGCCACTTACAAAGAGACCTAAGAAAATTCAGGGTCATGCAAACTTCTTCAAGTCTGGCATTTGCCTCGGCAGTCATCTGGTCTGTTCCGTAAAGACATCGGCACTTTCAACCACCATCAAGGTTTTTGAGCCGATGGACACTCTGTCCAAAGGGAAGAAGAAGCCTGCCATCAGCAAGATGTTTCAGAGCGGTCAGGACACATTGAAACCATACAAGGTCAGTTCTCAATCAGCTTGTCCCAGGCTCAAAATTGACGTCATCCAGGAGTTCTACATCCCCACGGAGTCATCTTCCATACATTTTCTGAAATCCAAACTCTGCGTCGGTTGCGCTCGTGGCTTTGAAGTTGTCAGCGTCGAGACTCTAGAAACGCAGTCCCTGCTCGACCAGGCCGATACATCGTTGGATTTCGTTGCACGAAAAGAAAACATCAAACCCATCCATCTCGAACGGCTCAACGGTGAATTTCTCCTCAACTATACAGAGTTTTCATTCTTCGTCAATCGAAACGGCTGGCGTGCACGTCCTGATTGGAAGATTACATGGGAAGGGCAGCCGCAATCCTTTGCATTGTCGTATCCGTACATTCTCGCATTCGAGCCAAGCTTCATCGAGATAAGGCACGTTGAGACTAGTGCTCTAGTCCACATACTGACGGGCAAGAATATTCGGATGCTTCATTCGTCTACACGAGAGGTATGTGGTTTCCACTATTGAGGACTCATGCATGAATAGCACTGCTGACACCTTCAAGATCCTTTACGCCTACGAAGACGAAAATGGAGAAGATGTCGTCGCGAGCCTCGACTTCTGGAAATAAGCTCGGATCCGGAATGGTCTCACTGGAAGCACGTCGTGTGTCGCTTCTCCCTCCATGTCAAAGCCGGCATAGCACCTACCTAATAGACCATGTCTCGTTTTGCCTACCATATGTAATTGCATCTTTGCAGCTCCGTCCGAGGCCGTTTGTATCTCCATGGTGCGTTGTATGCGCGCATCTTTGCTTTCGCGGACAGACCGAGACACCGGCGTACGTATGGTGGGGTTGGTATCTACGCCCAATGTCTTCATCGTTGGCTACCGGTCGTGTGGAGATTTTGGAGTTGTGTGTGATTTTCAGATACTACATCAAATTTGATATCACTCCTTGTTATGGCGACGCCCACTAGCTGACCCATCAAGAGTATGTTCGTGGAAGGGCCCGTCTGTCCGTGTGCGTTTTCGTGCATTATTATCAAGGGTATCTGTAACGCACTCCGTAGCTGACGCCCTACACGTTGAGGTGAAGTGAAAAAGCCCTAGCATTTCGAGCTTCGCGAGTCGTCTGAGGATGGCAGCATCATGTAAACCACTTCCACCCGACTTCTGAACGGCCCGACTAAAGGTACGAGTAGCAGTAGGGTAATGTTTCCGATGTTGCTCGCATTTCTCGTCTCTGTCTTCGAGTCCCGAGCGAAGGAGCATAGCGTTTCCTTCCATTGCTATATATCAGGTCCGATATGTCCGTCTACTGCGTACCTACCGTCAGCTCTCAGGTCAATCTCCCTCTCGATCATTGACCGATTGCGCAGAAATGCTGGCTTCCCAGGTAGAAAGAGTGGAGGGTGTGGTGTTATGTATTGAGTTTTGGTGTTTAGGGCTGGGAGGTTAGTATTTGGGGTGCGGCTGGCATGACTGTGTGTGGATAGGAGACACGTAGAGCTTCATCGATATCGTGGTTGGAGGTTGCTAGGATAGTCGAAGAGTAAGGCTGAAGGCCAGATGGTTTCACCTTCTATAAACTGTAAGGTCCAAGGTCAATCAACTACCCATATGATGCACCGAGCAAACGCCGTGCCCCTGCGAATATATTATCTAGCACTTTCCGCCTGCAAATCAGCCCCGAGCAAGTGGGAACCCTGTCCTTGGCCTCCGAGTTCTGCAAACGGACATCAGCAGGAAGGCATTGTGAGAACATTATGTCGAACCCTCCTTTCGTGACATAGATCCTGTCCATTCATCACCGCCTGCCCAGTTGTACAACACCCAACTCCTGTAACCATCATTCTCAACCCCATCCCCGCCCCTAATCCTCCTTCCGCGCCGCATTCAAATGCCACTCAAACACCTTCCTAAAAACCCCCTTCCCCCCACTCTCAATCACATCCCCATGACACGGAATGATCCGATCGAAATCAAACCTCTCAATCTTCCTCACACTCCTATTAAACCCCCCCCTGTCCATCGCGCTCGCCACATACCAATTAAACCGCTTCTGCCACACCGCGCTCCCCTCCGCACTCATCAACCCCACAAACCACCCCGTCAACATCCCCGCCGTCGCCGACACCCCCGCCCGCGAATACTGCTCCCGCGCCGGCAAGTTAAACAGCAGGTCGGCCTCGATCAGCGTGCGGTCCGGCCGGTAGTTGAAGACGAGCTCCTTGTTGCCGTGGCTGTGCACGAACTCGTAGTCGAAGTCGGCGTCGAAGTCGGCGTCGACGCGGAAGGCGTCCTTGTTCGCCGCCGTGAAGACGTGCTGGAAGTGCGTTCCCGCGGGTTCCTGGCTGCGGGCGCGTTTTTCGGCCAGCCCTTCGGGCCCGAGCAGCGCGGCGGTGGGGAAGGCGGACGCCCATTGCGTCATGAAGATGTGGTGTTCGGCGTCGGGCGCGATCAGGTATTTGACGGGGCCGGCGAGGCTGGTGAGGGCGGCGTGCACTTCGGGCGTTAGGGCGATGGAGGCGAAGACGGCGAGGGAGCCGGAGCGGAGGCGGACTTGCGGAGGGAGGGGAGAGGTTAGCGTCGCTGGGGTTGGAGGGTGGAGGGTGGAAGGGGGGGTGGGGGTACCGATTGTGCCTCGTCCTCCGACTTTGAAAAGACCGAAGCGGGAGAAGGGCGCGGAGCAGGTGATGATGTTGGGAGTTACCCTGCGGATGACCATCACCTCGGATGGGTTGGACGGGATGAGTTTCGACGACATGTTGGTGATAATGTGGTGAGTTGGGAAGATAGGATAGTGACTAGACGAGGAGGAGAAGGCCCTTCTTATGGTGAGGCCGTATATCTTCAGGCAGGTTTGGAAAGGATATGAGGCTTGTGATGATGACGAAATGCAACCTCGGCGGATCATTGCGTGCGTAGGTAGCTAGTGCGGGTCTTAATTCAACCAATAAAAAGCAAGGAGCCTTGGAAAAGCACGTGTCGTTCTCTCAACTGACTTCCTCCGGAAGAAATGATGAATATCTTGCCCTGGCCTATATATCATATTTTCAAGAGTCTGAAACGGATTGACTTGAATACCCAAGTCTACATACAAAAAGTGCAGTGGCCTTAAGGGTTCCGCAGAGCTGACAGTTTCCGTCAAAGAAATACAGTAGTTAACAGCTTGGTAATACAAATCATCCATCTGATCTTATTCGGTGACGCAAACAAAAAGCTATCAAGAGGACAAGATGACTCGAGTGAGATATATTCATGATGATTGATCAGGTACTCTATAGGAAAAAGTCTTGATATAAATAACTCTCACGTTCGACCTGGACAGGCGGAAGCGTCAGCGCACTGATGTGTATGAATCGGGGCTTTATGATCTCATGCCTGTGCAGGTCGAGGTGAAGCTTGTCAAAAAGGTTGCCGGTGAGGGGCAGACGAAAAATTTAAGTGGATGTGGAAGCGGAGGTTTACGTTCGGGGTGGGGAGAGGGCGCTGTTGGGAGGGTGGGGAGGGGGTGTGGAACGTTCTGTCGTCGTTGGGAAGTGGCGGGGGTGTGGCTTCGCTGAGGAGGGAAGAGGACGAGCAGCGGGTGGATTTTGGGTAGTTGGATCGAGGTTGTCTTGGGGTTGAAGTGTTGGCTCACCACGGGCTCCTATCCGATTGTGGCTTCAACATGCCCTCAAGCACAATTCAGGTCGACAGAACCATCATCTCCGTGGAATGCGTGATGAGAATTGCTTCAGATAAATTTCGAGCTGAGGAACCCTTTTTGTATTATTCAAGTCGCACAGTCAGGCTAGGAGGACCCTCATACTATTTTCAGCATACCTGCCGGTGGTCCAGCATTTCCAGAAATCGTACAGTGAGCAGCAATCAGCCGCCTTCATCTCTGCCACAACGCAGCAGTCACTAAACCCACCTCACTCCCTTCCCAGCCCTAGACGCTTTCCAGGATACTGCGCCACCGGAAGCGCTGAATGATGTGAGCTAGTGACATAGGAGATTCAAAGTGTCCAGATGACCCTGCACAGAATCGAGTTTCTGCGACTCATCTGGGACCTTAGATACTAAGAGTAGAGAAATGTTTGATCCACACCTCGGATTTGTGAACCGGCTATTGGCTTATTGGCTCGCTGCAATTATTTGGCTGTGAGTCTTTGTAAGAAGTGACTGTGGTCTTGACTCGAGAAGTAGAGTGGTTTGACATACCGAGCAGTGACGCTCACCCTGAGAACTCAGAGCATCAGCCCTGAAGTGTTGTAAACGATGTGGTCTAGTATAGCAGCTCGTGGCAAGACATGGATCTAGAACGTTCTTAACCTGATATGCTTCGTCGGCTCGTTTCGCACATGGTGTCATGCAGGCAATGTCTGTACTGCTGCCATAACTCATAATCCGGCTTTGAACCCTTCTAGTTGCGAAGACGATGACAGATTTGGCAAGTCACATTCTAGGTCTGAATGTTAGCTATCAAGACAAGCGTCTTTGAGAATCATAGAGCATACCGTTCAACGGGAGTAAGACCCAGCAATCTCAAGCCATTCGAGATGACTTGCTTAGCACATGTATACAGCGCAGCCCGCGCAACGCCTATTTCTCTCGAAGGGGCCCTAATAACGTTTAGAACGTCATAACTGGAACTTAATTGATGTGTGAGTCGAAACAGATACGTCAGAATCGTGGTTGGTTCCAGCGTCTTCAGGGTCTGCGCGACCATCTCAGGATACAATGCCATGAGGCGGATCAGATCCACGGCATGTGGTTCCCGCAAGAGTGAAAAGTCTGCCTTCTCCAGCTCTTCGACGGGAATATTTGCCTTTCTGGCGATCGAGCAAAGTCGGGCATTGGCATATTGCAAGTACGGTCCTGTATCGCCCTCGAAAGACGTCATGCGCGCAAGATCAAAGGGGTAGTCGTTTACTCGTTTGCCGGACATATCTTGGACCATCACGGCGGAAATGCCGAGAATATCAGCAACCATCTCAGGATTTTCGACTTGGCTGTATTTCGCGTCGTTCCTCCGCATGACCTCATGCATCACCTCCCGCACGTCAGCAAGAATGTCGTCTAGGAACTTCACGTTTCCACGGCGTGTCGACATCCCCGTTACCTAGATATTATCAGCGAGCGTCGGGAAAGTTCTGAGAAGTCTGGACACGTACTCTGCCAAATGTGACGTGCTGCATCTTCTTCGAGATATCAGAGTATTGGCCACCCATCAGTTCCATGATCTTGAAAAGGCGGCGTAAATGTGTCTCTTGTTCGCTCATAACAACGTAGATCATCTTGTCGAAATGGTAGGTATCTTCGCGTTGGATGGCAGCCCCGACATCACGGAGAAGGTAATTGGAGGTTCCATTCCGATTCCGAAGAATCGCAACATCCAACTTCTTGTTTCCGTGCTCGCGAAAGTCGACGATGGTTGCTCCTTGGTCCTTTTTCGAGATACCTTTTTCGGCCAGCACGGATTCAGCCAGCTCCATGCTTTGTTTGTTGACCTGAGATTCACCGGAGTAATCGGTAAAGACAATGTTAAGCCGTGCATAAGTTTGCTTATACTTTTCGATACTCAGCTCTCGAAACCTCCGCCATAGTCTCAGCGCTTTCTCGTCACCGTCTTCCATGCGCTTAAAATAAGCTTTGGCCTCGCCTAGAAGCCCTTGACCTTCCAGGACGGAGGTATCTTCTCCGCGCTTGCCGGCGGCTTTGTAGGCCTCTTCTTCAGGCTTAAAGTCTGCGCTGATCTGGACGTAAATATCAAAGAGGTGTTTGATCGGATTCGCTTGAAAGGCTTCTTCATCGCCGTACTTTTCCCACGCTACAGCTAGCAGTCCGTACTGTCTGCCCCAGTCTCCCAAGTAGTTCATCCGAACCACATCCCATCCCGAGCCTTCATAGAGATTCGCAAGGAAGCTACCAATGATTGTGCTTCGAAGATGACCCGCGTGGAATTCTTTCGCTATGTTAGGACTGGAGAACTCGACGATAATCCTCTGGCACCCTGCCGAGGGATTTGACATGTTCTGAAGACCTCGGACGGGGTTGTAACCATACTGCGGGCCTAATTCGAGAATCTTTGGAAGAACAACGGAAGCCACTGCGGCAGGGTTGAACCTGAAGATCAAGTTGCTACCAGAAGCAGTGGGTCGAGCCAATAATGGGCTTGAAGGAAACTAGAGCGAATGTGAGTTCGTGTCATATATTGAGCCCATCTAGTACATACCTCGGAGGCCCATTTCGCCGCTAACTCGTCCGGCCTAGCCCCTTTGATACGAAGTCGTGGTACTGGAAAGGTCAAATCACCTTTGTCTAGGGTGTTTGTAAAGGCGAGACCGGGAAAGATTTGGGCTTTGTCTACGCCTGCGATCTTTGCCAGTTCTTCGGCGGCGACGCTGCGTAGGCCATCGAGAGGATTATAATGTGGGAAGCAATCTGGGAGATCTGGCTGCGGGCCAAGCATACTTTCGTTCAATGCCATAATCCGGGAGGTTCGAGGGGTTTTCACAAATGACAATCACCATCGACGACTATTTGCGACCTCATTGGCGTTAATAGTCTGAGAAGATATATCCGTATCCAGGTCGTTTTAGCATGGTGTTGAGGCTCTGCATTAAGCATACCTTACTAACTGAATAGACTAGCTCAACCTAGGTTGGGAATTTACCTCAATAGGTATGAATTCATTTACGAAGTATGTTATTATGAGCGCATCTTGAGAGATCTTTTCATAGAGTATAGGTATTATTCAATAATGGCATCAAATCGTGGACTGAACAGTTTGCGATTGCGAAATTTTCGATAATTCACTTTCTGAGTTCCAATTTTTACAACTACCCACTGCAGTATATATATGTATATGTTGTTATTCATTACCGTATAATTTCCATAGCTACCTTAGTGGGTATGTTTTGCGCCTCCACCACTGATTTCGGTCGGAGTAATCAACGGAGGTCAAGAAGAGAAGCGAACAATTTCATCTCCACTGGCACTACCTTACCTATGTACCTTGCCCAAGCGGACAAATCGCAAGTCTTACCGTTGACCGTCACACCAACGAGGAGCCTCAGCACGGACCACATGACAAGCGCCCGTTGGCAAGCTGGAAGGACAAAGCCAAGTTGGAC
>JAABVA010003743.1_pt1 | contig 14342 bp, 12 predicted proteins | sample 5560331 | NCBI WGS metagenome assembly JAABVA01 (sample SAMN12812661, study PRJNA571458) | rock metagenome | isolation source: Antarctica rocks | place: Antarctica: Victoria Land, Mt New Zealand sud | collected 2016-01-07 | reverse complement strand
ATTTTTGAATAGTGTCTATCATGATTAATATTGTAAGAAATTCATTTTACATTCAGATACATGTTCTGTCACATGACTACAATCTTGTATATACTAATTTTGAAACTCTCACAACACACTATCATCAACACATTACTCAAAGTACAACAAAGTATCATTTATTTGCTTAACTTACTACAATAACTCAACATCATGTCTTCATACAGCTCATCATTCAATCAGATCTTAAGCAAGTCAGAAAGATTATTTCTGAGTGCTTTCAGTAACAGAATTAAGTTATCTCAATTAAGTCAATTTTGTTCTTTAACTCTTGCAGACACTTCAAACTCAGAATATATTCTTTAAAGATCTGCAACAAAGCAAGAGTTTCAAGACTGATGAGAAATAACTGTATAAAGTTAAGACACAGACATTAAAATTAAGAATTATGTTTAAATGACATAAAATAGTTCAGTTTACTCAGCAGAGGTCTGGCAGTTCTTTGCTGAAGTAGCTAGTAAATGTGATGAAAGATTAGATGTGATGTGTGTTAACTGTCACAATATCATGAATTATTCAGCATCAGAAAATGATGAAATAATCATCATAAAACATCATCTGAAAAGCAGCAGTTGCCAGAAGGTGAAATCAGCATCAGAAAGACAGATTTCAATCTTTGAAGTAATGAACTTAAAGATATGCTATAATTTTCAATTATAATGCTTTAATATAACACTCACTGTTTGACAGACAGCTCAAAAGATCATTGTTAAATCATTTAACTTTATTTTTGAAGTCTTTGATCAGCAGATTCTTCAATTCATTATAGCACTCAATATATTCTTTTATGCTGTTAAGTATGTAAAGTTTTGAAAGCTTATCTGAATGTATTATGTCAATATTAAGGTTTTAGATCAAAGCAAGATTGCATAACTTCTTAAGTGTTGTGCTGTAAATGTCTAAAAAAAGATGCTTGCAGAGCTTAAAACACAGATTAAAGTCTTCATTGCACTTAATGAATGAAGCAGTTTAAATCATCTTGTATTTCTAGACATTACTGCATACTTTATTGATGCTGAATAAAAATACACAGAGATACTTTTAGTCTTTAGAGAACTAAAGAGTCAATATAGTGATGAAAATCTTGCTGAGTATGTTCTTAAGATGTTGAAGAAGTGAAATCTGACACATTAATTGCTGATAGTCACAGTAGACAATGCATTCAATAATTATACATTATAATGTTATCTGAGTTAGCTTCTGAGTCAGAAGAATATCATCTGAAGTGATGAAACTGAAATCATGAACTGCATAGCACATGTGATTTAGCTTGCAGTTAGTTAGCTACTTACATATCTGAAAGTGAACACAAAGAATGATTAGCTCATCACTACATTTAATGATGATGAGCTACAAAATTTCACAATTAACAAAGACTACTTCTTTAATATCATACTGAAAAAGATCAATATATCTTTTATAACACTTTATTATAATGCTCATATCTGTTGAGTTAATATTTTAACAAAAGTCTCATATAGATTTGATTACTAACTATTGTCATTATGGCATCATCACAGCATCTAGAGTTGTTCAAAGATTTGTAGAAGACAAATTCATGAGATATAATTGAGAATGTAAGAACTTGATGAAACTCTTTATATGATATGCTGAGTTGAGCATATGAGCTACAAACTGAACTTTCTCAATGAATAGAATGTTTAACTTTGACAATAAGCAGAATGAAACTTCTCAGATACAATATAAAAGAGTGACAGCATGTTAAATACATGCTGTATCTTCTAAAGCACTTCAAGAACTGAACAGAGACAATAAGAACTATTAGTGAGTCAATAATTTATAAGTTATGATATGCATACAATGATCTATTTAATCATCTTGAAAAACAGAATGAAGCAATTAGAAAGTTTGAATTGTTCTTCAGTGCTGAGCTGCAGAATGTCATTAATGCATTAAAAAAGAAATTAACTCAATATTATGAAAAGACAGAAGTTAATTAAGAATTGTTCTGTAATCTTGATGTCATATTGAATTTATGTAATAAGCTTAACATGTACAATGTAGAATATTCTCAGTCCTCAATAAATATTACATAGCAAGACTGACATATTGTTTCAATAAAAAGAAGACTGAAAAGATCTATGTTTAAAGTATAAACTTGAGTTTCAACAATACTACAGGGTCAACTATCAGCACTTAAAGAAAGAATCATTAAATGATGATTTGAGAATTCTTGACTCAAAGAAGAAGAAGATGATAGCAATAATGAGTTGCATGAAAAATGTGAAAAAGCATTAAGACACATCTGTGACAGAAGAAGTCTCAGATTATTTGCAAAAGTCTTCAATATTAAATGTGAATGTTTCAATACTTGATTACTGAAAGCTGATGAAGAACTTAAAATCAGTAATGACACAATTTGCAAAAGATATACTTGCAATTTCTGCAGCAGATGTTGAAGTTAAATGCTTGTTCAACATGACTTAAGACATAATCACATATTGTTGAAATTGACTGAATTCAGCCATTATTAAGAACATTATGCTGATCAAATATCATGACATGTTCATTCTTTCAGCAGAAGTGATAGAAATAATTGAAGAGAGATCTGCATTGACAATGATTGTTAATAGTGATGAGAAAGATTCATCAGCAGATAAGCTGAATTCAACAGCAACTAAATTATATACAGAGCTTCTATCAGATCACTATTTCAGTAATAATGATCTTTATGATAATAGTGATTATAAGAACAACATTAACTTCAGGCTTTGTGACCATGATTAAGATAAGAACATTGATTTAAGACTTAACAACAATGATTATGATCAAACTTTAAACACAGAAGTGATATAATTAAGTATTATAAATATCTTGAACAACACACACTCAGAATATGCAATCACTGATGATGATCATAGTTATGAGTCAAGAAAGATTAAAGATCATATGAATTCATTATTTAAAAGGTTCACTACAGCAATCAATGCATCAGCTATTAAGATCATCAATGATGACTCAACAATCACTGATCTCAGTCTTTAAATCATTTATTTAAACAACTCTGCTCAGAGTACATTGACTGTCAATACACACACAGTCTTGAATACAATACAACATTAATTAAGAGAGAAAAGTCTTCTTTATTAACAAAGTGAAAAATTGTTAAAAGCACTGCATTCACACTTAAAAGCACAGATAAAGCACATTAAGTTCTTAACTGCTTCAGTATTATGATTTCACAAGAGACAGAATCTTTCATCTATTGATATCACTAATAATCATTTAAAGTTAAGAGAAATTCATTCTTTCTTATCTGAAGATAATGTTGACATTCATTGATTTAAGCATCAGCAATCTCAGTAAACATATACTTAACATAATTTTTAATTTAAACATCAGATCTCTTTACTCTTTCTATTCAGTTTATGAACACTTCAATTTTCTTAAATTGCTTGTGATAAGCACAAGTTACATGTGAGCTAATATTATTGAGTGAAGTATTAAAATTGAATGTGCTCAGATGTAGAAAACAATGTTTAAAAGTCTTTGAGAACATTCAGCTTTGTTTAAAGTATCAGAATTCATTCTGATTCTTTATATCTTCATTAATACTATCATTATCATCATCATAATGATCTTTATTCTTCTTATCATTATTCTGTATCTTCACTGAGCCTTCTGCCTCTTGATCTGCATCATCAGTGAAGATTAAAGCTTGTAATGTTGACAGTTAATCTTTGTTGTTGATCTTAATTCATAAATATAGTTAATCAGCAAGAAGCTAATAGACAATTGTAAAGAGCATTACAATAAAGTAATATAATCATATCTGATCAATTTGTATCTCAACTTCATCACTCTTTAACATTGAAGTAACAGTCTATGAAGTTCAAAATTTAATTAGATCTCTAATAGATAAACAGTGCAGAATTAATATATTTTGTCTTTTTTCAATACTGTCTTTCTAATATCTGTGTGCACAAGTTCATCAGATTTAAAAAAGATGCACTCATCATTAATATTTTCATTCAGCATCACTTAAACAGAAAAAGTTACTGTAACTTTGCTCTCATTATTACTCAGCATCATCTCTGCTTCTTCATTCTTATCTGTAGAAACATTGAACACTGTTGAGAGCTGATAACTATAGAATGAAATAACATTAGCTTTTGTCTTTAGACTCATTATAAAGAAGTGTTAAAAGTATAATACACATTAATGATTCTTCTTGTCTGTTATGTGCTCTGAATTGAGTATGCTGCTATTAAAAACCTGCATAGCAAGATTTGAATTCTCATCTTCAGCTATAATAAGTTATTTATAGCTGTTAAATTGAATGATTTGTTCTTAATGCTTAACTACTTCATCTAAACAATTATCTCAACAGCTTTAAATATGCTTGTCTGCTTTTTCAATTTAATCATATCAGCACAGATTAAATGTCAAATAAAGTTGATATATCTCTTCTTTAATTATTGAGAAAGCATTCTTTGCTTTAAGAAGCTTATGCAGAGCTTGTGTTTCTTTAGCAGCTATAACTAAGTTGTTTTGCTGAGCAGTATCTTCATTCTTCTTTTATTCAGTCATCACATTCTGATCTGTAAAAAAGATCACTACAAATGAAGTTAAAGTCTGATACAGAACACTACAATCATTTATTAATACTCATTATGCTCATTCTCTGCATATCTCTTAGCAACAATTTTCTTTCTTGTCTTAACTGCATATTTTGTTCTTTAAATTCTCATCTTGAGCTTCTTATATTCTGAATTATGTTTAAGATCTGTATTCAATCTATTCATTGTCATATCATTCTGCTCTTGAGTCTCTTCAATATCAGCATCTGTAAATGTATTAATCACTGAAGAATGTGATGAGATCAATTTCTGAGTGATATTAAAATATAAAGAATTCAATAAAAGAATAAATAAAGAGCTTCTAAGTTCTTGAATATGATTTAGTCTCTGATTTAGTACATACTTTGTGCATTATAATTGAGCATTATAATAAGTGAAGTTATGTACTAAATTTTGAATTAAAAGAAGTGAAAGAAGCAGCTGAAGTACTTTGAGGCAGTGCAGCATTGAGTATGAATTCAAAGTAGTTAATGAATGCTCTTATTCTTTCTCATTAATCAGCAAAGCCTTCTTTCTTCAGATGTGCAGCAATGTCTGAGACAGATAGATTGATTTCATTGATCTTTTTTTTTCTTTTCTTCTTAAATTGAGATGAGAAGTCTAATGTATCAGTAAAATGTGTTCTCTTGTTGATGAGTTAATCTCATTCAGTAATGAGAGATATGAAGTCTAATGCTTTTACTATGTTGATGAGTTAATCTGATTCAGTGATGAAGAGTATAAAGCTTGATGCTTTTACTACATTAATGAAGATAATCTTTACACTCAGTTTTCTCTGTTCTGATGATGTATTTCTAAAATGAAAGTCAGCATCATATCTCTTCATTACTCACTTTACTTATATGATGCAAAAAGAAAATATAAAAAGCTTAATACAAAAAGTAAGATGTTCTGTAGAAAGAAAATGTAGAAAGTGTTGTGTTAAAGATAAGTGAACTTGTTAAGTCTCTATATTATCATTTATTTACATGAATGCTGTGTTTTTGTTATCAGTGAATTTGTAGATAACTAAGATCAATTTAAATTAAGCTGCACAATTATTCAGATTTATTGATTCATGATCATTTCTTCTCAAGCTACTATCTGAGAAATTTAAAGCAATAAATATAATTTGTAAAGTGTAGTATCTCAATCATGTTAGTTGCAATTTCTTTACTAAGTATAGATCTTCTCACAGTAAAGAAACTGACATTAGAATTATGTTGTATAGCATGATAGAGTCACAATGAAAGTCAAAGTTATAAAGAAATATTAAGCAGGCTCTAAAGCTTGTGAACTTGACAACATAAAATTCATTGAAGAGAATAGAATATGAATTATAGATGAAGATTTATGAGATAGAATTAAGCTCATAAAATGAAAGTAAAGAACAGGCTGTCAAGCATGACATCTTTAAAGAAGAAGATTAAATCATTAATAACTCTTCTTTTTTCAAATCAGTTTCTGCACAAAAAGAGTCAAGTGAGTCACATGATTGCATCATTAAATTAAATTAAAATGCTCAATTTTAACACTCTCTGATCAGCTCATGCAATGCAGCAGTGACAGTATTGATAGAAGCTGCATTCTTTCACTTTAAATTTAGAATTCTTCTCACTGCTGATTGAAGAGATTTCTGATCAGTATAATGACAGCTTAAAGTGAAATTAGTCAGTCATTATGAACTTGCAGAAGGCAAGTGAGACATATCTTCATACATTTTTTGAAAATATAAGTTCTTGCATATTAAGAATCTCTTTCATGACTTATTTATGATATAGTTGCTGAGCTACATAAGAAAGAGAATCTGATGATATCAGAGAAATTGCAAAAGACAAAAGCAATCTTTTATATGTTGCAGACTTACTAAGAAGATAGAGTGTACTAGTCAATGTATTTTTGCTCTGTAGAGAATGAGTGATCTGATAATTAAGTTAATAATGCTTACATATAATGCTTGTAAAGCAGACATGTAGTCAAATAAGAAGAATTGTGCACAATGCTAATTAAAAATGTTGCAATAGTAGCTGCTGTCAATATAAAGCTGCTTAATAACAGAAGTTAACTAATTCTGATTTAATTCAGACTGTCAAGAATAGTTTGATTTGACTCTGTCTGAAATTTAACTCTGCACAGAGTTGAGTTGAATTGCAAAGTAAAGCTTAATGAGTTGAATCAGGTTCTAAAATCTGGGCCTGACTCAACTTAACAGTCACTCTACTTATATCTGTGAGATAAGATCTTCAATCTTGCAGTGCTTTCACTATTGCAAGAAGTTTCTTATTGTGAATCTCATATCTTTTTTTAGATTCTGACAACTTTCTAAATCAATATGTAATAAACTTCTTCTGCTCATCTTTGATCTGATATAGATATGCTTTAACTGCAAAATTCAATGTGTCAGTTTTCAGTATCTTTTTGCATGCTTAATTGAGTATTTGCAGATGTGCAGTTTCACTGAGACTTCTCTTTAATGTGCAAAATGCATTCTTCTGTTTTTTATCTCAATGTCATCTCTTGTTCTTGCATGTCAAACATATAAGAGATTTCACAATTCTTGCATAGTTAAATATAAACTTTCAATAATAATTTGTTAGCTCTAAAAAGACTTATACTTTCTTAATCTTTTGCAGTGTAAATCAGTTCTGAACTGTCTTTGTCTTTTTGAGATTCTTCTTGATCTGATTAAATCAAATGACATACTTTAGAAACTGTATTTTCTTGATTTTGAATCTGCTTTTTAACTTTTTCACATACATAGCTTGTTCATTGAGCTTTGTTAGAATCTTGTGCATGTGTTTGTGATGTGTTTCAAGGTTGTCTGAATAGATCAGAATATCATCAAGATATGTAATTACAAAATCATTAAGATATTCTCTCAATATGTTGTTGATGAGTCTCTGAAAGATAACTGAGGCATTTTTGAGCTTAAATGACATAATGATGTACTCATAATGTTTATATCTTGTTTAAAATGTCATTTTTCATTCTTTGCTCTTCTTCATGCATACACAGTAGTACACTTTCTTCAGATCTAAACTCATAAATCACTTAACTTTTTCTAGTCTGTCTTGCAACTCTTCTATCAGCAGTAAAGAATAACTATCTTAATGAGTTATCTCATTGAGTTGTTTATAGTCAACATAAAGTTGCTTGATGTCATTCTTCTTTGATATAAACAGAATTAAATATTCTATTGATGACTTTAATGATTTGATGAATTCTCTCTTTAAATTCTCAGCAAAATAGTTCTGAACTTTCTTCAGCTAATTCTTGTTCATAAGATAAAGTAACATTCACTTTAATTCTCTTCTCTTTAATAGTGATATCTTATAATCTTAAGACTTATGCTCTGATAAGCTCTTTTTTAGTTATTTAAAGACATCATATGCATTCTCTGTTGCATAGAGTTCTTTATTGATTCAGTTAATTTATGAATTCTTTTTGTGTAATCAGAGCATTTCTAGTATAACATCATACTTGACTGACTTAAGAACATCTAATCTCAACTTCTGTAAATCATTCTTTATTATAACTTCAATATAAACTTCTTTATAAATTCATTTGTATTCTCTGTTAATCATATACACTTGTGTAAGCTTAGGCACTCATCACAGTGTTAATTTTAGTCATTTAATCACTTTTTGCAAGATAAAGTTATTAATTGCTTCTAAATCTATCATTGCTTGAAGTTATTTCTTCAGTGATATCTTGACATCAATTTATATCTTTTAATCATTATCAGTTCATCAAGACATTAAAAGCTTCTTTATTCTTAGTCTTGCTGAGAAAGCTTAAGATTTTTTGACTTTTCTAAGCTTTTTACTTTTATTAAAGTCTCTTAAGCTCTATCTGTGCTTCAAAGTTCATCTTGTGATTCAGTGAACTTTCTTTATAGTTCTTTGAATCATATCAGTTCTTCATTAATTATAATCAATTTTATATAATTATCAGTTTCTTTTCTAACAATTCATTCTGAATGTCAGTACATCTTGTACTGATCATATTTGCATTAAATGAGATTTTTTAATGCTTTTACTTTGTTGAGAAACTCAGATGACATATACTCTTCTGTGTGCATTCAATGTTCTTCTGTGAGCATTGCATAATCTGTAAATAGATATATCTTAATTTCATAATCTTTTCTTAATTGCTCTGACATTTCTTAATCTTATATTGTGAATCATATCATTGTCATCAGCTCTTCTAGCTGTACAGCTACTGTTTTCACTTTGTGTCATTTGCTAATGATGACTTCTTCTTAAAGTGTCTGCTGCTGTTCTTTTAGCAGACTTTTGCATCATTTCAGATGTTGATTCTTAAAATGCTCATAGTTTCACTTAAATTTCATGTTGACTTCTCAGTTATCAATATTCTCTGAGTTCACATCTAAATTCAGATACATTCAGATAAGATCTTCTTGTTCTTAAGCTTCTGCAGTGTCTATCTTCTGAATTCTGTAAATATTGATCTCTTCAATCTCATCTAAATTGTCTCTGACAACTTTCTCTAAAATAGTTAATCTCTTTAATTCACTCATTATGATATAATCAATACTATATCTCTTCTTAAGCTTCTATGATCATCATTTAACTTCATCTTTACTGCTTATGTACACAAAGCAGTTGTCATCATAGCAGACTGTTCAGCTCAATTAATCATGCATTATCACTGAGTTCATTATTGCAACTTCTTTTCTCTGTCATTAAGATTTCTTGCAATCTCTGACAAGATGTTCAGATTTATCATAGTTATAACATTTGCAAATCTCTGCTTGTTAAGTATAAGACTTAATGAGTTGTCTGTTGTAGTGTTCATGCTTTGCTGACCTAGCTTGTAACTTTTAATTATACTTCTTAATATTGTTGAGATTTATTGAGTCTTTTTATGTCTTAATGATGAATTATCATTCTCACATTCTTGAAGCTGTATAAGGTTCTGTCTTCTTCATCTGTCATTTTCACTGTTGACTATCAATGTTAATGAAGATATCTATTATCTCTTAAAGTTCTTCAGAACAATCTCTTCAGACTATTTCATCTTTAATATCTTCACTCAATTCTCAATAGTATTGCAATATTAAGACATCATTGTCTTAGTCAGTTAAGATCACAATGTGCTGAAACTTTGCTGAGTACTTAATTGCTGACTTGTTCATCTTTAATGTATAAAATCATCATTTTGCTGCTCTTTTCTCATTAATTACTTCAAAAGTCTTTCAAAGTTCTTTCTTAAACTTCTTGAAGTCATCAAAGATTGACTCTTTGTCAGTGTCTTATTTCTTTAATGACTTATCTAGAAACTCATGCAGTCTGAGATTGACTTAGTTGAATACTATATTTTTGAGATAGACTATTGTGTATAGATCTTTGTTCATTTTGAAGTTGAACTTCTTCTAATTAAAATCTATATATAAATTAAGCTTTGTCAAGAAGCTCTATAACTTCTTACATTCACTGCTGAACACATCTAATATCAGTATCTTCAATATGTTATTCATCTCTTATAGATCTTCAAGACTCTGAAGATTGACTATGCTGATAAAGACTGCTTTCTGTATGCTGAAGATTATGCTTATATTGTAAGAATGTTCAATGTGTTACATCTTGATCAGAGATTTCTCTGATATAGGGACTAGAAATTAGAGCTTGTGATATAAGAGAGTTTCAGATATGTTGAGTTAATCAGTAGCTAATAGTATGTTAAGTAATGATTGCATTGAATATGTTTATCTTTTTAAGAAAGATAATCTGTATATATATTAGGCTGCTCATCTTACTCATTTATGAGTACTATAAGTTAGCTTGCTCAGCTCACTCATGAACATCATGAGCTTACACTGAGCTATACACCTTCAAGATGTAGTTCACTGAATCTACACATTCAATGAGCCTATTAGAATGATGACTGTAACAGTACTTTACTGTGAGACATCTTATTCTTATGATTAAGCAATCAACACAGTGATGATCTGCAGAATCTGTGCTTAAATAGTAGAATTCATATTAGTTAAGAAAGATATATTATCATTATTGTCTTGTGAGTCAACATTCTGATCATTGTCTGTCATGTTTTGTGATGAATTTCAGAGAATATTTTTAATAATGCTGAAGCTAAACTCAGACTCAGCAACTTAAGATGCTTATTATGTAATAGAATGCTCTAAGATATTTAAATTAATTTCTGATGAGATAATGATGAAATATTGTAGTCTTCATTCAGTCATAAAGAAATTTAATAAATCTGAATTAGACATACTGCTGATCTCTAACTGCTGATTAACTGTTTTGATTACTCATTAAAGAAAGAATGAGTCTGTACATAATATTACTGCATTTTAACTAAAGATTTGTAGTGCTGAATTGAATAGAGTTCAGTTATGTGTTTAAGCAAAAGAAAATATGTTAAAAGATGTTAAGAAAGTGATTTAAATTTCTTAAACACTTAACTGTTTATATAGAGTTGTAACTCTGTGAATAAAAATGACAATGTTGTTGAATATAAATGAAATAAAGTCAAGATTCATTAATTTATACTCTCTAAGCTGATAAGCTAGAGTTATTGTACAATCAGATAGTCTTAATAGATTAGATAAAGAGAATTTGTTGAAGATCTTTGTCAGCTTGATGAGTTGAGAAACATTTTGACTATAAGATGAAGTTATGAGATGAAAGAGCAGTGTGATGTAATAGTAAGATGATGAGATTTCTTAATGATTTAATTTATTGATCTTGTTGTTATCTAATGCAGCACAGAAGTTAAGCTGTAGAACTGATAATCTAGCAAGCTAAAATCTTAATAAATAATTGATAATTGTTCTGATGAAACACTGTTGATGCTATCAAATTGTTACTGTCAGATAATGTTAAGAGATAAAAAGCTGTCTTGTTAAGTAAGTAAGAAGTCTCAGCTATATAGTTGTCTGACTATGACATCATAAGGGCAGGTGAGCAGAAGCAATTTCTCATAATGGCAAATAAAGCAAGAACAAACATCTAAATGAAAAGAAATAGTGAAAGCAAGAAAAGGTCATAATGATGAATTAGTTTAGTAAGAAGAAGAAAGGCACCAGTATCATAACAAACTTAGTCATATCAGACTAAGTTGCAGCAATCTTTCTGTTAAGTTTGCTCAGATAAATTCATACTTCTTTAATAAACACATTCTTTAACATTCTATACTCAATAAACTTCATTAAATATTGTCTCTCAATTGTCTACAGCTTCTTTCAATATAAAGTCTTTGCATTAATTTTCTAATTTTTAAAGCTGAGACTGCTGAGAAAAAATGAACCTGAGAATTCACTGATCAGTATGTTGACTATTAAGACTTCAATAATATTTTATAGATCTTTTTTTATCAATTATCTTTTCATAAGAATAAATCATTGATTGCAGTTCTTATAAATAAGAATTGAGACAGATTGTCACTTTATAAAGAAGTTGTTGAAGTTCATGATGATGATAGTCAGCACATAGTATAAGAAGTGAATAAAGTAAAATAATGATGTATGTATTGAAGATAATATAAATAAAATAAATAAAAAGCTTTCATATCTCTTGTTTTATAAGACAGTAATGCTTATTCATCTTAATGACTCATATTAAGTTACTGAAGAACAGTGCTTTCTGAGTAACTATAAATGTTAATTTTTGTTAAAACTGATTCTTTATGAATCTTTTAAGTCAAACATACTCAGCTATCACAGAACAGTGCTTTTTAAGTAACTGTAAATGTTGATTTTTGTTGAGATCAATTCTTTGTGAATCTTTTAAGTTAAACATACTTAACTGTTGCAAAATACTGATTCTGCTAAAGTCAAATTTATTATAAATCTCAATAGTTAGAATTAATGTCAGAGACTGAGTAAAAACTTTATTTACATTAATTGCAGTTAACATTCTTTCTACTTCTTCTGTAACTCTCTCAATTAAGATGTGCTCATAGACAACATGATTTAGAAGTTTCACTAGACAGCATAGTATAGCATAAATATCTACTTTCTTTCAATATACAGCTACTTAAATAAGTATTAATTTAAATGTAAGTGCATTCTTAAGTTATTGAAAGACACTGTTACATAATGTATTTCAGACAATGAGTCAATTCTTTTTCATACATAACTTAATGTTGTTCTTCTTAAGCAAATTTAATAGCAATGCTGTGATTCATGCAAATTCTTGTACAAATCATCAGTAATATAAAGTCAGTTCAAGAAACTGTCATACATAATTTGCTGTCTTTGAGGCAGATCAATTCTTAATGACTGATATCTTGACAGAGATTAGTCATAATGTGTTTTACTTCATAATATATTTATAAAACTTAAGAATTCTCATCTCAACAGTGCACTTACTAAACTTAGCATATAGCTTATGTTTCTTTAAAATATCAAGAATGATTCACAAGTGTTTTTAATGATCTGAAATTGAGTCAGAAAAGATCAGTATGTGATTAAGATATATTAGACAGAATTTGTTAAGTAAGTTTCATAATATAGAGTTTATGATTAATTGAAATGTTGCTGAGACATTGTATAGCTTAAAGAACATAGCTGTAAATTTATATTTGCTGTAATGAGTGTTGAAGACAGTCTTTTTTGTATTATTTTTGATTATACAAACTTAATAATAACTTAAAGTGAGATTAAGCTTGATTAAATATCAGACTTTATTGATTCAATCTAGACATTTCTGAATTCAGAGAAGTGAATATTCATTTTTAACAGTAATGTTATTTAACACTTTGTAATCAATGCACATTCATCATGTATTTTTCTTCTTTTTAATAAACAGAATCAGAAAGCCTCATAAACTTATAAATTTACAAATTAAATCTTTATTCAATAGCTTTATTATCTATTTAGTCTGTTCATTCAGCTGTAGCTGTAACAGAGAGTAAGCATTTATGTTAATAGACTTAATATTATTAGTGTTAATGCTATGTTTAAATATTCATTTAGATGATAGTTTATCTAATAAAGTCAATTTAAATACAGATTGAAATTCTTCAATAATGATTTGTAATTATTTATTTATAATAATTAATAATTTAACTTCTGACTTCTTTAAGTTCTGTTAAATTACTAATAAGTATTTAACAGTTCTGTATTTTCAAAGTGTCTTTATAGCTACACACTCTTCAATCACATTTAATGTTGATCTGTTTACAGCTCATTGTCACTTTTTCAGAAACAGATAATGATGTTTTTATTGTTAATTCTGAATTGTTATACAGCTCATAGCTTAATTAATCTGAAAATTAGTGACTTTTAGTCAGATTAATCTTAAAATGTAATTATGTTTTTAAAGATTTACAATTCATGCTTTTAATCATTGTCAAAAGCTATTTATCTTGAGATGAAAAATCAGCTTTATGATTAATTAAATGATCTATCTGTTTAATAAGAATATCTTAAGTAATTTGATTTCATATTAACTATTAATTAATATTTAATTGATAACTATCAAGAAGATATATATTTAATTTATATTTAAATTAATTAGTACTTTCACATTTATTTTGTTCAGTCTGTCTTGAATGTGATCTGCAAGAATATATGCATTTAAATTGAGAACATTGATTTAATTAAAGATCATACTTAATAATAAGAGTTTTAAGTTATTTAGTATGAATGCTTCATTCAAATCATTATTGAGTTAAATAGAAGCTTCTGTTAACTTATTTATCAACATTTCTATATTTATGAATAACTTTAATTTT
>JAABVA010003742.1_pt1 | contig 14343 bp, 7 predicted proteins | sample 5560331 | NCBI WGS metagenome assembly JAABVA01 (sample SAMN12812661, study PRJNA571458) | rock metagenome | isolation source: Antarctica rocks | place: Antarctica: Victoria Land, Mt New Zealand sud | collected 2016-01-07 | reverse complement strand
CGCGACAACCTCGGCTTCCCATAGTAACGCCTGTGATGGTGCATCGCCTGGATGAAAGTTGTCACCCTGTGGATTTTTCTCCGGCTCGACTTGCTGCTTCTCCTGGCTAAATGTCTTGCTCTGCAACTATGCAGGTCGGTGCCACAAATCGCACTTGACGTGATACGCACGATGGCGTCTTGCGGATCCTTGAGCTTAGGATCACTCACGTTGTCGAGCCGAATATCGCCCAGCCCATGATAGACAACTGCTTTCATATTGCTCTCCTCGTCCTCTACATGAGAGGCTAACTTTCTATTTTTGTAGACACCAAGATACACGAACAGACGAAGAATTTTGTTACTCTAGCACAGTTAAAATCAGAATCCTAACCATGTTTCATGGTATACTATCCTCATGAGTACGTGATTCACATACACATCGAGAAGCAAGGGGCAAACCACTATGCTCAACGCAACATCGGTACAGGCGGTCAATGAGGCACAGTTCTCGCAACATTTCATCAGACCATTGTATGAGTCGTATTGTTTCGCGAATCTGCCCGCCACAATTGAGTTTTTGCTTACGGGCAACGGACAACCGACACTCCCACTCGACGCTTTCGGCGACCTACCTACACAGTACGACAAAGTAATCTTCTTTTTCGTCGATGCCTTTGGCTGGCGTTTCTTCGAGCGGTACGCGGAAAAGTACGATTTCCTCAAGACTGTTATGAAGCGGGGAGCTATCTCAAAAATCACATCGCAATTCCCTTCGACCACCGCCGCCCATATTACCAGTATCCATACCGGTCTACCCGTTCCTCAGAGTGGCGTCTATGAGTGGAACTACTACGAGCCGCTTGTCGATGACCTGATCTCACCACTACTCTTCTCTTACGTCAACTATGCGAATGGCGAGAAGCTCAAACGCGATACATTGCAAAGAGCCAATATTCCTGCCGCATCATTTTTCCCATCACAAACCTTGTACGACAGGCTTAAGGCTCAGGGTGTCACATCTCATATTTTGCAACACCAGAGCTATACACCCTCGACCTATTCCAATGTGGTATTTCAAGGCGCGAGAATCTATGCGTACCAGACAATTGAGCAGGCACTGTTCTACCTCGCTGAGCTAGTCACAGTTGAAAATGCGCCACCCTCGTACTACTTTCTGTATTTTGACCGCATCGACTTCGAGGGCCATCATTTCGGCCCCTTCTCTAAAGAGTTCGAGCAAGAGGTGGACGCTTTTTTTAGAGCCATGCACGAGCTATTCTACAAAAATATCCAGGGTAAAGCACAAAAGACGCTGCTGATCATGACCGCCGATCATGGGCAGATTGAGGTCAATCCCAGAATCACCTACTATCTCGACAGAGAACTACCAGAGCTTCAGCAGTATCTCAAAACAAACCGTCAGGGACAGTTGCTTGTGCCCGCAGGCTCGGCACGCGATATGTTCCTCTATATCAAAGATGAGTATATCGAGGAGGCCATCACCTTGTTACGCCAGAAGCTTGAGGGACGCGCCGAGATCTACGCAACACAGGACCTGTTAGCACAGCACTTCTTTGGGCAGGATGAACCATCGGCGACCTTCCTGGGACGCCTCGGTAACGTCGTCATTCTGCCCTATAAAAATGAGACCGTCTGGTGGAGTCAAAGGGGCAAATACGAAATGCGTTTTCAGGGTCATCATGGTGGCCTCACGCGCGAAGAGATGGAGATTCCCTTGCTATTATTGGCGTTCTAACGCATTGTTGGGACCCGACTGTACTCTTTAATTTTTTCATTTGGGAACGGACGACCACAAGGGTCGCCCCTACCATACACGAATGTACATTACACCTGTCATGTATAGTAGGGGCGACCCTTGTGGTCGTCCGTTGGTTCTTAATATCATTATCGTATCCTGAGAGGAGCAAATCATGACAACACAAGAAACAACGGCGCAAACCGACCTTCTCTATCAAAGTCAGGCTGAAATCCGCGAACGACAAAACCAGAGATTTCGGCACCAGATCGCCCTCTGCTTCAAGGCACACCCCTATTATCAGGAAGTCTTCACCCGTCTGCATCTCACGCCCAACGACTTCAAGACGCTCGACGACCTGCTCAAACTGCCTGTCACAACCAAGCAAGACTATATGAAGAACCCACAGGCGTTTCGCTTGAACGCTCTGCCAGAGTTCCTGCCGCAGGAGCGGATATTGTGGGATGTAAGCTATACAACGGGTACGACATCGGGTATGCCAACGCCTTTTTTCAATACGACGCACGATTATTTCGCAACACTAGAACAGTTAAAACGTTTATGCGGTGTCATCGGTATCTCTGAGGACGATATTGTGATGAACCTATTCCCACTAACGCCCGTGCCACACATCGGGTTTCTACGTACACGCGATTATGCAACCGTGATTGGAGCTGCCGTTGTCAACGCTCTCACAGGTACGCCCTACCCAGCCTATCCGGTGCATCGCCGCCTCGATGACGCGGTACGCATGGTCGAGCGACACAAGGGAACGGTATTGAGCGGCATTGTCAGCTATGTGCGCCGCGTGGTGATGCGTGCCGAGGAGCTGAGCGCAGACTTCTCGCATGTCCGTCTCGTTGTCGCCCTCGGCGAACCATGTCCACGCGGAATGCGCGAGGATATGCGCCGCCGCCTTGTACGGCTGGGCGCGAATAATGAGGCTCTCGTCGTGGGCAACGCCCTCGGTTTTACCGAGATGCAGGGCAGCACCGGCGAATGTGTCGAATTGGGCGGCGGACACAATCCGGCACCCGACCAGTTCTACTTTCAGGTCGTCGATGAACAGACTTACGCTCCCTTGCCAGATGGTGAAAGTGGTCTGTTCACTGTCACACATCTCGATAGACGCGGCACCGTTCTCTTGCGCTACATCACAGGCGACCTGAATGCTCTCAGCAACGAAACTTGCCCTCATTGTGGGCGGCAGGGGCCACGTGTCGTCACCAACACAGTACGTACCGCCGAGCTAGTCAATCTCAAAGGGACGCTGATTAACCCTGATATCATCAAAGAAGCCATAGCCACCGTCGAGGGTATCGACGAATACCAGATTGTCTTCACAAAAGAGCAAAGCGACGACCCTTACTCCGGCGACAAATTGCTGGTGCGCGTCGCTAGCCAACCAGACCAGCAGGAGCGTGTCAAAACGCAACTTGCCGCAAAGGTTGCCGAAGCCGCCGAGATGCGGCCCACTATCGAATTTGTGAGCATGAGCGACATCTTCGACCCCGCCAAAACGCTCAAATCCACCAGAGTCGTCGATCTGCGCCCTGTGGAGCAGTAATAATTCTTATCATCCCACCTGTAAGGGCACATTTGCCCCTGACATGTCGCCTGTGACATTCACGGGGGTACTACCCGTATAATGAACGCTGGCAGCATTGAGACCACTGGCGGTGATCGTGTATGCGCCAAGCGGCACATTCGAGAATGAATAGTTGCCGTTCAGGTCCGCCGTAGTATTCATCGACACGCCACCAGGACCAGTCAATGTGACTGCGGCACCGGGAAAAGGTATAGGCGTAGCACATGTGGCATCAGCACATGCATTCACAGTACCACTCACCGAAAAGCCCTTTACGATAACAGTGACTGGGATAGTTCGAGTAAGCGTAGTTGACGTTGAACCACCATTGGCAGTTACAGTTACATTTCCTGTGTATGAGCGCGGAACCAGTCCAGAAGCATTTACGCTCACGCCCGTCGAGGCACCACTACCTGTATCCGCCCCCCCTGTAGAAGAAAGCGTAAGCCACGTAGAGTCACTCGCGGCAGTCCAGGAGACAGGACGTGTGCAAGCTCCGGTCTCACTGATAGAGAGCGTTTGAGCAGAAGATGTCTGTCCTTGTGCCACAGTGAAAGTGAGACTCCCCGGAGAGACGGCCAGTTGACATGGAGGTGAAACGGTCAATGTGATAGAAAAGACCTGTGGACTTCCCTGCGCCACCACTCCTGAGTTGTCCGCGGTACTAATAGTGACCTGCGCTGTATAGGTTCCCGCCGATAACCCAGCACTCGTAGGGTTGATATTGATCGTTGTAGAGAGACTCCCCTGTCCAAACCTGCCGCCATGAGAAGAGAGCTTCAGCCAGGAAGCCCCAGAACTCACATCCGCAGTCCAACCTAAAGGCCACGCACAGTTGCCCGATGCTGTCAGCGTCACAGCTTGCGATACAGGATCACTTCCACCCCGTATTGAAGAAAATGCAAGCGCACTCGATGATGGCTGTACCAATGCACAAGGTGGATTGACCTGTAACTGCACTGATACAACCTGCGGACTACCACCAGCAGCTATTGCACCTGTTTTGGCATCATAGCCATTCAATGTTATTTGTCCATTATAAGTATTGGGATTCAACCCGCTCGACCCTGCTACCACTGTCAAGGTCGCTGTTTGACCAGGGTTAATTGTGCCACCCGTTGGTGAAACACCAAGCCATACGGTTGCCAATAAACCTACGGAAGCTCGCCATTGCATAGCACTTTGTCCAGAATTGGTAATCACCACTGTCTGTCCAGAGGTTATCGGCTGTCCCTGAACCGTACTAAAGTTCATTACAAGTGGAGCCGCAGCCATAATCGGTGATCCTGGGGGCGGCGGTGGCTGCACAGTCAGTGCCACCGATACAGTCTGCGTACTCCCATTCGCACCTTGCCCAGATACAACGGTAATTGTACCTGGATAGGTCCCCTGTGTCATGCCTGTCGTGTTCACACTAACGGTGATAACCGAGTTTGCCCCCGTATTTGCCGAACCACTGGCGGGCGTCACTGACAACCATCCTGCTGATGAGGTTGCAGTCCAGGCGACGGCAGAGCCACAACTGGGTGCCGCTGTCACGCTCAATGCCTGATTACTGGTATTACTACTACCAGCAACAGCATTAAATGTCATACCTCCCGTACCTAGTGTCAAACTACAATGAGGCTGCACTGTAAGCGAGACGCTCACATTTTGCGTCTGGTTAATAGTCGTCTTGTCAGGAGCGTTAAACACAAGCGGATCAGTATACGCTCCTGGCAGGAAACCCTGGCTATTCACCGTTACATTGATGCTTTGTGTAGTACCTGGGGCAACAGTCCCCGACGTTTTATCGGTGTTCAGCCAATTCGCTACCATACCACCTATACCCAGGAACGAGCCTTGGGGCGTCTGCGCGACGGACGACTGGTTGTTCGTCAGAGACCATGAAAGTGTTTTTCGTCCTGGATTACTCACCGTCAATATTTGACTGGTTGAATTGGCAACGCCATCTACTGCCGTAAACGAGAGTACCACAGGCGTCACCACCATTACCGCCCCAGCGTCTGGTGGAAGTGGCATCACCACCATTGTTACTTTCACAACTATCGGCGCACCCACGTTCGACGAGAAGGTAATCGCGCCGCTATAAGAGCCAGGAGTCATCATCCCACGTTCCACACCAACAGATAGTGTTTGACTATCACTAAATGTGCCTTGATTCGGAGTCAGTAGCAGCCAGGGACAATTGCTGCTCGCAGCCCATGTGATAGCTCCACTAGCATTCTCATCATTATAAAGCGTCAAAGATTTAATAGTATTTGAGCCTTGATAACCCGAACCTGCATCGAGAGAAAGGTCTTTAATTATTAGATGTGAAGGTTTGGATGGACCAGCATTGATAATTTGCAATGTTGCATTCGCAGTATAATGAGTTGTCATATCCTCAGCTTCGATATTGTGGAAGCCCGGTCCCCAGCTAGACGAAATAACAGAATAAGCAGTAGCGTCACCATTGTTATTGACATGCACGATTGGAAAGTTTGTACTTAGTGTAACTGGCACACCGACATCATGCGTGATATAGACATTGGTAGATGGATTAAAATGTATGAGATGAAAGATTACATTTTGCCCGATACTCACCTTATTATCATTGCTACCTTCTACGGTAATCGTCAGCGTCGGAGGACCACTAACAGGTGCTACCGTATGATGTGGATGCAAAAAGGCTATAGAAACAAGCACGGTATCAATCGTAAGTGCGAGAATTGCTAAAATCGCCAGACTCACGAACGCGATTCTAAGCTTCGTATGACGTGCAGTTTTACGCACAAAGCGGTTTTTTAATACACCCTCTGCTTCAGCCCTGCGTTCGTCTTCGGCCTCGATACGCGCAGCTTCGGAACTACTTGGGAAACGACGTGCAAGCAGTGGATCAGTATAGTTCTCAAAGGTATTGTTCTCGATATCATCGGCGTCATGCAGCCAGGGCCATAAGTCAGGCATATCGTTAGCTGAGGCTTCAGCGCGGTTCTGCTGCATAGCGTTTGCCTGTGCGATAGCTTTGGGTAACGGCGTACTATGACGTTGTATGTCGGCAGAGATGTCACGGATTGGTGAAAGACGTGATGCATGCGGTTGACGTTTATCGCTTTGATCCACAGCCGCGATACGCCGCGCCGCATCATTCAGGCGATGAATGGCATGTTCCACCATGTTTACATACATCCCATGAGCCGAAACTGGTGGTCTCTGCGGTACCTCTGAAGAAAGAGGGATTTCATCTACCGCAGGTCTCAGAGGCAAAGGTGTATTTTTGTCTTGTCGAACTAGTTCAGGTTTATATGCTTCTGCAGCCGCTGCAATAATGGGATACGACGCAGTTGAAGCGTCCGCAATATCAATATATGGCACCTTCGATGCTACATCTAATTGATAAAGCTGCGCCTGACACGAATCACAAAATAAAGCAGTTGCCTCACATGGCTTACTGCAATGGAGACATTGGCTCATATCTCGTTTTTGCTGGTCGTCCAAACTTTTTACCCGCATGTCCAACCCTCGTATTATACTATTTAGGAGCAGGTGACATAGTAGCAATCAATAAATAAAAAACCTTGCTTCTTTGCGCCCCATATCCTTTATGAATAATTATTCAGGTACTTTATTAATATACCTGTTCTATAGAACGCTCCATATGCGGTATTTGTCACTCTGAAAGAGAGTGTAATAGGACTTATTCCTTATTGGTAGGGACCGATTAATCGCGTTCTGGGGTGAGCGGAGGGGCATACGTCACTGCAAAGAAGCGTTGCCCACGCACTCCTCCTCCCCAACTCCACCCAGGACGCGATCAATCGGTCCCTACAGATTATCGGAGCATTGCACCATAGGTGTCATGTAGTACACGCACAATTTTTTCTTGTAGAGCATTAGCCTCGGCATCCGTCAAGGTACGATCCTGCGCTTGATAAACCAGAGAATAGGTAAGGTTTTTCTTGCCTTCTGGAATAGGCTCACCGAAGTAGATGTCGAAGAGCGTGACCGAGCGCAATAATTTTCCACCACTGGCAACGATTACATCACGCACCTCCTGGGCTGAAAGCTGTTGCTCAACTATAATCGCCAGATCACGTGTGAGTTCCTGGTGTCGCGAGATGGCCTGATAGGTCATGCGCGATGGCACAGCGGCATAGAGCATTTCCAGGTCTAGCTCACACAGATACGCACGATGCGGCAGATCATAGCGTTGCTGCACGAGCGGATGCACCTCGCCCAGTACACCAATTGGACTAAAAATCTCTTCACCAGTGCCAGAGAGACGTGGTATCTCTACCAGCGCACAGCGTCCAGGATGAAATGTGGGATGCTGTGTAGGCGTGAAACGATATGACGCGATATGCAGCCCATCAAGCAGCCCCTCTACGATACCTTTGAGATCGTAGAAATCGGCGGGACGCCCTAATTCTGGTATCCACGAAGTCTCCGCTGGACCACAGAGCGCGATACCAACGCTGCGCCGCTCGTCTGGCTGCTTATGTATGTCATCAGAAGGAATGTAGCGGCGTCCAATCTCGAAGAAGCGCAGACCCGCTTTGTTGCGTTTACTATTCTCCTGCACCGTCTCTAACAAACCACTCATGAGAGTTAAACGCATCGCCTCAAGGTCACTTGTCAGAGGATTAGCCAGCACAACGGCACGAATAGTGCGTGCCTCGAATGGCACAACCGCCTTCCCGTTAGTTGCTGCCACGATAGCCTGCTCTTGTTTACCGTTCGAGGATGCCACTCCCGAACCTGCCAGAAAACGTGCCGACGACGCATCGGCCTGCGCTAAGAGATTAACCATACGCGCCCGACTCGTTATCGCATAGGTGATAATCTCGTTCAATCCCGCGCCGACCAACCGCGTGCGTATCTCCTGTTCGCGGTCGAACCATGACTCTCCCTGCGGTTCTGGCAAGGGTCCCGTTGGAATGGTGCCAACGATGGTATCATAGCCAATCATGCGTAGCACCTCTTCCACAAGATCAGCACCCTCTTCGATGTCAGAGCGGTACGTTGGTACCGTGACCAGCATCTTATCGCCGAGTTCGTCGGGGTCAGCGGCCACCTGGAAATGCAATGCCTGTAGCGCGTCGATGACTTCGCTTTGTGTTACCTTCATACCTGTAAGCCACTCAACCTCATACACGGAGAAGGCAATGGTACGTGGCTTCACTGGAGCAGGATAGACATCAATAATGCCTGGATTGACCACACCACCCGCGAGTTCTACCAGCAACTGAGCAGCACGATTCGCTCCTGCAAGAGTCAATTCCGGGTCCAACCCCTTCTCGAATCGGCTCGAAGCATCGGAACGCAACCCTAGAACGGTAGAGGTACGACGTATGCTCACAGCGTTGAAGTTCGCCGCCTCTAACAAGATCGTCGTCGTTTTATCGTTCACTTCGCTAACGGCTCCGCCCATGACTCCCGCGATGCCCGTTGGTCCTTCTGGATCGGCAATCACCAGCATATCCGGTGTCAGTTTTCGTTTTACATTGTCGAGGGTTGTTAGCATCTCTCCTTCATGAGCGCGGCGTACAATGAGATGATGTTGACGCACCAAATCATAGTCATAGCCGTGCAGCGGTTGTCCAAACTCCAGCATCACATAGTTGGTGATATCGACAACGTTGCTAATTGGACGCATACCAGCCGCGAGCAGTCTACGCCCCATCCAACTTGGTGAGGGACCCAATTGGATGTCACTGATGATACGAGCGGAGAAACGTGAACACAGGTCAGGTGCCTCAATCGTCACCTGTGCCATCTTCTCTACTGGCGTTCCTTGCTCATGAAGAACTGGTTGCGGAATGCGTAACTCCTGCTTCGTCAGTGCCGCCACTTCACGCGCAATACCGATAATCGAAGACAGGTCGCCACGATGCGCCTTGATTGAGAAATCCAGTACGGTCTCACCCAGAATATCCACAAGCGGCACACCGAGTGGGGTGTCGGCATCAAGGATATAGATGCCGGAGTGATCGTTGCCCAGCCCCAATTCGCGCGGCGAACACAGCATGCCTTGCGAGACATAGCCCATCTTCTTGCTCTCTCCAATGGTGATATCGCCGACCTGTGTTCCAACCAGAGCCAGCGGCACCTTGTCACCCAGTTTGATATTCGGGGCACCACACACGACGCCCAGTTCACCATGTCCCATATCGACATGCGTATAATTCAAATGGTCGGACTTCTCGACTTTTTCCAGGTAGGTGATTTGTGCGGTGATAATTTTATCGCCCCAGTTTGCACCAATATAGTCGATGGCATCGACTTCTAGCCCCGCCATCGTCAGTGTGTAGGCTAACTCTTCCGGCGACTGCTTTATATCTACATACTCTTGAAGCCAACTTAGTGGTACTCGCATAGAATTTCTCCCTTTATATTTCATAGGTTTTCGTAGGGACTAGATTTATCGCGTCCGTTGCGTGATTTATCACGCGAGATCATGTAGGATACGGCTTGTATACAGAAATCGTAAAGATTTCGCGCAATGAATTGCGCCTCGTACTCCGTATTCAGACCGCCAACGGAATCCCTACTCATTCTGCCAACGAACTTCGTTCTAGCTCCGCTCAGGCAGAATGCAAGGAAGACTTCGTTCTACCTTCGGTCAGGCGGTCTGAGCGGAGGACGCCGTAAACGTGGTCCCTACGAAAAATTATCTACTAAAACTGGCGCAAGAAGCGCAGGTCGTTAGCTGAGAAGAGACGTATCTCGTTGACGCCATACTTGAGCATGGCGATACGCTCGACACCCATCCCGAAGGCGAAGCCGCGATATTTTGCTGGATCATAGCCAACTTGACGTAGGACACGTGGATCAACCATACCAGAGCCGAGAATTTCCAGCCAGCCAGTATATTTACAGGTGCGACACCCCGCACCATCGCAGAATGGGCAGTCGATATCGACCTCAGCACTTGGCTCAGTGAATGGGAAGTAGCTGCCACGAAACCGTACCTGCCGCTTCTCGCCGAACATCTCGCGGGCGAAACGTTCCAGGCAGCCCTTCAGATCGGACATGGTGCAGTGTTCATCGACAAGCAAACCCTCGATCTGGTGGAAGACGGCCTCATGCGAGGCATCGACCGCCTCGTAGCGATAGACCTTGCCGGGGACAAGCACACGTACAGGCGGACGCATCTGTTCCATTGTGCGAATCTGCATTGGTGAGGTTTGTGTTCGTAGCAGTAATTCGCCTGGAACAACCCAAAAGGTATCTTGCATGTCGCGGGCAGGATGGTCGGCAGGCAGATTGAGAGCCTGGAAGTTATAGTAATCGGTCTCGACCTCTGGCCCCTGCACGACCTGGAAACCCATATCCGCGAAGATGCGCGACACGTCTCGTATAACCTGTGACAGGGGATGCATATGACCAACAGGCAGTTCGCGCCCTGGTAGCGTCACGTCGATACGTTCCTGCTCTAACGCCTGTGTGAGTTCGCGCTGCCGTAGTAGTTCGCGTTTCGACAACAACTGCTGCTCAAGTTCCGCTTTGACGGCATTTATCTTTTGGCCGACAACGGGTCGTTCCTCTTTTGTCAGTTTCGGCATCACGGCTGATAGGTTCTTGAGTTCGCCCTTGTTGCGTCCAAGGTAGCGTGTATCCCATTCGTCGAGTGCCGCCGAGGTCTCAATCGACGCAAGTTCCGCAAGTGCGCGTTTCCAAAGTTCGTCGAGTTGCCCTACCAAGTCATCAAGTTGTCCCAACATGTATTCCTCCCAAAAAATCAAAAACCGACGCATCGTCAACAGGGACGAAGTGTCGGTCGAAAACTCCGTGGTACCACCCATATTGAACCTGTCGCACGTACTTGTATATGGAGATGTGCAAACAAATTCCGCTTGGCCTGTCCTGTAACGGAGACTACCGAAGCTATCTACATTGCTATTTCAATAGCCTGCTCTGGGATGAACTTCAGCGAAGGCTTCCGCAAAGAGGCTTGCAGTCGGTGGCCTCTTCTCTCTGTCCGGTCTCTCTCCGCGTACTCTTCCCATCATCGCTTTTCATACATTTTGCTTCTGATGTCCAGTATAGCAGAAGCGCGTGGTAAAGTCTAGCGTAATTTTTCTATTTCCAGGGCTATTAAAAGATTTGAGCTACCAACGGGCGACCACAAGGGTCGCCCCTACTATACATACATACTCGACTCACCCATACGATATAGTAGGGGCGACCCTTGTGGTCGCCCGTCTGTCTTCTCACCCATACGATATAGTAGGGGCGACCCTTGTGGTCGCCCGTCTGTCTTCTCACCCATACGATATAGTAGGGGCGACCCTTGTGGTCGCCCGTCTGTCTTCACCACGTCTACCTCGACTTTTAAATCATCCTATTTTTGAGGGTTTTGTTATTGCCCTCCCACAGCAGATACGCTACAATAGTTTACGGCCTAGTCATATTATGTATTATGAGGATATGTAGCAAGTTGAATACAACAGAACAAACATTGAAACAATATTTTGGGCATGATGCATTTTTGCCGGGGCAGCAGGATATCGTCGAGCATATGCTGGCTGGCCGCGATGCCTTGATACTGATGCCAACGGGTGGTGGCAAATCGCTAACCTATCAGTTACCCGCCCTTATACTACCAGGAGTCACTATCGTTATCTCTCCCCTTATCGCGCTCATGCAGGATCAGGTTGATCGCTTACAAGCCAATGGTATCGCGGCAACCTTTATCAATAGCACGCTCGGCTCTGTCGAACGCTCGCAGCGCGAACGTGCGTTACTCAATGGACAACTCAAGCTGGTCTATGTCGCACCAGAACGCTTGCTGAGCGATGGCTTCCTAACGCTACTAGAGCATACGCATGAGACTATCGGCATTTCATTGATGGCGGTCGATGAAGCGCACTGTGTTAGCGAGTGGGGACATGATTTCCGGCCAGAGTATCGTCAGCTTGGCAGGATGCGTGACCACTTTCCAGGTGTGCCAATGCAGGCATTGACGGCAACAGCGACCGAGCGGGTGCGTGAAGATATCCTGGTGCAGCTTCGCTTGCGCGACCCACATGTTCATGTCGCGAGTTTCAACCGTCCCAACCTCACCTACGAGGTGCGCCAGAAAAGCAAGGCGTCCTACGGCGAGCTAGTAGAGTTGCTCAGGGAGACGCCCGATGCACCCGTGATTATTTATTGTCAGAGCCGCAAAGGTGTTGACGCATTAAGCGAAACGCTACGCCATGATGGTATTCGTGCCTTGCCCTATCACGCGGGCATGACCAATGAGCAACGCGCGGAGAATCAATCGCGCTTCATTCGTGACGACGTTGCCGTGCTGGTTGCCACAATTGCCTTCGGTATGGGCATCGGCAAACCAGATGTACGCGCCGTTATTCACTATGACCTACCACGTAGCCTTGAAGGCTATTACCAGGAATCGGGCCGCGCCGGACGCGATGGACAGCCCGCGCAATGTATCCTCTATTTCAATTACGGCGACCGCATCAAAGTCGAGTTTATCATTGACCAGAAACAGAGCGAGCAAGAGCAGCTTATCGCACGCCAACAACTAAATCAGGTCATGGCCTATTGTGATAGCCGCGATTGTCGCCGCCGCGTTCTGCTGGGCTATTTCGGCGAGGATTGGCAGCAGGAGAACTGCGGCAACTGTGATAACTGCCGCCGTGCGCTCGAACCAGTGGAGATGGAAGACCGCACGATTGACGCGCAAAAGTTCCTTTCGTGTGTTGGACGTACTGAGCAACGCTTCGGCATGACGCATGTCATCGACGTGTTGCGTGGCGCGAATACAAAGAAGATACGTGACTTCAACCATGACCAACTCTCGACCTACGGCATTGGCAAGGATTATAGCCTCGAAGAGTGGAAACGGCTCGGTCACGCCCTCATGAAGCAGGGCTTTCTGGACATGACCCCCGATGGCTACTCTATTCTCCGTCTGAATACACGCTCACGAGAAATTCTGCGTAAACAGTGCAGCTTTGCCATGCCAGTTGAGAAAAGAGAGGAGAAGGTCAAAGCCGACCAGGAGGTACTCGATCCACAGAGCACGCGCCTGTTTTATCACTTACGCAACCTGCGAAAACATATTGCCGACGAACAGGGTGTGCCGCCATATGTTGTTTTCTCCGATACAGCCTTGCGTGAAATGGCGCAACAACGTCCACAGACACGCGAACACTTCGCAAACATTTCGGGCGTTGGTAGCAATAAGCTAGAGGCGTACTTTACCATCTTCACCGATGAAATCTCCAGCTATTGCGAACTACACAATATTCCGATGGAGTTAGTGCCTCCTGTTGTCAGAAAAAAGAGTATTGTCAATAAGCTAGCTCCCGCCCCTGGACCACATTCTCGCATGCAGACACTAACACTCTATGAACAGGGAAAGAATATTGAGGAGATTGCCACAGAGCGCGGATTGGCACCAAGCACCATCGCCACCCACCTCGGCGAATTGATTGAGCTAGGGGAGAACATAGATATCAGGCCGCTAATACAGGACGGACACTATCAGAATATCGTGGATGCGATAGAACAAATCGGCGATGAGGCATTGAGACCGCTCAAAGATTTTCTCGGCGATGACTATTCGTTCGACGAAATACGCCTCGTGCGTGCTGCGATGCGAAAATCCGTCTAATACATGATTCGTGTTTATGTGGCAGGTCGTAGGGACCAGATGTATCGCGTCCCTACGAATCGTGTGATAGAGTGTTATTATAATGATCCTTTAGAACGGCAATGAAAGGCGAAGATATGTCATCCTTACCATCATCAGCAACGCAGCAAAGCATGAGTGACCAACATAAACCGACGAAAGCAGATAAGTTTAGTTTTGGCCTGTGGACCATTGGTAATCGTGGCCGTGATCCCTTCGGCGAGTTTGTACGTCCCGCTCTCGACCCTGTGTATAGTGTGAAGAAGCTGGCGGAACTTGGAGCATGGGGTATCAATTTCCACGATAACGACCTTGTGCCATTCGATGCAACGCCAACCGAACGTGACCGTATTGTGCGCGAGTTCAAGCAAGCACTCTCCGATAACGGGATGGT
>JAABVA010003741.1_pt1 | contig 14344 bp, 20 predicted proteins | sample 5560331 | NCBI WGS metagenome assembly JAABVA01 (sample SAMN12812661, study PRJNA571458) | rock metagenome | isolation source: Antarctica rocks | place: Antarctica: Victoria Land, Mt New Zealand sud | collected 2016-01-07 | reverse complement strand
CCCTGCTTGGGATTGTGCAGATGCAGTTCTGGGGCATGCAGGCAAAGCGCATACCAGGTGGCTGTTGCTGAGACTCATAGTGGGGTTGCAGGTAATCTCTGTGGGGCAGTGACTTGAGGCTGTCAAAGGCAATGACCTGGGGTAGCCCGGCTGCTTGGGTGGGGGCAGCAGGCAAGTTGGGGATGGATTGTCGCTGAGCTACATGCATCTGTATGCCCACACTTTTTGTGATGCTATTGGGCTTTCAGTCCACAAGAGACATGAACTAGATACTGCATGAACTGGATGATACGCCGAACACAATGTATGCACAATGCTACAGCCACTACTTTGCGTGTCATAAACCTAATTGCTTCGGCCTCACATTCACAGTAGGCAGCCGTCTGCCATGCGAGTCAGCCCAGTGTATCAGGTGTGCAAGCATTGCAACACAGGAGCTGCATATACCTGTACCTACCTGACCCTAGGGAGAGAACCGTGTGCAATGAATGCAAATGAATGAACGTAAATACCTGATCACCCATGACATAGACCTTGTGCAGCACGCCATTGTGATTGATGAACTGCTGCAGACACCCGGGCATGGCCACCTGCAGCATCACAGGTACATGGAAGCAGCTCTATGTGCGTGACATGTGAGTTGAGCGGTACTGCCTTCTCAATGTTGTTTCTATATGTTGGGTGGATGTGCTACACTGAGAGATCAGGCAGCTACCAGCAGACACGAAGGATAATCCATCTGCATGCAGCTAGCATGGCAGCTAGGATTGCATGTCTTCACAAATGTTAAGATACATATGTGCCAAGCCTAATGACACATACCCAGCACTCAAAAGGGTTGTAGTAGATGCACATGGTGCACAAATCCCAACAGGCATGTGATGCATGGACCTTCCAACTGTGATTGGCACTTTGAGTCGAGAGTGTCAGTGCAGTTTGGCGTCAACGCTTCGAGATGAATGACCTGCAAGTCTTGGAAGCCATCCTCATGCAGCACAACTGCCATCTGGTGGGCTTCAGGAGTGCCGCAGGCAACCCTGGGCTTCACAATGCAAGGTAATCGGATGCCGCTCTGTGCCAGCAGGTGCCTTGTCTCTGCATCTGGGCCTAGCCTGTCAACCTGTGAGTAGACCAATCAGGCAGTGTTGGCAGACCAAACCACAATGGCTGGGTAGATCAGTCAGGCAGTGTTGGCGATTACACAGACACATGGAGATGACACTTACCATGCTATTGCGGTGATTGCTCAACAGCTGTGAAGAAACAAGCGAACATGTTTCAGCACTCCACTGCAAGGCATCACTGTCAGTCAAGCTGCGTCACAAACTGGATTCGTGCGTTGGTACAACTACAACACTTCCTTCAAGCATGCCAAATTACGGTTGGTTTGCAAGTACATGTGACTTGTCGCTCATGACCAATGCAAAATAGCCGTAGGCATGGTGCACTGAGATGCAGGGGCCTTGCCTGGATAGATGGGGGGGTCTGTACAGCATAGCCCTGGGCCCGGGCAGCGGCCGCTGCTTCCTCCAAGCACTCTGTCAGAGTCTGCCGATCTATCACCTGTGATCACAAAGGCTTATGAGTGCTGTCTACCGTACGAGTGAAGAACAGGAGCACACCCTGACTGTGACAGAACCTTGATTGAAGAAGAGCACAGCTACATTGTGCAGTATGCCTATTACCTCAGCATATGCATCCACGACAACCTCCATGACAACTTCATCCATGACAACTTCAATGGTCATGATTTCACCAAGGTGCACTCTGATGGCAGCTAAGCAGATGGATCAAAGCCCAGCAATGCATTCGTCACATCAGCATTGCAAAGGTGCGACGACAGGTTTGGAAACGCGTCAAGGCTGTGCAAAAATGTCCTGCATGGTGAAGCGTCGTAGCTCAGCAACTGCTCCTTTCCTGTCCATATGCTACTGCAGCAACCAGATGTACAAATCACCAAAAGTACAAGCAATTCAGAAGCTGACCTGGTGCACCTTGTCCAGTGGATCCACCAGTGCAGTCTCAGGGTGTGCCTTGGTGTAAGCAGCCAGAGAGGCAATGCGTGCAGAGAAGTGCGGCAACTGCTGTGGCCCTCTGCTGATTAGCTCATCCGTTGCCTGTTGCACCCGCAAGAAGGTGTTGCTGTTGCTGATGGCTGGCAGGGGACCAATGTCTACACTAGGCTTTGAGGGCAGGCAGCTGTACTGCTGCGGAGTTGATGCACTGCAGCTGCACATCATGACATGCTGCAGCGGGGTCTGATCTGATGCACTGCAATGAGCAGTTGCAGCAGTTACTTTGTTGAGCATGTTCACAGTGTGGGCAACAGCAAACGGGTGATCAGACACCAGAAGCTGTGTGGACTGTCTGCTGATGTCTTTGGCTTCCTGTTCATCTACTGACAATGATCTAAGCCGCGTAGATTTCAGTTGTGCCAACGCAAGAGGCGCAAGGAGTAAGTGACCTTGTGCAGCAAGACGTCAAAGGGTCCTTGCTGATCCAAAGGCCGGGCAAAGTCAACAGGCACGAAGCAGACCCCATGAGGGGCTGTTAGCGGCAGCAGCCCTCTGGAGGCTAGATTCCTCTCCCTGGAGGGCTTCATGGTGTAGCCCACAAGCACAGCAGCATGTCTCTGTCTGTGGCTATCAGCAACATGGTGAAGCAGCTGGCATAGGTCCTGACTGCTGCTCTGCAGCACCACGCAACTGTATGTCAGCCGATGCAATGTGAATGACAAGCACATTGCACCAAGCCATGCCAGCTGTTTTTTACAGCAGCATGAGGCAAGACAGCTGACACATAATGTTAACTGCTGTTGTGCAAGAGACCATGGTGTTCTTTGTTGTTGTCAGTATCATACCAGTGCATGCGTCATAGCGACAGGTTGCAGCCCTGCCAGTTTGCTTGCAGCCTTTGCTTGCTGACTGTCTATGGCCACAAAGGCTACTAGTGAGGCATCCAAGGACATCTGAGTTGCCAACGCTCTGTACACAACACGTGTGTGTCACACCTCTGTTACATTTACGGCCAGCCTGAACAAGGCTTAGTCAGACGTACGGGGGCAAGTATAGGCGCAATGTTCATGAAGTACCTGAGGCATACTGCAAGGATCCTTGGCTGAGTTGTAACTACACTGACACCCTCTGGCAGCTGATGCTTGCCTAGGAAGCTCTGCTGCTGGACAGCTTCGTCTGCTGTCGAGGCTTGGACGACAACAGTGACTTGAACACCCCCGAGGACGAGTCGCTGCAGACACTGCTCGGTAGTGGCTGTGTGACCTGTGAAAATCAGGGCCTGATTGAAAGAGCAGAATAAGCCGAAAAGCCATACAAAGCTTTTGACTGGGGATGAAGCTACGATCGTCACCTGCAGAGCCTTCCAACGCAAGCAACTCAGCCTGTAACACAAGTCCCCGCAGGCCACCAGGAGCTGACATTGCAGAAGGTGAATCCCTCCATCATGATACGACGGTCATCCGCCTCGTCAGGCTCTGCCCGGCTATTTTCTGATCAACTAGTCGGAAGTAAAAGTAACCGTGTTCGGAGCCCGCAAGGCAATTGTGAAGATGACGCCCGCTTGTTTAGATTGCTCAACCTTGAGGTGCAGTCCGAATGCTGCTGCTGCAAGTGTATAAACTCTGACGGCTTGCAGTGCCCAATCCCTTTTGAGACATCTTGCAATACTTTTGAGTGCGAACGTTTAAGGACCGTACAGTGTCGCAGGCGATGCTTTATGAGATGCTGTAGCCGAACGCAAGTTGGTTTCGGAGCACGTACCACAGATCTCGCCTAGCATGCTCATATTTGTCGACCCAACGTCCAAAGATACCTATACAGGTGGCTTGATCTTTGACAAGCACTCAGCTCTGGGAAGTTGCACGAACAGCATGGCGTCAAGTGTACCTCACGGTCCGTCTTGGACTGACTCTGCATCCTCTGTCAGCCACTTGCCGCAAGACGTGCTCAGGCGCATTCTTGGTCTTGTTCCTGCCATCAATGAGTTATAGGGAAGGTCGGATATTGCACTGGTCTGCAAGTCATGGGCAGCCGTCATCAAGGAGCGAGGAGAACTCACCTTGTCTCCCGATGGCCTCGGCCAGCTGAACCCGGATAAGCGTACCCGTCTCGAAGCAATCGTCCGAAACATCAAGAGTATTCAGATGCATGGTTTTGTACCCTCGGACCTGCATGTGGCTATTGCCGTTGCGAGCTTCTGCCAGAAGCTGCAAGTCGTGGAGTTGCAGTTGCCCTATCGCATGCTTGACCTTACCAGAAACGGTAACACCATATTTGGGACAAAGCTTCATGAGCTCGTGCAAGTGTTGCTCGAAGACTCAAAGCCAGAAGCAGCAAACCTCAAGAAGCTGAGCATTTTTGGTCCAAATCAGACCATCCTGCTGATGACTTCTGATACAAGCCCTTTGGGTCGCAGCAGCTTTGATTGCATCACAGCAGGAGACTTGCAGATGTTGCAAGACTTGGTTGTGGATTATGCCAGCTGCACTACCAATCAGTCAAATCAACCTACTTTGGATGAGGCAGTTTTGGCACTACTGCCTAGGTTAGAATTTCTTGACGTAGGAAATGCAAATCTGTATTGCAAGGGTTACAGCAAACAAATACGTGGGGCACTGACCGTAACGAACATGGATACTTTCCAAAGTGCTTCCCAGGTGCATTGCCTAGGGTGGAGTGGATGCAACCGTGCAATGCAAAACTCTCTCAGCACTATATATCCGCCATTTAGTTCAATGACAAGTTGGACTTCTGAATCAACATAGTGCTTAAATTTGCAAGCTTGCACCCAACTTGGAGAAGTTGACAGTTGGTGGTGTTTCCTTGCCACTGGGCAACCTTACCAGTATCGACCTAATGGCAAGTTTGCAGTTGGTCGAGGTGGCATGTACCAAAGCATTAGGTCAACTGCATGTAGGGGGATTTCCAGGGAAAGGCTTCAGGCGCTTGCGGCTTCAGTGCTGGAAAATTGTGCTCACAGCACAGCTTTCCTGCGGCTTGCTGGTGTTCAGAGTCAGCCTGAGCTGTGGGATGTGTTTGTCAAGCTGGACAGTGACAGATCAGATTTTGATGTTTTGGAGGTTACAAAGCTAACGGGAGGATGCAAGCAGTTGGACATAAACTTTGGGTTGTAGCTATTCGAGCCATTGATTAGGATGACCATGTCATGTGAGCAATGAAGGATGATATGTGACCCATTTGGAAATGTCTGATTGGAAGCTTAGCACAGATCAGCACTGTCTGGGTCATAGCTTAGATACGTGTTTAAGAAACATTGGAGGCATTTCCCCTTATGATTGACATACCCGCACAGTACACGCACACACAATCAGATCTGAGGCACAGAATTGTCTTTGTTGCATGCGAGCGCTGCATGTTTGTGCCTGTGATGTACATGCATACAAGGGGATGCCGGGCAGAGCACTTGACTTTGACAATCACCAGGCAAAGCAGGAAGACATTGTCACTGAGCCACAGACCAGCCAAAACAAGAGTCAGCCCAACAGCAAGCGAATTTTGATGTTCGATGCATTCAATAAGTAGCATGTCATTGCTGAGCGCCCCCTTGCTGCAAGACCCGCTGCAGCCTGTCCACCTCTTGGGGGCTGAGCCTGCCCAAGGCGCCCACCACTGCACTTGCATGGCCGCTGGCCTCCCTCTTCGGCGTGACCCCACCCTTGTGAGGGGTGACCGAGCCTGACTTGACTGGGGTGGATGACCCAGAAACAGGTCTAGCGGCGGGTGCATCCCGCACTGCTGCACTTGCTGCATTGGGCGGCTGCCTAGATAGAGCTGATGATGGGCGGCTGGTGCGGCCTACTGCATGGCTGCGGCCTCCTATCATGATCTGCTTGGGACTGCTCATCCTCATGACATCGTGCGCACTGCATGCAGTCACATGTCATCTGGTACTCCAGTCGTGCTTTGGCAATGCTGCTGATTGGTGTAGGTGACAAGTTATTTGTGTCAGCATGTGTTGATCATGCTCACAGGAAGCAGGCAGGGTCCAAATGACAGAGGGTTATCCACACCAGAGAGTGAACAGGGCATCAGCTTATGAATCTTTCAGTGGAATAGAGCAAGCTTGCCGTAGCGATCTGTCCATCAGGTGCAGCACTAACTAACAAGCACAAACCTTGAATGACATTGTTTCAAACCATGCAACCAATTTTGCACACATTCACAGCCTGTCAACATCCCTCAACACAGCAAGAAAGCAGGAGATGCCCCAAGTTTGTTGCCATCAAAATCCACACCAAGCTAGCAGCCACCATGCCTTACCTAGGGACGCTGTGCAGTTTAGGCATGTCTGGTGTGTGCCTGGCCCTGTGCTGCCCAGCTTTGGTGACGGGGCGCGCGAAGGAAGGGGAGGTGTCCCTGCTAGCAGCTGCTTGCACATTCAGCTCCCCATCTGGGAATACTTGCACGTGGTCCATTGACAGCTGCAAACAACATGTACACAGAGTCAGTGTCAGACATGAGCCTACATTCAGTTGCATAGCCTGCTTTCAGAGAAGCATTGCTGTGCTTTCTGAGCTGATCCTGCTCCTCTATGTAGGCCTGCTGTCTGGGTCAGCTATGAGGGGGCTGATGTCCTGCTCATCACCGGTCAGAAATGTCAATATGTGCTCATGAGTGGGAATACATTCTGCGATTGGTTTCAGCACTTTGATGATGTTTCAGCATGCCGTGGTATGTGAACAAGCATCCTTGATTGACTGAATGCTGCAGAGGCGCATGACAGGATGTGCACTATCCCAAGAAAGACTGCCAGTGAGCACACTGGCAAGAGGGCTGTGATGCAATGATCAGTTAGGCAGACAGACAGAGGCAGTGCAGCCTGTTGTGACCGTGTGCTGGTACTGCCCGCCCAATGACCTACAGAACACAAAAAAATAGAGTGTGAACAAGCAGGAGCTGTTTGTGCTGACCTTATCCACCTCGTACATGAGCTTCTCATTAGCAGTGGTGGTGGGGGCAGCCCCAGTGACCACGTCCTGCTTCAGGGCCCTGACCAGGGCATTGAAGGAACTGCCACCCTTGATGAGCATGCGGTTGCGTGCTGCTCCACCCAACACCATCTTCTCCTGTGTATGGACCACACGGTTGTGAGCAGCCACATCAGCACATGTTGCTATCAAGCTTGACCAAGAAGCCAGCTTTGTGCTGTGCTACAAGGTGTAGAAAGGCGTGTTCACTGCATGAGTGTCCATGAGGGTTTCCTTGAGGGTTTCCTTGAGGGTTTCCTTGAGCAGGCTCTGGTACAGAGCAACAATGTGACAATAGCTGCTGAAGCTTGCGTAAGAAGCATGCATTGTCATCATCACTAACGTGGACTAAAAGGGCTGCATGTCATGCCATACAATTGTCTCCAATGCGTCAGAGTGTATAGCTGGAACGTATACAGCTGGCCCAGCAGCTGGCTGCTGATATGCAATTGAGTTCTGTTTGGACAAGGTCATGGCCACAGGATTATGAATCGCAAGGCTGTACCTTGAGGCCCTGTAACTCAGATTCCTGCCCCATCTTGGCAGCTTGCACCGCCTCATACTCATGCCTCAAGCTCTGAATCAGCTTCAGCAGTGCGTCCCTCTCACCTTGCATTACCTCCCCTGCAGGCCAGTTTTAACAATAGTGCAATTCCTTGATGACAATATGGCCTTTTCTTGAGTGAAAGCATGGCAGGGCAAACCAGAGGATACGCGCTACTGTGCAAGAGGCCGCAGGTGTCATAGTTGCAAGTCTGGTTGCGTTATGTCATAGTTGTAAGTCTGGTTGCGTTATGTCAGCATGATCGAGCACCTGCGCAGCAATATGGACCGTCTGTGCCATGTGACGCAGAGGACATGCCAGCTTGAGCCTGCACAGCTTTTGCCACATCTGCCATACTTTCCATTCCAACACATACAGTGGTGCACGGTGCTCGGTGACTCACCAGCTTGAGTGAGCTCAGCCACTCGGCCTCTGCCCCACTCTCCGCTGTCTATGAGCCGCACAAAGCGCTCGTTGTCCCGCCGCAACCGGTCATTCTCAGCCTTCATGGACCCCACCTGACCAGCCAGCTCCTCATACCCATTGGCTAGGGTCTGCTGACAGGTCTTGTCCACTGCTTGTGACCAGCCTCTGAAGGCGCCTCCTAGCAACCTGCACAAAAGACAGCAAACCCACTTCAGCCACAAGGTAATGGCACACACAACATTTGCAGCTGGGACTCATTGACACAAAGTGGTTGTTGCCCAAGAGCACTGGGTGAATGTGTTCCCTGGCAAGCTATGTAAGACAGCGTCGGCAAGGCTACACACAAGATGAACTCAACACGCCCAGGGTGTAGTCCATCTTCGGCCAGCCTTCATGATACTTACACTTGCGGTCATCCAGAGTCTCATGCCCTGGATCAGTTGTGTTGTTCTTTACGTCAATGATCTCATGGTGGTAGCATTGTATGGATCCATTGTGTGACACTCTTGCTCCAAAGCATGAGTCATGGTTTGTCGTCGACCTCCTGAAGCTTCCGGCACCGTGCCAGCTTTGCGTTGACATCAATGTTGCTCATGATGAAGCATGTATGTCTTGCTGCAAGGCAAGAAGCACCACCTGTGCAGCTGCTGAGCTCCAATCTTCTTCGTCAAAACCTTCACCTGCCGCATCTTGCATGTTGTAGTGCACCAGCCAGAGAAGGCCAGACCAAGCAGGGAGACCTGACCCTTCTTGATGGCCTTCTTTCGTCTCTGCATTTTGCTGTGGTACTGCTTCCACCGCCTCCATGCCTTGGCCTGCATGCATACTTCTACATGGTCAAGCCTTGTTAAACTTCTTGTTAGGCTGTCAGGTCTGGCCCTTCTTCATGGCTTGTTCTGAATGCTTTTCAGCCTTGCTGTGGTACTGCTTTCTCTGCCTCCTGACCCTGACCTGCAGGAAGTCATGTATGGGAATAGGTCCTGTGCTGAGTTGTTAACTAGGTTATGAGATGGGACCCTTCTTGATTCCCTGTGCTATGGTGTCTCTTCCACATACCCCTGTCTGCTTCTGGGCTCCCCAGTCTGAGTCTAGCTGTGGTACTACTTGCATTGTCTCCATGCTGGGCTGCATAACATTATGCATGCATTCACATCTCATGTACACTGTCTCTTCAGGGTTGAAACATGTACCTTCCTGGAACATTTCCATCTCTGAGCTTTGCAGTTGTGGTGAAGAGGGAATAGTACTGAGAAGGGAGTGTTGCGTTCATTGCCTCCAGGCCTACAGAACTTGTCCATGAGTTAAGGTCCTGTGTGAAGCATCTCACATGGTATGAGTTATTGGCCTCCCTTGGTGGCCTTGTGTTCCCCAAGCTTTGTTGTGTAACACTTGTACTCTCCAAAAGCTTTGGCATGCACAAAACCCTCAAAGTAGTATGTACAGTGTCTGATCAGGATGTGTCTCTCTTTTTCAGGGCTTTGTCTCGGTATCACCTGTTGCGTGACATTCCTACTGGCATTGAGATGCACAATGGCGGCTTTGCCTTCTGCTGGCATTGGCTGCATCGCTGACCACTGCTCCACTAAGTGCAGAAAGACATGCCGCAGTCACTGTCCTGAGAAGTGTGCCACAGCTGCAAACAAGCTGCGCTTTCCATGCTGTTTGCGCTAGTAACACTGCCCAACATGGTCACAGTACAAATGCAGACCTGCAGTATGCCTAGCAGATGCATCATGGAAATGCAAATCACATGCATGGTCCCAGCTTCACCTGCTGTTTGCACTGGTAGTGATGCAAAATACTCTTGGCATTGGTCTGCTTGTGAACCCGACCGCCCACCAGCTCAGCCCACTGCAGGAAGATGCGGTGCAACCTGAGCTTGGCCAGCCTCTGACAGGTGCGCTTGAAGAAGACACTGCGCTGATGCTGCCTCTTTGACCCTCGCTGCCTGCACTGCCAAAACAGTGTCGTGACACTGGTTGCGCCTGCATGTACCCAGGCATGTACCCAGGCAGGTCATGCAACCCCTCTAGCCCATGCTTAATGTTGACATTGATCAATAGTTCATACCGATATTTTATATTTCGGAAGCGGTAGTATCTCGGCTGTTGCAGCCTCTAATGTGGGTAATGATGCTGCTGATTGGAAGCCTGCTGCACGCAGCAAGACAGCAACATGCTCCAGTGCAGCCAGGTTCTTGTGGACTGATTTGTCCCAAGACTGTGCTGTCCCGAGGTGGTTTGTCCCAAGACTGTTTTGTCCCAAGACTGTTTTGTCCCAGAGCCTAGCCTCTGTCAGCATTGACAATGTAGCTGAGAAACGCATCTTTGGCTGCTGACCTCTTTGAATCTCCTGCCTGCAAGCGTGAGCTGGTGCAAGACTGTGAGCCAACAAATACTGTGTTCAGTGTGCTGCTGGCATCGCTCTATTGGTCTGCTTTCATCAGCTGTGGTGTTTTTTCTGCACAGTATGCTTCAGTCCATTGGCAATGCAAGACCAGACAGACCTTCTGCATTAACACTGAAGTCTACTGATATAGTCAATGGAGACCTGCACTGGGTCGTATGCACAATGTGTCATTGTGACAAACGCCAAATGCATGCACAGCTTATTTCAATCTCACCATACACCTGAACCGCATGTTGGCAAACCACAACTAGGAAGCGTATAGTAGCCTGATTCTGTTTTGTCTAGGTGTTTCAGATTCCTCTTCCACAATAACCGTCATGTGCAGGTTGGAAAGAACTTGTTCTATCTTCATTATGGTGGGAACCGTGTCAATACGTGGACGTGCATTGCATCACACGGTGAGTGACTGTCTTACCAGCTGAGCAGGGCCCGCCTCATGACCTTGTGGGTGGCTTGGAGCTGGATTGCAGTCACTCTACAGCGCCTTGCCTTCCTGGCTTGAGCAGCAGCCTGCCACTCCTGCACTACGCGCCTCAGCCGCTTCTTGGCCATCACAAAGACGGGCCGGGACTCAAGCTTGCGATACTGCACATTGGCACAGCAGGCGTCAGGTAAGGTAGCAGCTACTTGGCGGCAAGGTGTGTTATCACCGTGCAGACCTGAACACATGACCAAGACATGCCAGGATGGCATTGGACAGTCTGCCAAAGCATGAGAGGCAGGCCCCTCTGTCCATGCACAAGGTCGCTGTCTCTGTGTTGGTTTCGAAATGCAGTCACACTGAGACTGCATCATGTTTCCAGGTCAGCATCAGACATTCTGTCACAGCATAAGAGGCTGACCTCTCGGTCCATGCGCTTGATTTCATTGTCTCGGGTGGCCAGCTGGGTCTTCCAGTCCCGCTCCTGGCACAGGCGCTGCCACTCCCCATACACCCGCCGCACCAACCCCTGCCTGATCATCATCTCACACTGCAACATGCAACTGTCAAAGACCAACAGATTCTCCCACACCAACCACTGCCATGCATATCTGTCAGTCAGCAGAAGATGCCAACTTACTGAACCCTATGCAGCATGTTGCAAGCAATACTGCAGCACACTACAGTAGTACAAGCCTGCAAAGCAAACAGACCATAGCCCCAAACCTCAAGTCAGTTAACAACAAGCCCTGTACCTTCTTCCTCTTCCGGGCGTAGTCATCCACTTCACCAAACCGATCCCGCCAGAGGAAGAAGCAGCGTGACAGCTCATTGCGCCGCATGCGCTGCAGAGCTCGCTCCAAGACCTGCCGTTTGTTCACATGGCGCTGCCTGCATGGTTTATGGTCTATACTTGGTGAGGGTTTCTCAGGATAATCAACAAGCTTTTCCTGTTGAAGTCCTGGATGTGGAACAAGCCTTGCCTCTTCAGACACACCCTTGACTAGCATCATCATGCAGGTTGTGAATGATTAAGGCTGTGATCAATGTGCTTATCTGCATTGATGGCTTGCTGGAGTAAGACAAGGTCACCACGCAATGGAAGGGATACATGGCGGCATTGCTGCAGCAGCCCTGACTGATGATGACTGACTGGCTGTAACACACCGGTCACATGCATCCACCTGCTCATTGGTTGCAGCTGCTGCTGGTGTCCAGGGTCAGCTACACCCTCCACAGTCAAAGCCCCAGAACCGCTTTGAGTCCAGTTAGTAAGTGAACTGCTTGTGGTCTACCTGAACTAAGCCAGCTCTTGACACTGTCCGCATTGCTTGCAACACAGTTTGATATTGGATGCTTGCAACACTTATTGACATTGAATGCTGGATATCTAATTCCCCGCTGTGTTGAGCCATGCATGACACAGTATGCAGGCCGTCAAACACAGCCCAACATTTGGGGGTTGCTTACTTTACTCCCAGCCATCCCTTGACCACCTTCTTGAGCAGGGCTCGGCCAGCTAGCAGATGCTGATGCTCAAAGGCTTTTTGGCTGTGCACAATGGCCTCCTGCACCTTCTGTGACATGCCAGCCAGTGCGTGAAGCTGCTCTGCTGCCAGTCGCATAGGCAGATCATCTGCCATGCCCATGTTAGCAGGGGACTCCCCATTCTTGCGCATGGCCTGGGCTCGACTGTACAGTGCTGAGTGGTAGGCCAAGGACTGCAAGCACACAAACAAGTCAAAATTCACTATTCTGCATGACAAGAGCTGTAGGCAGATCATCTGCCATGCCCATGTTAGCAGGGGACTCCCCATGCTTGCGCACGGCCCCGGTTTGGCTGTACAGCGTTGAGTGGCAGGCCGGGAGACTGCAAGCAGAACCCTTTCAGGTCAGTTATTTGTGCAGTAGTCACCATGAAGAAGTACGCTGATGCGCTGACGTCGCATGCATGCGCATTAGGTGACATGCTAACACTTCACAGCAGATGCCCTGCTCACGATTGTTGCCATGTGCTCACAGGCACGTGACGTGCTTCTTTGCTTGCCTTGCCTTACACAGCATTCAACCCTCTGCATCTGAGCATTTGCTGGTCAGGCCTGGTTGACATGCCAAGATTTGCAGATACAGCGAGGTAGTCAATGGCTCTTGCCTTGCCAGGGATCAAAGGCAAAGCAAGGTAGAAGCTTGCTGTGCGTGCAACTTGTAAAACGCAAGTCATTGACCATGCCACTGTCAGCAGGTCTGTGTACACTTGGAGGGCGTGTGAGCCGTCAAGCTACAGTTTGGGGTGCAAGGTTGACCAGCACAAAGCACACTCATGTGTGCATCGATTCATGTGGTCTAGTAGGGCTGGATGATTTGTCTTGGTATGCAGAGACGCAACCAACTGCCTCCCTATTCAAATTTATCCTAGGCTTGAGCGTCCCGTCTGTGAGCAGATGACCAACACAAGCAAACCCTCAGGCCTTAGTCAGTTTCCCAGGGCACACCTTGTACCCTTCTGCCAAGTCCCAGGGCTTTGTGCGAGGCCGTGACTCCCTCGGGCTCAGACCACTGCTCAGGCTAGCATGCGACATCTCATCATCTTCATAGTCCTGATCCTCCATCTCTTGTCTCCCCCAATGGGACACGTCCTCGTCAAACTCTACCACTTTGAGCTGTGACTGCGTGCCTGAGTTCCTTAGGCGCGGCACTGGAGGCCTGCAGATGTGCAAGACTTAGCAAGCTATAGTTTGAGGCTGGCATTGACTTGTTGTTTGTCTGCAGTAGACATTGGGAGCCTTGGCATCAAGTGCTGACAAAAGGAAAGGCAGGCAGGAAATGACCTGCTGCTTGCGCTTGGGCCTGCTGTCTTCTCAGAAACAGACCTAATCCCAGCAGCTGACGCATTGCCATCCACGCTGCCTGGGGCCTGCTGAGAGAGCGCCTGGAGTGGTTGCTCCGGTGAAACACCGGTGTCTGCTTTCACGCCAGGTCCTGCCATATCCTCAGCAGTGATGTGCAAACAGCTCCAGATGTGCAACTATTGCCCTCAAAACAAGATGCGCTCGAAGGGGACCGAGCCGATGGAAAGGTCTGTGCTACAGATGAGACGGTGGCAAGCTAACGCCAAGCTAACAACGGAACACGCTGCCCGAATTACAAACTGTCGCAGCCAACGCTCTCAAGCTTGGCAATTTGCTCCGCTGACGTGGGCTGCCTAACGCCTTGAGCTCAAAGAGATGGGTCAACAGGGCCTTCGACGGAATCGCAACTCCGCCTGCACCAAAACCAAGGCTGCCCCTGACTGCTTCCGTGACTTTGGTGCAAAAGTCAAACCTATCGGGGAATTTATTCAATAGCGCATTGGCCAGATTCAGAGCGCATTGACCCGAGAATTTCTGACACGTGACCGCCGGCATCAGAGTCCACGTGAGCGGTGGCAAACAACGGAGCAACACGGAGCTGCAGAGAATGGCGCAACAACGGAGGTGCTCAGAGCGTCAGATCAGGACTGTAAGCTATTTAAAATTGGTGACAATTTTGATTTGGTAAAGCA
>JAABVA010003740.1_pt1 | contig 14348 bp, 9 predicted proteins | sample 5560331 | NCBI WGS metagenome assembly JAABVA01 (sample SAMN12812661, study PRJNA571458) | rock metagenome | isolation source: Antarctica rocks | place: Antarctica: Victoria Land, Mt New Zealand sud | collected 2016-01-07 | reverse complement strand
TGTGCGGCCCATCTCACGGGCACGCCGTCCCCGTCTCTGCTGCCCCAGGTGCAGCCGACCACGCTCAGCGCGCCGCTGCCGCGCGCCGCGTAGCGTTTCGCCCCAACTGAGCGATTACCTTCCTTGATCTCCTGCTTGGTCATGCGCATGCGGCGGTAGTAGGCGAAGTAGCGATAGCCCAGATCCGCCAAGCCAAGGATGAAATAGATCGCGCTGATCTGTATCAACACCTGCATGACATCGCCCCATACCACGCCGGCCCCCGCGGGGATCGATGAGAACGCCAGCGTGGGCAGCAGCGTACGCCACGCCGGCGACCACGAGAACACCACCAACACGGCCACGGCGACCTTGACGATCGCCTTGAGCAGCATGATGAGCGCTTCCTTGCCGACGAGATGCTTGGCGTTGCTCAGGACGTTGAGCTTGCGCAGCGAGGGGGCCGCGCCCTTGAGTGACACTAGTCCACGCGTGTTGAGCGCGCCGATCACGATTCCTCCCACCACGACGGCGATGGCAAGGGGGACGAGGAGCGAGAGGCCGGCCAGCATATCCGCGCGCACCCGCGCCCCGATCGTCGCCTCGCTGATAACGCTCGGGTTAGCCGCCGTCGCCAAGTCCGCTGTGAGCAAGGCGAGCAGACCGGAGAAGATGTGACCGCCCTGTTGCTGTAGCACGACGAGCATGACGAGGGCGAGCGCCCCGCCGGCAAAGTCGGGGCTCGTCGGTGTTTCGCCGCGCCGCCGCGCCTCGCGCAGCCGCTGCGGCGTGGCCTGCTCGGTCTTGTCCCCAGCGCTAGCGGCCATCAGCGAGCCCCCGACTACTCACTGACCAAGCCCCCCCAGCATGAGCTGTGGCAGGCCCGCGTCGAGGCGTCCGATGACGACGATCATGGCGGCGAGGCCGCCAATGAGCGCCACCAGACCCAACAACAGATCAAGCGGCATGCTGAGCACGAAGACGTTGAGCTGCGGGAGGGCGCGGCTGACCACACCTAGGATGAGGTTGGCGGCGAAGAGACTGGCGGCGAGCGGCAGCGAGATCTGTAGGCCAATAGCGGTAACGCCGATTGCCGCGTTGAGCGCCGCGTTGAGGAAGGACGGCGAGAGCGCGCTCGCCGTCAGCGGAGCGAGATCGAAAGAGCGCGCCAACGAGGCCACGAGCCACTGATCGCCCTGCACGGCCAGGAACGTCAGGACCGCGACGATCGTGTAGAACTGCGTCACAATTTGGTCGGGCTGCCGTGTCAGCGGGTTGAGCACCGCCGCCGTGGAGAGCCCCGTTTGCAGCGAGGCGATCTGGCCCGCGACCTGCATGGCAAAGAACAGCGTGCGCGCGATGAAGCCCAGCACGACGCCGATTATCAGTTGTGCGCCGATAAGCAGCGCGAACGGTCCAAGGTCGGCTGGTACGTGGGCGTGGCCGACGCTGGGTAATCCGACGAGCACGAGTGATAGGATGATGGCTAGTCCCGCTTTCACCGGGCGGGGCACCTGCGGATCGCCCAGCACTGGCGCGCTCAGCACGAGCCCGCTCACGCGCGCCAAGACGACCAGGAAAAGCGCGATCTGCCCGCTCGTGAATCCCGCCGTCACGAGGCGCCGCCGGGCAGATAGGTCAGCATGTGGACGGCGAACTGTAAGAGCTGGTGGAACATCCAGGGGCCGAGGAGGGCGACAGCGGCGAAGACGGAGATAATCTTGGGCGCCATAGACAACGTGGAATCGTTAATCTGCGTGACCGCCTGGAACAAACTGACGACCACGCCGACCACCAATCCCGCCAGGAGCAGTGGTAAGCTGAGCTCGAGCGCGAGGGTCATCGCGCTCTGCAATATATTGAAGACATCGGCTTGGCTCACGAACACCACTCCCTCTCGCCCACTCGCTATCGCGCGCCGCCGTCACGGCGTCCGGCCCGACCATAGCCGGCCCCCTCGCACCGGCACTATAACCACGGCCGCGCGCGTAGGCCAAACAGGGCGCGCCGCGCATCTTCATCTCTCCTGGCGCGCGCGACGAGGCGCTGCCGATTGACGTGTGCAGCCGGCGGATCGTACCGCGACTAGAGCGCGCTGGCTACGACGTGACCTACCGCGAGTTCGATGGCCCGCACACGGTCCCGCCCGAGATGTCGCGCGAGGCGGCGGCGTGGTTCATGACGGACAGATAAAGCCCCATCGCGCGGAATACAAGCACAGACGCCTTTACAGCGGAATACTTATTTGGGTTAGGCGCACGTAAGCATCGTAAGGCTACGGACCAAAGCCAAGGCCGCGTTCTTTCAAGCTGACGAAGCGCTGGCGGCCGATCACGAGGTGGTCGAGCACGTCGATGTCGAGCAGCTTGCCCGCCTGCACGACTTCACGCGTAACCGCGATGTCCTCGGGCGAGGGCGTGGGATCGCCGCTGGGGTGGTTGTGGACTAGGATCAGCGAGACCGCGTTGTGTTTGACGGCTTCGCGGAACAGTTCGCCGACGCGCAGCACCGCCGTGTTGGCCGAGCCCTGGTAGATCACCGGCGAGGCCACGACGTGGTTCTTGGTGTTCAAGAGCACAGTACGCATCACCTCTTGCTGGAGCAGCCCCATCTCCATCATCAGCATGTCGGCCACGTCGCGCGGTGAGCGGATCTGCACACGCGCGGCTCCCGCGACCATCAGACGCCGGCCCAACTCCAGCGCCGCCTTGAGTTGGGCGCCCTTGGCTAACCCCAACCCATGCTCGGCCGCCAACTCGGTCATCGTGCAGTCGGCCAGCCCCGCGATGCCGCCGTGATCGACTAACAGGCGCTGCGCGAGCGACACGACATCTTCGCGCGCCGTCCCGGTACGTAATACGTAAAATGATGGCGAGGAGCTCGACCGTCGAGAGCGCGTCGGCGCCATACTGCGCCAACTTCTCGCGCGGACGCTCACTCTGGGGCCACTCGCGCACGGTCAAACGATAATCGGCCATAGCACTACCACGATCTTTCCGTGATTCGCCGGTTACGCCAGGCCATGACGTGACGTGATGGCGCGCGTAGCCGGAGACGTTCGACTCCCTCTCCCTAAGAAACGGGAGTGAAGAAAAGGGGTGCCGGGCGCGTCGCGTGGGGTGAGCGCTGTGATGCCGTGGGGTGAGCGCCAGGCGCGGTGGCTGCTGCTTTACCATTGCCTGTCTATACTAGCATGACACAGGAGGGCATGCAATGCTACAGCTTATTGATCCTGCCACGCGCCCACGCCAAGGCAGCGCGCCACCAGCGCGGTCCAGCCGGTTTGGTGGCTGGCGCCGAGTCCCTTGCCAGTGTCGCCGTCGAAATATTCGTAGAACAGCGTGAGGCCGCGCCAGTGCGGGTCGTCGGCGTAGCGTCGGTCGCCGCCCTGCCAGGGGCAACGGCCGGAGTCGTCGGGCAGGAACAGCGCGGCCAATCGCCGCCGCAGTTCGTCGGCCACCTCGTTGAGTGTCATCAGGCGCCCCGAGCCGGTGGGGCATTCCACGCGCAGGCTGTCCTGGTAGAAGTGGTGGTAGCGCTCCAGCGCTTCGATCAGCAGATAGTTTATCGGGAACCACACTGGTCCGCGCCAGTTAGAGTTGCCGCCGAACAGCCCGGTGGTGGACTCGCCGGGCTCGTAATCCACCTCGTAGGAGTGTCCGTCGACGGTGACGACGTAGGGGTGATCCTTGTGGACGCGCGAGACCGAGCGGATGCCGTAGGGCGAGAGAAATTCATCCTCGTCGAGCATGTAGCGCAGCAAGCGCAGCAGGCGTTCGCGCGACGGGATCGCCAACAGGCGGCGCGTCTGGCCGCCCTCGGTCAAGGTCCCCATATACGAGATCTGCGACGCCAGGTCGGCGCGGTTGCGCAGGAACCACTCCATGCGCTTCTTGAAGCCCGGCAAGGCGCCGACGAGCGCGGAGTCGATCACGTCGGCCGCGATCAGCGGCAGCAGCCCCACGACCGAGCGCACACGCAGGGGCGTGCTATGCCCATCGAGCTGTAGTTGGTCATAGTAGAAGCCATCCTCTTCGTCCCACAGCCCCGTCCCGCCGAGCGTGTTCATGGCGTCGGCGATAGCCACGAAGTGCTCGAAGAACTTGGAGGCGATGTCTTCGTAGCTCTTGTCGGCGCAAGCCAGTTCGAGCGCCATATCCAGCATCGTGGCGCAATAGAAGGCCATCCAGGCCGTGCCATCGGCTTGCTCCAGATACCCGCCAGTCGGCAGCGGGCGGGAGCGATCGAACACGCCGATGTTGTCGAGCCCCAAGAAACCGCCCGCGAAGACGTTTTTGCCCGTGATATCTTTGCGGTTGACCCACCAGGTGAAGGTCAGCAGCAATTTCTGGAACGTGCGCGCCAGGAAAAAGTGGTCACGGTCCCCGCGCGGCCCCGTCATCTTGTAGACGCGCCACGAGGCCCAGGCGTGCACGGGCGGGTTCACGTCCGAAAACGACCACTCGTAGGCCGGCAACTGGCCGTTGGGACTCATGTACCACTCGCGCAGGAGCAGCACGAGTTGGTCTTTAGCGAACGCCGGGTCAACCTGAGACAACGGGATGGTGTGAAACGCGAGGTCCCACGCGGCGTACCACGGGTACTCCCAGGTGTCGGGCATAGAGATGACATCGCGGTTGTAGAGTTGCGGCCAGTCACTGTTGCGCCCATCGAGCCGGCTGGCGGGCGGCGGCGGCTGCGAGGGGTCGCCGGCCAGCCAGTCGGCCACGCCGTAGTGGTAGAACTGCTTGCTCCACAAGAGGCCCGCATAGGCCGCGCGCGCGACGCGCCGCTCGTCGTCGCTCAGTTCGGGAGCCAGGCGCGCCGCGTAGAAGGCGTTGGCCTCCTGCTCACGCTCCAGGAACGTCTGGTCGAACGCGGGACCGAACAACTCCTCCGGCGTTTCTATTGTCCCGGTTTCCGGGTCGGCAAGCAGCCGCAGCCGCAGTGTGACGGTCGCCCCGGCCGGCACGGTCAGCTGATAGTGGACCGCCGCCTTCGTGCCCACGCGCGCGGGATTGACGGCCTCGGCCTGCCCCTCGACGATGTAGGCGTGGAAGGCGTCTTTCACGAAAGGCGTCCGATTGGGGGAACCGTACAGCCGCGCCGTGTTGGTCTCGTTCTCAGTAAACAGCAACGGCGCCGTGCCGGGGGTGTTGGCGGGGTCGACGGCGAGGCGGAAGCGGCCGAGGTCGGGGTGAGTCACCGACACCGCGGACGCGCCCTCGGCCTCCATACGGCCGCGCGGCCAATAGCCTTCGCCGTCACGGCCCCACGCCCAGGTATTGGGGAACCACAACGTCGGCAGCACATGGAGCGTGGCTGCGGTGGGACCGCGATTGGCGACGCTCAGGCGGATCAGGATGTCGTCGGGCGCCGCCTTGGCGTACTCGACCGTGACATCGAAATAGCGGCCCTCGTCGAAGACGCCGGTATCAGCGAGCTCGAACTCCGGTTCGTGACGCCCGCGGCGGCCATTCTCTTCGACCAGCCACCCGTAGGGGAAGGCGGCCTGGGGGTACTTGTAGAGCGCCTTCAGGTACGAATGGGTCGGCGTCGCGTCGAGAAAATAGTAGCATTCTTTGACGTCCTCGCCGTGGTTGCCCTCCGGTCCGCTCAGGCCAAAGAGGCGCTCCTTGAGGATCGGGTCCGCGCCGTTCCAGAGGGCGAGCGCGAAGCAGAGGCGTCCCTCGCGGTCGCACAGGCCAAGCAAGCCGTCATCACCCCAGCGATAGGCCCGTGAGCGGGCGTGGTCATGCGGGAAGTATTGCCAGGCGTCGCCATTGGCCGAATAGTCCTCGCGCACCGTGCCCCACTGTCGCTCCGACAGGTAGGGGCCCCAGCGCTTCCAATTGCGCGTGCGCGCCGCGTCCTCGGCCAGCCGCCGCTCCTCGGGGTTTTGCTCGCTCGTCACGATCCTGCTCCTCCTGTGCCACCGCCGTTCGATATGTCGACCGGCCCACCAGGATAGCGTAGCGTAATTGGGTCGCTTTTGTCACCATCGTCTTGCACGACGGGTGTGCGTCACGATTGTGAGAGGTGGCCTGACCTTAAAAGTCATGGCAGGAGACGGACCTTGAAAGGTCGGCCAAGGCGCGACATGCGCCGTCCGCTGGTCGGGCAGTAACCGTGCTGGTCGCGCGCGAGACCTTTTAAGGTCTGGTCCCTGCCATGCGCTTTCAAGAGCAGGCCAGCGGCACCCACCATCACCATCGCGGAGGGGGCGCACCCGCGCTCCGGTGCTCGCCGCGCTGCTCGCCCCGTCCCGCCGGCCCTGGGAGCGCCCTGGGTCTCTCGCTGGTGGTCACGCCTCGGGTAGGGGCGGGAGGCGCGGCGGGACGGGTGAGGACTGGATGAGCGACGTGGTCGTGGCACCGTGCAGCAGGAAGCGGTCGAGGAGACGGTCGAGTTGGTCCATGGCCGGGAGGTGGACCTTGAGGATGAAGCAGTCCTCGCCGGTGATGCGGTGGCACTCCACGACTTCGGGGATGCGCCGCGCCAAGTCGGCGACCTCAGGCAGCCGCCCTGGGTTGGGGCGGACGCGCACGTAGGCGGCCAGGGGCAGCCCGAGCGCGGCCGGGTCAAGGTCGAGGCGGTAGCCCCGGATGACGCCCGCCTCCTCTAGCCGGCGCACGCGCTCGGTCACGGCAGGCGACGACATGCCCACCCGCCGCCCCAACTCCGTCATCGTCAGGCGCGGGTCTCCTTGCAGCTCCCGCAGCAGGCGCACGTTGACCGCGTCGCGCAGCCCATTCGAGGGCTCATAAGTGAAAAGGCGCTCGTCCTTTAAGTCTTTAACCATGACGCCGTATTCTCCTTCGACTCCCTATGTACTATCACTCCCTGACGTTCTACCATTATGATATGGCACACGTCACAACGGACCAAACCACGGCGCGCCACGGCCGGACCGGCCTCGCGGGGGCGATCCCGCCGCACGCCTATTTCCTGGTGAGCGCCGTTTTCCACTATCTCGGCCCGGCCTTCGCCGTGCTGATCTTCGCCCACGTCGGCGTGCTCGGCGTGGCCTGGCTGCGCATCGCCAGCGCGGCGGCGGTGTTCGCGGCGTGGCGCCGGCCCTGGCGCCTCTTCGTGGAGGGGGCATGGTCACAGCGCCGGCTGCTCATTGCGTTGGGTATCGTGCTTGGGGTGATGAACGCCTGCTTCTACCTTGCCATCGCGCGTCTGCCGCTGGGGACCGTCGGGGCGATCGAGTACCTCGGGTCGATCATCCTGGCGGCGCTCGGCGCGCGGACGCGGCGCAACGTCCTCGCGCTCGGTCTGGCCGTGGTGGGGGTTGGTCTCCTAACCGAGGTTCGCCTGGGCGGCCAGCCGCTCGGCTTCGTCTTCGCCTTCGCCAACGGCGTCCTGTTTATGCTGTACGTGCTACTCGGCCACCGCATCGCGCGTGATGGCGGCAGCGCGGGCATCGAGCGGCTGGGCGCCGCGATGCTCGTCGCCCTGCTGGCCGTCACGCCGCTGGGGATCGTCGGCGCCGCGCCCGCGTTCGCCCATCCGCCGCTGCTCCTCGCTGGGATCGGGGTCGGCATCTGCTCCTCGGTCATCCCCTACGTCTGCGACCAGTTGGCGATGGCGCGATTGCCCCGCGCGACCTTCGCCCTGCTGCTGTCTTTGCTGCCCGCCTCGGCCGCCGTGATCGGCTTCCTCGTCCTGCGACAGGTCCCGACGCCTGCCGAGATCGCCGGCGTCGCCCTCGTCATATGCGGCGTGGCCGTGCATCAGGAAAGCGTCGGGTTAGCGCGACGGCGCCACCAGGCGTAATCGTCGGCGGCGCCGTCTTCGCCACGGCCGTAGAGCAGGGCGGCGGCGCGGTGTCCCAGCCGGTCGAGCGCGTCACGGCGCGGATGCCCGACTGGCAGCTCTTGTATGGCGCGGCCTACGTCACGACAAGCCGCGAGCAGACCGGCCGGCGTCGTGAGGTCGGGCGCATCATGAGATGGCAATGACAGGAATGACTGGGATGTGGAGAGCATCGCGGGCCCTAACGCGACGGGACAGGGCATCTCACGCAACGCCTGCTTATAGATGGTCGTGTGCCGCCCGCTCATGGACCTGGCGCCATAGCGTCCCATGTAGATGCGCGAGAATGTCGCGCTGTTGAGCACGGCTAGCAACATAGACAGCCCGTCGAGCGTGACGCCCTCGCCCGGAGCGATCACCCATGTCGAAACGACACCGGCCGCGTCGCCGCGCGTGTCCAGCCAGCACTCCAGGACCGCCGTGAGGCCGCCGATCAATATCTTGGGGCCACGCTGCCGCTCCAAGGCGTACGTTACCGCCGGCGGGATGTCGCATCCCTGGTCATCGACCGGCCAACGCGGACAGTCACAGGTCTTGTGTAAATAGCGCGTCGGCGCGCGTCCCCACGTACAATCATAGCGGTCCAGCGCGCCGGTCGTGACCAGCCGCGCGCCGGGTCCATTGGCGTCGTCCGTGACAAGGGGAGCCAGCTGATACGCGGCGCCGGTCGCGCAGCCGGCGTGCAGGCGTATTGGCAATGTATCCAGCGGCGCCATGTCCCACTCCCGCTCCTGTCCAGGGTAACGTGGCGGCGCGCCGGGGGCAGCCGGCTGTTGTGTTACCTCATACCAGCGCGCCGGCGAGGCTGGCCACGGCCGCGTCACGGGCGACGGTTCCCCCGCTGTATCGTAGTCGACGACGGTGACGTCCGGCGCTTGCCCACGCCGCCCGCAATAGCCGGTCGTGCGGATGCGCGCCGAGGGAAACAGGTCGGCAGGGTAGAGAATCAGCGCTGTCGGGCGCGCGTGCGCGTGGACCCAGGCCTGCCACGGCTTGAGGTCGGAGAGCAGCGCCGTGGGACTCAGCCAGCCGTACGCGCCCGCCGGCGCGAGCAGATGCAGCAACGCGCGCGCCCAGAAGAGCAGACAATAGTCGCCCGCGCCATGCGCGAACGGCGCGTACTGCGCGGCGGCGTAACGCTTGAAGGAGGAGTCCAGCGCGGTCGCGCGCTCGATCCTATTTCCGAACGGAGGGTTGCCGACGATGGCGTCGAACCCCGCGCGCTCGCGCTCCCCGCAGAACACTTCGGGGAAGGCCAGGGGCCAATCGAACGATAGTTGATAGTCGTCAGTCGTCAGTCGACAGTTAGGCTCACCAATCAGAGCGTCACCAACGCGTAACTTGTGATCAAGTGAGGACAACTTGTTGGCGTCCTCTCCCGCCACGCGCGACAACGGCGCATCGTTACTGACGACCATCGACCATCGACCATCGACTAACGCGCGCAGGGCCAGCTTCGCTACATCGACGGCGATCGGGTCTTTATCGACGCCGTAGAGGCAACGCGCGGCGACCAAACGGCGCGCCAGGAAGCGCCGCTCCTCGCGATCGCACGGGATGTCCAGCGTGTCCGGCGTGTTCAGCGCCCCGTCCGACAAATAGCTGGCGCTCCCTTCTGTCTCCCAGGCTTCGACCAAACGGTCGGACAGGTACCGGCAACTCTCGACCAGGAAGACGCCGCAGCCCATCGCCATGTCACAGACCTTGAGGTCCAGCAATGTGGTCGATGCGCACAGTCGCCGCTCTCCACGCGTGTACCCCGCGTCAGGCTTTTTATACACGACCTGCTCCAGGGCGTGCCGCACGACCGTCGCGGCGACGGCCGGCGGCGTATAATACATACCGCTGCCGCGCCGTCCGGCGCTATCCGTCACGTAAATCCTACCCAACGGGACAACGCAGGGGCGGCCATCCGCCTCGTCGCGTAGGAGCTTTGAGAAAGGCAGGACGCGGCGATACAGTGCGCTATCACCATCACACGCGCCGTGGAGGGCGGCGTTGACGGTCAGCGGCGCTCCGTCAGCGATGATCATGGACGCCAGGCCGGCGGCGAGGCGCCCCGGCGTCCGGCCGGTCTGCCGCCGTAGGTAGGACAGCAAGGCGTCATAGCCCTCGGCGCGCGCGTCTTCGAGCCGGGGCAACGACACATAAGGCGCGCGGCCCGCGCACGCGGCAAGGCCCAGTAACGGCTCATCGGCCCGCGCGGCCCGGCCATCGCGCGCCTCTTCATAGAGCGCGCCCATGACATCAACCGTGGGCACAGTGTCGGTGTCCGCCGCCGACGCCGTGAGTTTGGTCACGGCGTTTCTTACCGCGTCGAGGACGTCAAGCACGGTGGCGTTATGCATATGCAGTAAAGCGGGATGCGTCACGTCGTCCAGCGACGGGGTGCCAAGAAAGGGGTAGCGCCCAGGGTCGAACAACGCCCCCGTCGGGCGTACGCTTGCCTGGATGGAACGAAAAACGGCGAGCACTTCGGGCCACGCGTCGTCGTCTCGCGCCCCGCCCGCGCCGGAACCAGCGGCCGCTTCCGCTTCCGCGCGTAGGCGCCGATGGAGCAGCACGAGGTCCATGGCGGCGTGGTGATCCGTGCGCGAACCATGCGCCGCCACCCCTAGTGTTTTCTCCGAGGGGTTACTTTGCAGCGAGGCGTATCCCCTGGGACCGCCGGCATCTTGCCGGCAGCGGTAGGCCGGCAAGATGCCGGCGGTCCCAGGGGGCGCCACGTCAAACAAAGACCCCTGATTCCGCACTAGGTAGATCAGGCGCATGACGACGGTCAGCGCGGCGTCGTACAACATCGCCGCATCGACACTGCCAAGCAACGCGCCGCCGCGCGCGCGATCGGCGGCGTCAAAAGCCCGCAGTAGCACGGTGATGGCGCGACGAATCTGGGCGCCTGATCGTGGCGCCGGCGGCGGGGTACGCGCCACTTTTTCGCGCGGGCGTCGCGTCTTCACGGGGAGCGCCTGCGCCAGTCCGCTGACTGTCCAGTCGGCAGGCCGTCGCGGGCGGGCCTGTTGGTGACGCCAACCACCATGGCCGCGATCGTAAGCCGGCTGGAAGCCAGCGCTCCCAGTAGATACGACGCGTGCCTCGGTGACCAGCGCGAAAAACTGGCGCGCACCCCCGGCGATGTCACGTACTGTTCATGTCGCGTCGGTATCATAAGCTTCAGGATCAGCGTCCCCAATTCAGCGCCGGTACCGGCGACATCAGCAGTCTAAAGGCGAAACTCGTCACCGATACGATATCACACACAGTGTGGCACTTCATGGAAAGGACTCATCCTGATGAAAATGGCCCGTTCTCTACGTAGCATAGCACTCGCCTTCTTTGTCATTGGCTGCGCCAGCGCGGCGATCACGCCGCGCGCCAATGCCGCGCCGGCCGTCGTCGCGCGGGCGGCCGTTAGCGCCGGCGTAACGGGCGTCGTCCCCACACGCGCGATAATCGTTGTCACACCGGCCATCGCCGCGCGTGGACGCGTTGTGGTTGTTTCGGGAGCCGGCTTCGCGGCCGGAGAAGTCATTGAGGTCCGCCTCGACACGGTACCGGCGGTCGGGCGGGTGGCGCGCGCCACCGCCGCGGGGTTGCTGCCGCCGACATCTTTCGTCGTCCCGGCCGACGCCCGCGCGGGGGCCTACCCCGTCACCGCGGCCGGCCTCATCAGCAAGCGCGTCGCGCGCGCGGCCGTGACCGTCATCATAGCGCCACCGCCCACAGCGGTCGCGCTTCCCACGCCAACCCCAACCCCGCTGCCCCGTCCCACGACGGCTCCGACGGCTCCAACGGCTCCAACGGCTCCGGTCATCCATGCCCTCATCACGCTTGCCCCCACCGTGATCCGTCGTGGTGGACTAGTCACGGTCTCCGGCGCCGGCTTCGCGGCGGATGAAATCGTCCTCATCTACTTCAACGCTACGCCGCATGATGTCGTTACGACGCGCGCCACAGCGGCGGGTTTACTGCCGCCTACCGCCATCAGGGCCGCCGCTAGCCTCGCCGCGGGTCCGCATCATGTGACGGCGCTCGGCGCGACCAACCGGCGCGCAGCCGTCGCCATCGTGGACGTCGTCGTCCCCGCCGTCTTGCCGACGCCCGTCGTCAGGGCGGCTATCGCCGTCGTGCCGGCTGTAGTCAACCGTAGCGGGCTGGTCACGGTCTCCGGCGCGGGCTTCGCGGCCAATGAACTTGTGACCATCTACTTCACCAGGACGCCCACACAGGTCACGGTAGCCCGCGCGACCGCCACGGGCTTGCTGCCGCCCACGGGCGTGACGGTCCCCTACGCGCTCCCCGTTGGCATCGAGCCGCTCACCGCGCTGGGCGCGACCAGCCGACGCGCCGCGACGGGCGCGGTGATGGTACAAGCGCTGGCGCCGGTCATTACACTCAGTCCGGTGACGGCAAGCCCAGGCACGCTCGTCACCGTAAGCGGGCGCGGGTTTGGCACGCGGGAGCGTATCACACTGGCGCTCAACGGCGCCGCGCTCGTAACCACCCCTCCTGTCGTCGCCACGACGAACGGCGCCTTCACGGCGGCGTTCAAGGCGCCGGGGAGTCTCGTCGACGGCCCCAACACGGTCGGCGCCATCGGCAACCTCAGCCGCGTTTCCGCCGTCGCGGCCCTCACTGGCGCGCTGCCGGTCTCGGCCCAATTTTACTTTGCCGGCGCCCTCAACACGGCGACGGAGCACTCGTCCATCAACCTGCTGAACGCGAACGGCCTGGCCGCGACAGTGCGTCTCACCTTCTATTTCGACAACGGTACAACCGGCGTCAAAACCATCAACGTAGCCCCAACATCGGAAACGGTTGTCCCCGTGGCTGGCTTCGGTTTCCCGGCTGGGACCTTCGGCCTCTACATCACGGCCGACCGCCACGTCACCGCGCAGATCACCATCGCGCGCGATGGCCGTGACGGCGACGAGTTGCTGGGCAATGCCGGGTTGGGCCTGCGCTGGTACCTGGCCGAGGGCTATACAGGGCTCACGTTCCATGAGACGGTGTCGATCCTCAACCCCGACCCCGCGCTTCCGGCGCATGTACAGCTACAGTTGCTGCCATTCGGCGGTCATCCCGGCAAGAGCATCGTCGTGACCGTCGCGCCACACTCCAATCTGGTCACCGACATCAATAGCCAACTCCCCGGCCAGTCGCTCAGCGTCATCGCCATCTCCGACCGGCCTGTCGCGGTAGAGCGCACGATCACCTTCAGCAACGGCGGCTACGGCATGACCACGCGCGCCGGGACCAACACGCCGGCGACGAACTGGCTCTTCGCCGAGGGGACCACGGTCAACCGCTTCCAGACCTACCTGACCATCCTGAATCCCAATGAAACGCCGGTCCGCGTCACGGCCAGTTTCTTTGGACAGACCGGCGGCGCGCTCGGGAGCAAGACCGTCGAGGTGGCGGCGCTGAGCCGCGCTAACCTTAAGCTCAACGACTTCCTGTCGGCCAGCGGCATCGCCAGCGTGCTCACGAGTGACTTACCTGTCGTCGTGGAGCGGCCGGAATATTTCGGTTCGCCCAACGACGCCGGCGTGGCCGGCTCTGATGTGTTCGGGCTCAACGGCGCGGGCGTACGCTGGAGCTTCCCCGGCGGCGATACGAATGGGAACAGCGAATTCCTGCTCGTCTACAATCCATCGCCGTTGCCGGCGGCCATCGACGTCAACCTCTATGGCAGCGACGGGCGGCATGTGGTCAAGCAGGTGAGCGTCCCCCCAACGGTGCGCTACAACATCAACGTCAACACGCTCGTGCCCGGCTTCGCGCCAATCCACGGCGCGATCCTGCAGTCGCCGAGCGAGCAAGGCTTTATCGCCGAACAAACCATCTTCGCGCCTAACTACAGTACCCTGCGCAGCACACAGGGCCTCGCGCAATAACGGACGGAACGGGCGGCTGCTACGAAAAGCGCGCGGCTGGCACAGTTTGTGCGCGCTGTGGCGTCAAGACGAATAGACATTGATTGAAGGAGGGCATCGTGTCGAACGGCGAAGGACTGACCCGACCATTGATAAACAACATCGGCGGCATGATCGACCAGGACGCGCCGAGCGCCGACCAACTGACGGGGGGACACGACGAGGATGTGCTGGACGACTCGGGCGCCGTCGAGGGCGGCCGCACGCCGCATGTGCGGGATCTATCCAACGAAGACGCCGGCAACGTCATCCCTGATCCGGCCGAGATCAGTCAAGGCCCTGGGCGCGGTCCCCGCATCAATCCCGATTAGCGGGTAACGACGAGGAGGTAGATGGATCCATCTACCTCCTCGTCGCTACCCGCTACCCACTGCAACCATAGTACACCTTCTCTTCCTCGCCCTCGTGTGTCTCTGCAGGCGCGTGGGGGTCGAGCTCATAGGACACGACGTCGACGGCGTAGCCCAGGGGCTCGAACAAGCGGCGCAGCAACCCCTATGTCTATGAAACGGCGTGGCGAGGAGTATAGTGGCGAGGAGTATAGTGGCGAGGAGTATAGTGGCGAGGAGTATAGTGGCGAGGAGTATAGTGGCGAGGAGTATAGTGGCGAGG
>JAABVA010003738.1_pt1 | contig 14350 bp, 10 predicted proteins | sample 5560331 | NCBI WGS metagenome assembly JAABVA01 (sample SAMN12812661, study PRJNA571458) | rock metagenome | isolation source: Antarctica rocks | place: Antarctica: Victoria Land, Mt New Zealand sud | collected 2016-01-07 | reverse complement strand
CTTTGAACAACTCTAGATGCTGTGATGATGTCATAATGACAATAGTTAGTAATTAAATTTATATGAGACTTTTGTTAAAATATTAATTCAACAGATATGAGCATTATAATAAAGTATTATAAAAGATATACTAATCTTTTTCAGTATAATGTCAAAGAAGTAGTCTTTATTAATTGTGAAATTTTGTAACTCATCATCATTAAATGTAATGATGAGCTAATCATTCTTTATGTTCACTTTCAGATATGTAAGTAGCTGATTGACTACAAGCTGAATTATATATATTATGCAGTTCATAATTTTAGTTTCATCACTTTAAATGATATTCTTCTAACTCAGAAGCTGATTCAGATAATGTTGTAATGTATAATTGTTGAATGCATTGTCTGCTGTGACTATCAGCAATTAATGTGTCAGATTTCACTTCTTCAACATTTTAAGAATATATTCAGCAAGATTTTCATCATTATATTGACTTTTTAGTTCTTTAAAGACTAAAAATATCTCTGTGTACTTTTACTCAGCATCAATAAAGTATGCAGTAATGTCTAGAAATGCAAGATAATTTAAACTGCTTCATTCATTAAATACAATAAAGACTTTAATCTGTGTCTTAAGTTCTGCAAACATATCTTTTTAAACATTTACAGCACAACACTTAAGAATTTATGCAATCTTGCTTTGATCTGAAATCTTAATATTGACACAATATATTTAGATAAGCTTTTGAAATTTTACATACTCAACAGCATAAAAGAATATATTGAGTACTATGATGAATTGAAGAATCTGTTAATTAAAGACTTTAAAAATAAAGTTAAATAATTTAATAATGATTTTTTGAGCTGTCTGTCAAACAGTGAGTGTTATATTAAAGCATTATAATTGAAAATTATAATATATCTTTAAGTTCATCACTTCAAAGATTGAAATCTATCTTTCTAATGCTGATTTCATTTTTCAGCAACTGCTGCTTTTCAGATTACATTTTATGATGATTATTTCATTATTTTTTGATGCTAAATAATTTATAATATTGTAATAGTTAACACACATCATATTTAATCTTTCATCATATTTGCTAGCTACTTCAGCAAAGAACTATCAGATCTCTGCTGAGTAAGCTAAACTATTTTATATCATTTAAATATAATTTTTAATTTTAATGTCTGTGTTCTAACTTCATACAGTTGTTTCTCATCAGTCTTGAAACTCTTGCTTTGTTGCAGATCTTTAAAGAACATACTTTAAATTTAAAGTGTCTGCAAAAATTAAAGAACAAGATTGACTTAATTGAGATGACTTAATTCTATTATTAAAAGCATTTAAAAATGATCTTTCTGAGTTGCTTAAGATCTGACTGAATGATGAGCTGTATAAAGATATAATGTTGAGTTGTTGTAGTAAGTTAAGTAAATAAATGATACTTTATTGTACTTTGAGTGATGTGTTGATGATAGTGTGTTGTGAGAGTTTTAAAATTAGTATATATAAGATTGTAGTCATGTGACAGAATATATATCTGAATGTAAAATGAATTTCTTATAATATCAATTATGATAAATACTATTTAAAAATTACTATGTATAGCAAATATTAAGTATCAATGAAGAGATTTCTCATTAAAAAATCTTTAATTGATAATCAAAGATCTATTTAATTATTCTTTATCTTACATCTTTAATCTCTGAAGATCAGCTTTCTATTTAATTAATAATAACTACTTATTATTCTTCTCACTACTCTCTTCATCACTAATAGATTCAACATTCTTCTCATTATCTTCACTGTCATCAATCAAGTCATCAAGAACAAATTTATCAATGAAATTATCATTTAAAAATTTCTCATCTTTAAACATCATTACATAAGCTTCATCAACATCTTCAATCACACTCTTTTCATTTTCTTTCTTCTGATTAAGTGCAGGCTCTTGAATGTAACTAGTTAATGTTAAAGTTAAGAAGTATTATAATTAAGTAATATAATATTTATGCATAATTGAAGTCATTGATGTATTTAGAATTAAGAACTTCACTATAAAAGTGATGTATGATCTTGATGAGATCAGAATCTTCAGCATTATGTAACTCTTACTTTTTTATATTGTTAAGAACTTTTTCACAGTGCTTAATTACAACTGTTAAATGCTTTTCAATTTGATGATTAATGTTGATGTGCTTCTGCTGAATAACTTTATCTTTGTTGATATTCTAGAGAATGTCAGAGAGTCTATAAAAAATATAGATATAACATATTTCTTACTTCACTTCTATAAACTCTCACTCTTCTTTTAATGCAAAAGCTTCAATAAATAACATCTTCTTCTTAGTCTTCTCTTTAAGTTAAGCTCAGTTCTCATTCTTCATTAACTTATTTCTCAACTCATCTTCATAATAAACATCTGTAAATAATTAAAAGTAATATAATTGAGCATAATAATTCTAAAGAAGTCTTACAAGAAATTTTACAGTTATATTGCTTTTTTAAGATCTCATTTTTAATCTTCTCTTTCATGATCTTCTTCAATGCTGAGTCTGCACTCTAATATGCATTAATCTTCTTCAATGCATCTTTTTCTCATTTTATAGCTCTGCAATTCATCATCTTTGTGTTTTCAATTTGTCTAGAGTTCTTATTCTTTATATGTTTCTGTCATTTCTTTCTTGCATGTGCAGTCTTTAAGTTGTTTAAATACTCATTAAATATCTTCTTTAAATCATATATAGACTTCTATAAACAGCTATGATGATTAAATTTCTCTTCAGAGACTGAAGATAAATTGAAAGTTAAGTATTTTGTAGTTTACAGTGAAAGTTTAATGTCTGAATCTGTCATGATGAGAGTTTAAAATATGTAGTTAGCTGCTGAGTTCTATATTAAGTGATATAATCAAGTATTATATGTGTGCATCACAGCTGCACATCAGAGTGAAGTACAAGAACAATGTATAAAATTAAATCTTAAGAAATGAGCAGTAGAACAAGTGATAGCACTGAGTAATATATTTAGTGAGTGTAGAGATTGAGTGTAGAGACTGAGTAGAGACAGAGTGAGTGTAGTAGATTGAGTAACAGAGATGAAGATAAAAAAGTGTTAGATTGAATGTTAAAAATGAGTGTGTTGATATATTCATTCATAATATTGATGTATATATCATAAATAAATGTGTTGTTTATCAGCAACCTAATACCTGAGTATTACTAACATCTAAAAGCTCTCAATACATCTTTTAACTTCACACTTTCAAACTATAACATACTTTCAAACTACAATGCATCTTTAAACTACAAAATCACTTTAAAACTTATTGTCATTCACAGATACATTTAAACTGCTCTTTCATAATACTTCTGTTAACTTAATCTTAAAGCATCATTGTATTGTTATATCATGTCATAATATATATTAAGAAAACTTTAAGATGCAGTGTTATGAAGACTGTATTAGGTGAAGAGAAGACAGCAGCAGCAGAAAGAACATTTAGAAAGACATTTAAAAGAGAAAAAACTGATGTTGATGAAAAGAAAAAAGAAAATAATGCTGTAAATACAGAAGAAGATACTGAAGCATTTAAGTCAGCTCATTGCTGAAAGTTAGGCAGTAAGCTTAATTCTGACATACAATATAACATTTAATAATAATGCTCTGTTCTACAGCTATTGTTCTTTATAAAATATGTCACTATCAGAAATCAACAGATTTTCTAATAACAAAATTATTCTTTTAAAGGCTTTGCTGCAAGATAACTTAAGATTATTTAAAAAGAATTTTCTCTCAGCATAAGATGTTCTGCTTTCAAAGCTCAGTCATCAACAGTCTGTAGAAGATAATAAAAGTATATATTGTTGTCTTCTTTAAAAGTATATCTAATGAACTGTACAGTAATTATCATTTATCAGTTAACAGAATGTAGATGTCAATCTAACTGCAATTTATACAAAGCAGATTATTATTCAGCACAAGAACATGTCTCTTATTAAGAGATACATACATAACTGAAACATTGCATTTAAAGATGCAGATTGAAGCAATCATTATTAAACTATTTTGAGAATATCTGACTCTCAATGTAGTAAATAAATAGACTAAATTGAAAGCTGTTCAACTATATATATATAATGCTTACTTATAACATTCATGTATCAGTAATCTCTAAGCTCATAATCTTTATTCTTGAGTCAAGTCTCAAGAACTTACTTACTAATCAGTCTCAGAATTCTTAAAATCTGAACAGAGCTTCTAAGTCAAATTAAGCTTCAATGTTCAAGTCTGACTCAGATCTTTAAGCTAACAATTAAAGCTTAACTCAACCTGATCTAAAAGCTCTGTTCAGGTCAGGCTGAGTTAATCTGACCTGACAGCCACTCTAAATTCAACACTTTATATTTCTAAACTTGAGATTAATCTTCTGTCAGAAAAGCAGATGTGCAAAATAAGACTGTATAAAAGCTTTAATTAATACTGTCTTTGAATGTATAATAAGCACAATAAGATTATAATAGAAGCATCAAAGTAAAATGAAGTCTATATAATTAAATATATTGCAAAAAGTCTTAATGAATTTGCTCTGATATCTGCAGTGCACACATCACATTCAGAGATTATCTTTTCTGCTGTTGCTTCAGATGCAAGTCTGTATGTTTAGATTTATGAACATAATCTTATGATTAATTTCTTAGACATTGACACTGTATCATTGAATGAAAAGATTAAGATTTATAGACTTTAATATTAATAATTTATTCATTTTAATTTTACAAAGTTGTGTAATCTTTACAAGATAACAATTCTTGAAAAGTCAATTCTCATTATTAAGAACAATGAGAACATATATAAGATTTATGCTCTAATTAAGTTCATTAATAAATAAGATTATACTGTAAGTAAAAGAAAGATTAACATTCTTATTCTTATCTTCATTGACATATGCAGTTCATTATTCTTATTATTTAGCAGATATCAGTACTTTCTGAAAATAATAGATAACTATTTTTAAAAGATGTAAATGATACTGCTAAAACAACATAATGAAATCTTACAGACACTGTAAAAATGATAGCTAAAGACTGAACTTCAAATTGATGCAAAGATTCTTGCTGTACAAAGCAACAATAAAATAAAGTTAAAATTCACTTTAAATGACTGATGCAAATCTCTTAACATTACACTGCAATACATAATGCTCTACATGTCAATTCAGAATGACATTGTCAAAAAAGTTATTCAAATCACTGAGAACTCAGTGTACATTATAATTAAAGAGATATAACTATCAATAAAGTTCTGAGTGCAGACAGCATAAACAGATATTTATCTTCATAATTAAACAGCAACTAATCTCTTAATTAATGATAAGTAAACAACTCTTAAGAAAGCTTTCATTGATGTGAAGTTATTTATTAATTATATTTATATATAAGAATGTAAGTACTACAGCTATGATGATTTTAAGTTATTATCTAAAGATAGATATGATAAGTTTATGAATTAAGAATGAATAAGAGTTTTTATAAATTACATTGAGAAAATCACAAAACAGTATTAGCTTTAAGCTTCAGATCTTAAGTGCATCATTAAGAATTATGCTATGAAATTTATTAAAAGTGAGAAGAAAGATACTGTTAATCTTAAACTGTAATAGTAGACATTAAATGTTTTTTTGAACAGAAGATTTGTTAAATGTTTATAAAAAAAGTTAATCATTATGAAGATCACAACTTCAGATTAGATATTCATGACTTAGAACAGTAAGATGCAGTCTGATTTAATTATAATTAAGGTCAACAAGTCTTAAGATAAATAACATGAGATTAAGTTGACTGTAATCAATTTGGATGAGTTGTTAAATCAGAAGATCAACACTGATTAAATTAAGATAATGACACTTAAAGAAGTTAGAATCTTTCTGTACATTAAGATCTTAAAATGAAAGAGAAATGACAACAATGATGATTAAGATGTGAATGAGTTTTTAATTGAAATATTAAGAATTATACTAATACTTATGATGTTCTCTGTAGATAAAAAAGACTCTATGATTAGATCTGACATTTTAACACTTGTCATCTATACTGAAGCAGTGAGAGATTCAATCTGAGAAGAAATGTAAAAGAATGTTATTTATGCAGAATTGACAATCTTGACAGTAAATGAAACATGAAAAGAGACTGTGTCATTAAGAAGAATTAACATTGTAATCAATAAATGAGTTTTTAAACTTAAGCTGAACATCAATGAATTCTTAAATAAGCTTAAGACAAGACTTGTGACAAGAGACTTCTCATAAATATATAATGTTAATTATAAAAACATTTTTACTTTCATTATTAAGTTTAACACTCTGCAAGTCTTTCTGACTATTGTTGTACTTAAGAACTTAGAGTGTCATTAAATAAATATTAATAATATCTTTATAAAATTCTTTCTGAAGAAAACAATCTATATAACACTTTTTTCTGAAATTAATATCACACTTAATTATATTCTACACATACTGTGCAGTCTTTATGATCTTAAGCAAGCTGCACAGAACTGACATAAATGATGTGTTATTAAACTATTTAAATTAAGTTTTCATCAAAGCAAGACTAACTTCTGTCTTTTTCTTTACAGCATTAAAAGAATTATGCTGCTTCTTTATATAAACAATATTGTTATGACTTCAGCAAATCTATTATACATTCTTTAATTTAAGCAAGCTCTTATGAGTGTGTTCAAAGTTAAGAACCTAAGAAAGATACAGAAAATTCTTAATATTTAAATTATACATAACTGTAAAATGAGAACTCTGCATCTAAATCAGACTTACTACATAAATAAGATATTAAAGAATCTTCATATGTAATCTGATAAATACAGAGTCATCAACATTTCATTTAATAAATATAATGTTTTTTACTTTGCTGACTCAACTGATTAAAGAATAGATTAAAGACAGTATTAACAGATAATTAAAAGCTTAATGTATGCAGCAATTCATATTTAATTAAACATTATCTTCATATTAAATTGATTAAGTCAATATCTCAGTGATTTTATAAAGTATTATAAATATGCACTTAAGAAACTACTGTAATACATAAGATTAATCATTAATCTCAGCATCATGTATAGCTTTAATGAAAGTTAAGTAATGCTTAAATACTCTGACTTCAACTATGCTTTGAATAAACAGAATTGAAAATCAATTCTAAAGTATATTTATATGCTTAAAGATGAATCAGTGTTGTAAATAAGTTAAAAATAGAAGTTCATCATTATCTTAATTATTAAGACTGAATATATAGCTATGTTAATGTGTACAAAGACTGAGATCTGACTTGAACAGATGTTAAGAGACATAAGTATAGATAAATATCTTGAAGTCAATTTACACTGCATAAACATTCAAGAAAATGAAGCTCATTAAACATCTTCATTTATTCAGCTCAGAAAAGACAATCAAGCTGTCTTGATCTTAATTAAGAATATATATATATATAAATAATTAAAATACATTAATGTCTTTTATTACAACATCTGCAATCTGCATAAGCACAATCAGATTTAAATAGACTTTATATTCAGTTAAAAAATGATTATTAACAGACTTATTAAGTCTCTGTTTAAATGAATCTTTAAGCAGTTCATTGAATTTATAAGACTCACTGTTAATGATTAGTTAAACTTTTAAATGATTTATTAAATTCTTAACAATGCATTTAGTCATCTGATGTTTGCTGTCAGTGAGAGTCAATAGATGCAGTCTTATTAAGTGAAAGTGTTGAGAAATGATGTTTTAGCTGTTTCTATAAAGTAAAATAAAATTAATGTCAGAGATTAAGTAAAGACTCTGCTTACATTAACTGCAGTCAACATTCTTTTTACTTCTTCTGTAACTCTGTTAATTAAGACATGCTCATAGACAATATAATTTAGAGATTTCACAAGACAGCATAGTATAGTATGAGTATTTACTTTCTTTCAATAAGTTCATTACTTCAAAGATTGAAATCTATCTTTCTAATGCTGATTTTATCTTTCAGTAACTGCTGCTTTTCAAATAACATTTTATGATGATTGTTTCATTATTTCTTAATGCTGAATGATTCATAATATTATAACAGTTAACACACATTACATTTAATCTTTCATCACATTTATTAACTACTTCAGCAAAGAACTGTCAGATCTTTGCTGAATAAGCTGAATTATTTTATATCATTTAAATATAATTCTTAATCTTTATATCTGTGTTTTAACTTCATACAGTTGTTTCTCATCAGTCTTAAAACTCTCACTTTGTTATAGATCTTTAAAGAACATACTTTGAGTTTGAAGTATCTGCAAAAGTTAAAGAACAAGATTGATTTAATTAAGATAACTTAATTTTATTATTAAAAACATTTAAAAATGATCTTTTTAAGTTACTTAAAATCTGACTAAATGATAAGCTGTATAAAGATATGATGTTGAGTTATTATAGTAAGTTAAGTAAATAAATAATACTTTATTGTACTTTGAGTGATATATTGATGATAATGTGTTGTGAGAGTTTCAAAATTAATATATATAAGATTGTAGTTATGTAACAGAACATGTATCTGAATATAAAATGAATTTTTTACAATATCAATTATGATAGATACTATTCAAAAATTATTATATATAGTAAATATTAAATATCAATGAAGAGATTTCTCATTGAAAAATCTTTAATTAATAATTAAAGATCTATTTAATTATTCTTTATCTTACATCTTTAATCTTTAAAGATCAGCTTTCTATTCAATTAATAATAATTACTTATTATCTTTCTCATTACTCTCTTCATTATTAATAGATTCAACATTCTTTTTATTATCTTCACTGTCATCAATCAAGTCATCAAGAACAAATTAATCAATAAAATCATCATCTAAAAATTTCTTATCTTTAGACATCATTATATAAGCTTCATCAACATTTTTAATTACACTCTTTTCATCTTCTTTCTTCTGATCAAATGCAGACTCTTAAATGTAACTAGTTAATGTTAAAATTAAGAAGTGTTATAATTGAGCAATATAATATTTATACATAATTGAAGTCATTGATGTGTTTAAAATCAAGAACTTCACTATAAAAGTAATATATAATCTTAATGAAGTCAAAGTCTTCAGCATTACATAGCTTTTATTTTTCTATATCATTAAAAACTCTTTCTTAATGCTTAATCACAACTGTTAAATACTTTTCAATTTAATAATTAATGTTGATGCACTTCTGCTGAATAACTTTATCTTTATTAATATTCTAAAGAATGTCAAAAAATCTATAAAAAATATAGATATAATATATTTTTTACTTCATTTTCTTGAACTTCTGCTCTTCTTTTAGCACAAAAACTTCAACAAATAACATTTTCTTCTTAATCTTCTCTTTAAGTTAAGCTCAGTTCTCATTCTTTATTAATTTGTTTCTTAACTCATCTTTATAGTAGACATCTGTAGATAATTAAAAATAATATAATTGAGTATAATAATTTTAAAGAAATTTTACAAGAAATTTTATAATTGTATTACTTCTTTAAGATCTTATCTTTAATCTTCTCTTTCATAATTTTCTTCAATGTTAAGTCTGCAATCTAATATAAATCAATCTTCTTTAATGTATCTTTTTCTCATTTTACAGCTCTGCAGTTCATCATCTTTGTATTTTTAATTTATTTAAAGTTCTCATTCTTCATACATTTCTGTTATTTCTTTCTTGCACATACAATCTTTAAGTTGTTTAAATATTCACTAAATATCTTTTTTAAATTATATATAGACTTCTGTGAACAGTCATAGTGATTAGATCTTTTTTTAAAGATTAAGAATAAATTAAAAATTAAATATTTTGCAGTTCATAATGAAAGCTTAATGTCTAAATTCATTATGATAAGAGTCTAAAATATATAGTTAGCTGCTGAGTTTTATATTAAGCAATATAATTAAGCATTATATGTATGCATTACAGCTGCACATTAAAGTGAAGTATAAGAGCAATGTATAAGATTAAATCTTAAGAAATGAGCAGTAAAATAAGTAATAGCATTAAGTAATATATTTATTGAGTGTAGAGACTGAGTATAGAGATTGAGTAGAGATAGAGTGAGTGTAGTAGATTGAGTAGCAAAGATGAAGATAAGAAAGTGTTAGATTGAGTGTTAGAAGTGAATGTGTTAATATATTTATTCATAATATTGATGTATATATTATGAATAAATGTATTGTTTATCAGCAATTTAACATTTAAGTATCATTAACATTTAAAAGCTCTCAATACATCTTTTAATTACACACTTTCAAATTACAATACACTTTTAAACTACAATGCATCTTTAAACTACAAGATTACTCTAAAACTCATTATCATTCAGAGATGCATTTAAACTGTTTTTTAATAATACTTTTATTAACTTAATCTTAAAGCATCATTGTACTGTTATATTATATCATAACATATATTAAGAAAACTTCAAGATGCAGTATTACAAAGACTGTATTAGGCAAAGAGAAGACAGCAGCAGCAGAAAAAACATTTAGAAAGATATTTAAAAAAGAGAAAATTGATGTTGATAAAAAGAAAAAAATAATAATGCTATAGATATAGAAGAAGATACTGAAGCATTTAAGTCAGCTTATTACTGAAAGTCAGGCAGTAAGCTTAATTTTAATATATAATATAATATTTAATAATAACACTCTATTCTACAGCTGTCACTCTTCATAAAATACATCACTATCAGAAATCAACAGATTTTCTAATAGCAAAACTATTTTTTCAAAGACTTTACTGTAAGATAATTTAAAATTATTTAAAGAGAGTTTTTTCTCAACATAAAATGTTTTGCTTTTAAAGCTCAGTCATTAACAGTCTACAGAAGATAGTAAAAATATATATTGTTGTTTTCTTTAAAAGTATGTTTAATGAACTGTACAGTAATTATCATTTATCAGTTAATAGAATGTAGATGTTAATCTGACTGCAGTTTATGCAAAGTAAGTTATTATTCAGCATAAGAACATGTCTCTTATTAAAAAATATATGCATAACTGAAACATTGCATTTAAAGATGCAGATTGAAGCAATCATTACTAAGTTATTTTGAGAATATCTAATTCTCAATGTAATAAATAAATTGACTAAATTGAAAGCTGTTTAACTGTGTATATATAATGCTTACTTATAATGCTTATATATCAATAATCTTTAAGCTCATAATCTTTATTCTTAAGTCAAGTCTCAAGAACTTACTTATTAATCAGTTTCAGAATTCTTAAAACTTAAACAGAGCTTCTAAATTAAGTTAAACTTTAATGTTTAAGTTTAACTCAGATTCTTAAACTAATAATTAAAGCTTAACTTAATCTGACTCAAAAGCTCTATTCAAGTCAGACTGAGTTAATCTGACTTGACAATCACTTTAATTCTGACAGATTCACTGTTACATAACTGTTAAGATTAATCTTACATAATTATACTTTATTTATATATAAAACATCAGATTCTTATTCTTCTGCTTTGTAAGCTGAAGTTTAAATTTTAATTTATAAATAACTGTTGACTTTAAAGACTCTGAAAGAGTATTCTTAGATTTATAAAGAGATTTCTTTTCTTTTTATAAAAATCATTTACTTTTATAAGTCATCTTCTTAATTCTGTGAATTCAGTTCTCAATCTTACAGAGAAGTGTTTAAGTCTTTTAAATTTCTTTTATTTTATTTTTAATTAATATCTACAATAAAGTGTCTTCATCACTTCTGAGTTTATTTGCAGTTAATTTATAAATACTTATAAGAAAGTCACTCATAAAGACTTTAAGCTTCTTTAAAAGCTTTAATTTCTCTTATACTACAGAGTTCTTCTTAAATTTTATGTCTTTCTTTTATGCAGCTTTATCTGATCTTTATAAGAAATGTCTCAATCTTAAAGTCATAGTTGAGTAACTACTGTAAAATAAATTGAAGCAATAATACTGTGAGACTAATCTTAACAGTTATGTAACAGTAAATCAGATAGAATCTGTAAGTCTATGAGTCTCTTATCTATAAGAGATTGATGAGTAAGATATGTAACAATGTAAGACACTACATTACAGCAGCTATTCAATGAAGTTTTAATGTTAAAGTCTTGTATTGATAAAGATTAACAATTAAGAAACTTAAAAGATTTGTATGCAAAAACTGTTTATATAGTATTTTGCTTATCAATCATTGTGTAAGAAATTCAGCTATGATTCAGTATAAATACATAATAATATTATAACAATTATCTTTTCTTCTATGTGCTGATTCTTCAGTACATTGATGTATCATCAGCATTATAGATACATCATAATGCTGTGAAATCAGATCAGCAAAATGTAAGCAATGATTTACTTAACATTCTTATGTATTTTACTTGTTGTCTATCTTAATTAAGCTGATGATCTTGCACAATACTTTAAGTTTGTTACATTCAGATAGATAATGATTCAGCTTTGTTTAATGATAAATAATACATAAAACATAAATGAAATCAACTTTTCTTTATTCTCAAATCAGTTAAATCAATGATCTCTTTGTTTAATCACAATATATAAGAAACTCTTTCTCATACATAACTTGCATTCATTTCATCTTCAACACTCTGATATATTGAAGTTATAGCAACTTCATGTCTTTAAATGATGCTTTTCTCTTGTAACACTTTGTAAACAGCACAATAGCAACAGCATAATAACAGCAACATCATAATCATTAAAAAGAATAAAAAAGATATTCTTTCTGCTATGTCTTTTATTAAGAATTCAGTAAGATTGTCAGCAATTTCTGTACATATAGCATTTAAGACATCAATGCATTTTAACAATGTTGCAGTCTAAGAGATGCACTCATACAAGTATAAAGAAACACAATAAGAAATCTTTAAGTTTCTGTTACTTTCATCATTAAATATTATTTATCAACACTGTCTTAAATGCTAATAAATTAATAAATTTATCAGAGTCAGTTCTGAAGATTAAGTCTGTAAAAATTAAATTAATTAAGAATGTAATGAGTACTGTAAGTAACATCATTGACATACTTACTCTGCTGAAATGAAATGCAGAAACAGAATGTGATGAAGAAAAATATTAAGTATAAGAAATGTAAGTATCTTAAAATAAATTTATTAACAAAATGTCTGCACAATAATGACAAAGTGTACACTCTAAATAGTGTTGTTGCATAGAAGAGACAGCAGTAAAGATTTTATCATTGTATATAGATGCACTTATATTTATTTAATCTTTTTAACAACAAAACATCATCTTTTCACATCTCATTCTCACTTTCTCAAGTCACAGATAAATCATTATTGACAGATTTAATTAAAAATGTTTACTTAATGACTGTCACTACATCATTAACATTACAGAACATCATCTCTAAGACATAATTAATTTATAAGAAAGTCATCACTCAAAAGAATGTTGAGCTTAAGAGTATAATTAATGAATATCTTTCTGCTTTGCATCATATGCAACATTCTTCTTTTACAGTAACATCATTACATACATTGCATTCTGATTTCATTTTTGTCTCAGTTCTCAGAGATGTCATCACTTCATAATATTATATTCTTAATAATTTCTCTATTTTCTTGTTTATTCACACTGACATCATCTCAATGTCACATAATAATTATTACATCAATAACAAATTGAATTCTCTTTGTTGTCTTTACTATTCAAAGCATATCAGCAACAACATCAATCAATGCAATGTTATTAAAAATTAAAATTATAACTATTACAAGATGTTTTAAAAGCTGTGCAACTCAGTTTAACAGAAAGTTTCTTATTATCTTATGATGCATTAATAATAATAGATCTCTGCATTCTTTAATTACTGAGTTAATAACTTGTACATACTTGTCAATCATATCATCATCATAACAGTTAATGATGTTTATCAGTCTTGACTTCAGCATCATCTTAATTATATACAGACATTATTTATTAAGTATGTCATCATCTACATTATTTATGTTGTAAGACATCACAGCAGTCATTATAAGTCTGTAGAGATTCATAATCTGTTATTGCTTATGATTTAAAAGCAGTAAGCAGTCACTGTAATATAGATATTTATATTAAATATCTTTTACTTTATAATTTGTTCTTTTAATTCTTTTATGCTTTGCTGTCATCATCATATTACTTACTTTACTTCAAGTATAAGCTTCTCTTTCTTTAATTAAATAACAACATCTTAAAAAGCTTTCACAACTCAACACTGTAACTTAGTCACTTCAACAGCAATTATAACATCAATAAGCAGTCACTGTTCTTGTCTTTTGCTTCTGATAGTGATGTGAA
>JAABVA010003736.1_pt1 | contig 14354 bp, 20 predicted proteins | sample 5560331 | NCBI WGS metagenome assembly JAABVA01 (sample SAMN12812661, study PRJNA571458) | rock metagenome | isolation source: Antarctica rocks | place: Antarctica: Victoria Land, Mt New Zealand sud | collected 2016-01-07 | reverse complement strand
CGGGGGCCGAAGCGATCAGCGCGGGCGTCGGGCGTCGCAAGTGCCTGCGGGATTGGATCAGTTCAAAGTCGGTCCTCCCTTCTCGGTCGATCGTGGTGACCTCACCGTCCAACACCGTTGCCGTGGAACCAACCTGGCCAGCCCAGGCGAACGATCAGGTCGTGATCACACACGGGCGCGCGCGGCGGCTGGCTTCCAGTCACCGGCTCATGGTCGGAACCCATGCTGGCCGGGACCCCCGACGGACTACGTCCACTTCGCCTCCGCGGTCGAGGAGCTCACCGGAGCACGCGTCGTCGCCATGCCGTTGAGCCTCGGACCTGCGATCCGAGCGGCGCGTCATTTCGGCTCCCTTCTGTTGTCAAGGGGTGCTGACGAGGGTGTCGCCTCGGGCGGTCTTCCGTGACGTCGGTGCTGGGCGTAGCGTCGGTTTCGCGGGTCCGGGAAGTGGCTGATCTGAAGTGTCGATGTGCGGGGGCAGGTCGACCGCGCTGGATTCTTGAGTCGCCCCGCAGTGCCTTCCCGGACCCGTTCCACGCTCCCCGCCGGCAGCGCGTTGGTGGTCGGCGAGCAGCTGGCGATAGAGGGCATCAGAGATCCTGCGCTTGAGGCACCTGAGCGCCTCGAGGGGCTTCTTGCCCTCGGCGCGCTTGCGTCGGTAGTAGGCCCTGCCGTCGGTGTCCAGGCGGATCTGGCTGATCGCGGCGATGTGGATCATGTGGTTCATTCGCCGGTTCCCGGCTCGGGAGAGGCGGTGCCGGTTCTGCTCCCCGGAGGACGCGTCCAGGGGCGCGGTGCCGGTCCAGGACGCGAACCGGTTCCGGTCGGCGAACCGGGTCACGTCACCGACGTCGGCCAACGTGCGCGCAGCGACCACTGGCCCGACCCCGCGCAGGTTCATCAGGCGTGACCCGCGAGCCAGGACGATGGCTTTGAGCTCGGCCGTGGCCTTCTTGATCTTCGCGTCGACCGCGACCAGCTCCGCCAGCTCCTCCGCCGCGATCCGGCGCCGGGTCTTCCCGGCGATGTCACACGGGCGGACGGACGCAAGCAGCGCCTTGGCCTGCAACGGCGTGCTGTCCTTCTTCGCCTGTCCCGGAAGCAGTTCCGCGAGGAGCGCCTGGAGCCGGTTGACGGTCTGGACCCGGCGCCGGGTCAGCGTTTCGCGGCGGTCGGTGAGCATCCGTAGCGCCTCGAGCTCGCCGTCGACCTTCAGGACCCGCAGGCCTTCGGTGCGGACTGCGACGACCGCGATCGAGTGCGCATCCAGGGCGTCGGTCTTGCGGTTGTGCCCGGTATCGAACAGCCGGACCCGAGCCGCCAGTTTGGCCGGGACGTCGACCACCTGCTCACCGGCCTCGAGCAGCCGCTGCGCCAGGGGCCGGCCGGCACCGTTGCTGCCCTCGACCGCCCAGACCCGTTCGGGCCAGGCCTTCGCGTAGGTCAGCATCGCGGTGTAGCCGGCCCGGTCGGTCGTAAACCGACCCGAGCCGAGGAACCGCTCGCGGTCATCGACGACCTCGATCGTCGCGGACAGCTTGTGCGGGTCGACCCGATGATGATCTGCTGCGTCTGTTGCATGTGCTGCTCCCGCCTGTGCTCGTACCGATGTGGACGGCGAGGTGGGCAGTGCTACTACGAGCAGGGCAGTCCCTTCTTGAGCCACGCCTCGTCAACGGTGACCGACGGGCCGCAGACCGGAAGAGAGCCACACCGATCAGCTGGTGGGCAGCCGCGAAGAGAGCTGCCCGCCGGGCACCTGGACCGAGTCTGGCCAGACACCGGTCATAGGGGAATCGTCTAGTAGCCGCAGTCGACCATTCTGTCCATCGTCAGGGCGGCATGTGCGCGTCTCGTGGCATTGGTGCACCCCTTCGTCGGGGGGCTACTCGTCGAGGCTGGAACGCGAAAGGCGTCGTTGTCGTCTGCACCGGGCAGCACTGGCTCTCGGCGAAGGAGCACTCGTGGATCACAGGGGAACGGAGGATGCTCGAGCCATGGCAGGAGTCCCCGCCGCCGCGAAGCAGTTCAACAAGGTCGCCGTTCACCTGGCCGGCCACCGGTTCCTGCCGCTGTGGGCGCTGCTGCGGCACCGCGGTCGCAGGAGCGGCACGCCGTACGCCACCCCGGTTGCCGTGATCCCGACCGAGACGACCTTCGTCATCGGGCTGCCGTGGGGGCCGGGGACGGACTGGGTTCGCAGCGTCCGGGCCGCCGGCCGCTGCACGATCCGGTGGAAGGGCGTCGATTACGAGTGCACTGCGCCCACCTTCGTCGACAAGGGCGTCGCCCTCGCGGCCGCGCACGGTCTGACCCGGCGCATCCTCCAACGCGGCTCCTTCCCCACGGGTTCATCCAGCTCGACCGCCGCACCGCCTGAGCGCCGCTCGACCCCGCCCCGTCCGCCCCGCCCCGTCCGACCGGCCCAACCCAGGCATGCCCGGTACCGACGATCGGATGTGGCCCTCCTGCGCTTGCGCCTACCAAGGCAGGTCAAGGCCCTATGGGCTCGACGACATTCGACTGGTTGTCCTTTGGCGCAGGCGACCGCAGCCGGCTCAGCCTCAGCTCCACAAATCGACGCGGTGAGTCGCTCTCGGCCGTCGCTGGCAGGGCTCGCCTCCGTCGTCGCGGCCTGCGTCATTCCGCCGCCTGCCGGCGTACCGGCGTCACCGGATCTGTCGAAGAGCGCGCGTTCTCGCTTTTCCTGGGGCGTTCGCGGCGCTGATTTTGCGGCGCTAGTAACTTGTAGGCTTCGTGTTCCGGTTTGGTGGCGAGGTTTGGCCACTGGTCCGAGCCCGACCCGTTGGCCAGGCACCGATGACTTACGAGCAGCAGTGGTGTCTGAGGTAGCGACAGGCCAGATCCGTTGCGGCCCGGGACAGGTAAGTTCCTGGCCGGCACGGTTCCCCAGACGACCCCGAGGCCATGGAGTTCTGAGATGCGCAAGCTGGTAGCGACGGTGTTCAACTACTCTCTCGACGGTCTCTTGGCTGACGAGGGCACCAAGTTTTGGAAGTTCTGCTTCGACCTGCCCGAGAACCGTGAACCCGACGACCCGGCGCAACTGGACTTTCTCCACAGCGCGTGCGCGCACATCATGGGCCGCACCGCCTACGAGAGCATCGCAGCAGCCATGACAACCTCCACCGACCACCCCTTCGCTCCCATCCTAAACGCCGGCCGCAAGGTCGTCTTCTCCCGGACCCTGCAGAGGGCTGACTGGGCCAACACCACCATCGCCGCTGGTGACACGACCGAAGAGGTCGACAAGCTCAGGCTGGACGGGGACGGCCACATCGTGGTCTGGGGCGGCGTCACCCTCTGGCGGTCGCTCATGCGGCTCGACCTGATCGATGAGCTCCAGCTGAGTGTGTTCCCCTACATTGCGGGCGACGGCACCCGGCTGTTTGACGGCGTCCCCAAGTCCTACCGGCTTCACCTGGTCTCCAACACCGCCTCCAGCAGCGGGATCGTCGAACTGACGTACCGCCGGCACCGCTAACCCAACAGTTCGACAGTCCCGCCAGCCCGCCAGCCCGCCAGCCCGCCAGCTCGCACGGAGCCTGTGATAGTTAAGGCCGCTGAGGCCCGATCTGCCCTGCGTATTTCCGCCGCCACTGCACGTCAAGTGCCGGCTGACGACCGTCCGCTCCGCGGCTGGTCGGGTGTTCCGCGCCGACAGCGGCATGGTGGTGCGTTCCGTTCCGGCAGCGGCACGAGCGGATGGCTGCGGGCTACTTAGTCGAAGGTGCGTGCTTGACGTTTGAACCGGCTCGATTCGCTGTCGCCTGGGCTCCGGTCGGGCGAGCGCGGTCACACCTTGCCCGGCCCGCGCGTCAGTGGGTTGACCGAACAAGGTGAAAGGGTGGATGCCGTGGACCAGACGGACATGTTCGAGGTCGAACGACCACGGCTTGTGGGGATCGCGAGCCGGGTCCTCGGCGACCACGCCGAGGCCGAAGACGTCGTGCAGCAGGCGTGGCTGCGGCTGCACCTGACGGACGCCGAGATCGAGAGCCTTCCGGCGTGGCTGACGACGGTGACCACCCGGCTGTGCCTCGACCGGCTGCGCTCTCGCACCCCCGTCCCCGTAGATGACGTCGAGCCCGGGGAGACTGCCGACGACCCGGCCGACGACGTCGCGCTCGCCGAAACCGTCGGTCTCGCCCTGCACGTCGTGCTCGACCGGCTCTCTCCGCGCGAGCGGGTCGCCTTCGTACTGCACGACAGCTTCGGCTTCGAGTTCGCGACAATCGCGGCGGTCCTCGACACCACACCAGCAGCCGCACGCAAGCTGGCCTCGCGGGCGCGAGCCAAGGTCACCCAGCCGCGACCCGAGGACCGCTTGGCCGACTGGGAGGTGGTCGACGCGTTCATGGCCGCAGCCAAGAACGGCGACTTCGACCGGTTGCTGCGACTGCTGGCACCCGAGGCCGCGGTGACCGCTGATGACGCCGCGATCCTCATCGGCACACCACGCCAGATCGAGGGCCGTGACGAGGTGGCGACGTTCTTCAACGGCAGCGCCCAGGCAGCGCTGCCGGTCTTCGTCGGTGACCGGCCAAGCAGCGCCTGGTTCCATCTCGGTGCGGCCAAGGTCGTCTTCGACTTCACCGTCAACGACGGCCTCGTGCGCGTCATCACCTTCCGCGCCGCGCCCGAGGTGCTCTCCCAAGTCGTACGCCGTGACGGCGCTCGGCCGCGCGGCTGACTCGGTCACACCCTGCCCGATTCGATCGTCAGCACACCAGGACACCACTCAAAGGGAGATAACCCTGATGACCATGAAGACCATGACCTGCCGTGCCCTCGGAGGGCCCTGCGACCTCGAGCACCACGGTGAGAGCGCCGATGACGTCATCAAGGCCCAGGACCGCCACCTCAAGGAGGCGGACAAGGCCGGCGACGCGACCCACCAGGAGACCCGCGACGCCATGAAGAGCCGCTGGCGCCACCCCAAGAAATCGATGGGCTGGTACAACGACACCAAGCGGGCCTTCGCCGCCCTTCCCGACGACTGAACCGACCGCTCTCGGTCCTCGGCTACGGCCCGCGGTACCTACCCGGAAATGAGATGGGCGCAGGCTCGGCGCCGATTCGCCCGCTCATCGGCGTGAACGACGCGGCCCGGGCAGCCCCGCCGACGCCTCCCAGAGGTGCGTCCTACCGCCGCGTGAAGGTCGGGGCGCTGTGGAGCGCGCCTCGCTCGCCCGTGGTTGGGTCGGCGGCTAGGAGGGAAAGAGCCTCCAGTGCCCCTCGGAGGCGACCTCGACGTTGCCATCGGTCACCTTGATGGCGGTCTCGTCGTCGATCGCGTACGCCGGACCCTCGATGCTGGCAGCCCAACTCTCTGCTTCGGCCATGGAGTTGCCCGGCATGCCCTCGGGGTTCACGTGAGGACAGATCGAGAAGTCGACAACTCCCAGCGTCTCGTCGCCACCGGTGGGTGGCTTCCACCCGACGAAGTCCTCCCCGATACGGGGGGTCATCACCATGCTCCCGGCGCTCAGCCCCACCCAAACCATCTCGCTCAGCGACGGCAAGAGATCCGCCAGCCCGGACTCCCGCATCCAGTGGCACAGATACAGGGCATCGCCGCCCGAGACCAGCAGGACGTCGGTCTCTCGGACCAGGGGAACCCAGCGTTCTTCGTCGATGCTGGGCAGCGCGGTGAGCTCCAGCACTCCCAAGGACTTCCAACCCAACTCGCACATCGGATTGTCGGATCGTCCCGTGATGAAACGCCATGGCCCCTCTCCTGGACCGACGTGGGGGTGCCCGTACGCCGCGGTGGGGATGCAGAGGGCGCTGGAGTCGGCGATCGGCTTGCCCAGGAGGTCGACCAGCGCGTTGTTGATGCTCGTGTTCTTGACGCCCGCGGACGTGAGAAGAAGCCTCAAGACGCCTCCCGATTCGACTGCGATGGAACGGTGTGATGCCCAGACTCGGGACCACCGCGAAACTCATCGCTGCTGAGAGGAATATTACCGCAACGGCCGCGGGAACGGCGTCACTCCGCCGCCTGCGGCAGGACCGGGCACTGCGGTCCGGCGTAGCGTCATTGGTGACCTCGATGACGTCGAGTGGTCGGTCCGGCAGCGGGTTCGGCATGGCAGAGTGCGGCGCATGAGCGACCACCCCACAACGGGCACGGCCCGGCTTAACCGACAACGACTTCTCGCCCATCTGGGCCGACGATGACCGCCCGCGCATCCCGCGCGTGGCAGCCGAGCGTGAGGCGCTGGCGGCGTACCTGGAGTACTACCGGGCGACGGTAGAAATGAAGTCCCGCGGCCTGACCCCGGAGCAGGCCCGGGCCCGGTCCATGCCGCCGTCCACATTGTCACTTCACGGCCTCGTCCGACACCTCGCTGGCGTCGAGCGCTGGTGGTTTCAGCAGAACTTCGAGCGCCGCGACGTGCCGTTCCTCTTCGTCAGCGCAGACGACCCTGACCTCGACTTCGACCCGCCCTCGGAGGCCGACTTCGCCGCCGACCTGGAGGCTTGGCGTGCGGAGTGTGCGGTCTCCCGCGAGATTGTCGCTGCTCACGACCTCGACGACACCGCGCGGCCGCTGGATTGGTACGAGGATGTCGATCTGCGCTGGCTGGTGCTCCGGATGATTACCGAGTACGCCCAACACTGCGGGCACGTCGACCTGCTTCGCGAGGGGGTCGACGGGAGGGCCGGCGCATGAAGCCCGTGGCGGAGAGTAGTCCCTACCCATCTGATTCGCGACGGCTCGCTCATGCCGCGATCCGTGCGATGGAACCCGCGTCACACCCCCGCCTGCAGGGCCAGTCAGCGGGACTACCGTCGATGCGGTCCTAGTGCCCTGGCGCGTTGGCGGCGGGCGGGGCTGGGCCGTCGGTCAGGTCGCCGCGTGAGGTGACTCCATGTCCGGTCCGACCACCGTCCTGCCGTTTCAGCCCGACACGATGACGACCGCCCATTTGGCGGCGGTGTCCTACCTGGCTCGCTACGCCGCGCAGACCCACGCCCTGTACGCCTATCAGCTGCGGCAGTGGTTCTCCTGGTGTGAGACCAGCGGGCTGGACCCGCTGGTTGGGATCCAGCGAGCCCACGTCGAGCTGTACATCCGCGGTCTCGGCGAGCGCGGGCTGATGGACTCCTCGGTCAACACGATGGTGCACGCCGTGCGCGGGTACTTCCGGTTCGCCCAAATCGATGGCCTCATCCCCGCCGACCCGGCGGTCTATGCACGGCTGCCCAAGGTGCAGCGCGATGAGTCCCGCACCCAGGGACTGCACCGGCTCGAGCTGATCAGGTTCCTCCAGGTCGCCCAGACCATCACCGTCCACCACGGCGCCCTCGCGTATCTGCTCGGCATCAACGCCCTGCGCGCGTCCGAGGCGGCGGCAGTGCGGATCGAGGACTACGCCGACACCCTGCGCGGATACCGGGTGCTGCACCTGGTCGGCAAGGGCAACAAGCCCGCCACCATGCCGCTGACCGTCCCGGTGCTGCGCGTCCTGGAAGCCTGCCGGGGACAGCGGACCTGCGGGCCGCTGGTGCTGCGACCGGTCTCCGGCCAGCCGATCGACCGACGCGACGCCTACCGCATGGTCACCCGGATCGCCAAAGTCGCCGGCATCCCGCGGCACATCAGCCCCCACTCACTACGGCACGCCGCCATCACCAACGCCCTCGACGCCGGCGTCCCGCTGCGTGACGCCCAGATCCTCGCCCGCCACGCCGATCCGCGCACCACCGAGCACTACGACCGCGCCAGAGGCAACCTCGACCGACACGGCGTGCACTTCCTCACCGCCTACGTCGCCGGCGTCTGACGACGGCCAACCCACCAGCCACGACTCCGCCAGAAAGACGGTGTAGACCGCGAGGCTCACCGCGACGACCGCTCGTCGGCGCAACCGCCCGCTCGGGTACGACAAGTGAAGGTGGACCAGGGGGCCACGGTGGGCGAAGGTCAGGCCTGGGACGACGGCGCCCGCGAGCCAGGCGGCGCCAGCCAACGTTATGAGGAGCCCGACCTTGCTCGCGGGGCGCAGTGTCCGGCTGACGACGCCGGAGACGACGAGCCAGACGCACCGCGGGGTCGAGGACGACGAGGACGGACCGAAGGCTCATGGGGTCGGCTCGTCGTCCGCCAGGGCCGCCAGTGCGGTGCCGGTCAAGTCTCGCTTGGCGATCAAGCCACGCGCGCTGCTGCTGGCGAGTCGTCGACGGAACGACGAGGCGTCTCTGCTGGAGGTCAGGACCCGCTTGCGGCAGCCGGCGCAGCACCTTGTGGTCCGTCGTTGGATTGATCTGGTGGGTGAGGGCGGCTCATCCTCCTTCCAGATGACTGGTTTGGGGTCGTAGCGGCGTTCCAGCCGACGTGGCCGGAGCGGATCGTGACAAGCCGTCACTGGCACCGGGTGCGGAGAACCGGGTCAGGCTCCAAGGCCTTCTTCGGTCGGTTCAGGTCCGGCAAGCGGTTCGGTTCTGGGCGCGGGACTGCCGAAGCCGGTCAGTGGTCGTCGAGGTCGAGCGGCGACCCGGATCGAAGTGCGCGGACGGCGTCGCGCAGGAGCTGCAGGGCCCCGGCTCCGATGAGAACGCCGATGCCAGCGGCGAGAGCGGAGTCCAGCCACAAGAACCGTCCGGTGAAGTAGATGACGGCGCCCGAGACCGCGACCGCCGCGGAGGCGAGCGCGTCGGCGACGGTGTCGAGCAGAACCGACCTCATATGCAGGTCCTCCTGTCCTGCGTTGGTGCCCAGAACAAAGACGCCCAGGACCATGACGGCGGTCGCGAGCACGCTGACGATGAGAACCGGAAGTCCCTGCACGTCCGGCGTCCCTTGGACCAGGCGCCGGATGGCCTCGGCGATGACGAAGGCGGTGACGGTCAGCAGGGCTGCGGCGTTGATGAGGGCGACGATGGTCGGGGCTTTGGAGTGCTCGCCCACGCGTTCCCTGATCGCGACCGCGCCGATGCCGAGGGCGATAGCGGCGCTGTCGGCGATGTAGTCGCCGCCGGCGGCCAGGACCCCAAGCGAGTGGGAGAAGATTCCGACGATGATCAGGCCGGCGATCATGGCGGCGTTCAGTGCCAGCAGAATGCCGAGGCGCCGGCGTTGCGACAGATCTGCCTGGACGCTCATGAGCTCGAGGTTAGCCGCCAGCTGTCCGGCGAGAGCCTTCGTGAGCCGGTCGGAGTTGACAACAACCTGGTGCTCCAGGACGGGTACGTCGAGCAGCGGCAAGGGGCTGGCTGTTGCCGCCGCGGCTGACCTCGTCGTCGACCGTACGGGCGTGCGTCACATCGCCGCAAGACGGGCGTCCCGTGTCTAACAAGAGGACCACCAGGCCCACGAGGCGCGTCCATGGCCACGGTCGGGGTCATCGCCGGAAGGTCACGTGGATGGTGCCGCTCTCGGCCGTCTCGCTGGTGACGGTGAAGTCGCTCTCGAGCACCCTCAGGTCGTCCCAGAGACGCGCGCCCCGCCCCAGCACGATCGGCGTGATGCTGACGTGGAGGTGGTCCACGAGGCCGGCCCGCAGGAAGTCACGCACGACCCCCGTGCCGCCGCCGATGCGCACGTCGTGACCGCCCGCCGCCGCCCGGGCCCGCTCCAGGGCCTCGGCCGGAGTCACCGAGAGGAACTCGAACGAGGTGCCGTTGGCCATCGACACAGCCGGACGAGGGGCGTGGGTCAGCGCGAACACGGGCGCCCGGAACGGGGGTTCGTCGCCCCACCAGCCTGTCCAGCTCGGGTCGTCGGGGAAGGAGTGCAGGCCAAACATCCCTGCCCCCATGATCTCGGCGCCGACCCCCTCGAAGTAGGCCGCGGCATACGCGTCGTCCAGGCCCGTCGTCCCTCACCGCTGGTTTCGCCCAGCACCCGCTCGCGGAAGGTGCGGGTGGCGGCGTAGGCCGCCGTCAGACGCTCCCAGTCGGCGCCCATCGGCTTCTCGGGTGTCGGATCCGTCGGCGTGGCGACGCCGTCGAGGGAGATGTTGAGGTCAGCACGGGTCGCCATGGGAGCTCTACAGGATTGTGGTTGCACTATGCAAGCACTACGGTGAGGTGTCGTCAACCCCGTCGGAGGACCCCGTGCAGCCCCGCTCCGGATGTGCCATCAACGCCACGGTCGAGGCCCTCGGCGATCACTGGTCGGTGCTCGTGCTGCGCGACATCATCTTCGGGGACCGCCGCTACTTCCGTGAGCTGCTCACCGGGTCCCTCGAGGGGATCGCCTCGAACATCCTCGCCGACCGGTTGAAGCGACTCGTGGCCGCAGGCATCCTCGTCCGCGACGATGCAGCACGAGGACAACGGGTCCGGTACAGCCTCACAGAGGCCGGCATCCAGACTCTGCCGATCATCTACGCGCTCGGCTGCTGGGGCCTCGACTGGCGCACGGGAACGCCACAACTGCGGGCTCGGCAGGAGCTGATGCGTCAACAGGGCCCCGCGTTCGTCGAGGAAATCATGGACGAGCTGCGGAGGCGTCACCTTGACCAGCCCCGCCTCACGACGACCGAGCCCCTTCCCAGCGAGCGACTACAGGCGGCCTACTCCACCGCAGCACTCGACGGGAGACCGTCGGGTGAACAACACGACCTACGCCAGTGACCCTGCGTCATACCGCCGCGAAGGCCGCAGAACGTCAGAGGAGTCCGGTGCCCCCTTCCGATGTCCGCTCACGACTGCGAGCGGCCACCCAAGCCGACCTGGCGAACGCGCGCTCTTGCCGGATGTGGGTCGTCCGCTCGCGCCGGCGTCAGTACCGTAGACCGGCTGGTGCGGGCCGTTTGGCGGGACGTCCTCTCGTCTCGTGCGCTGTCCTCAACGTCCATCTACGATAATTCGGACTGTGAGCAGAGGCCCTTCGCGACGCGTCCGTCGAATGGTCGACGCTGGACTCCTCCCGAACGAACTGCTCGCGATGGCGGAACGGGAGGCGGACCTTCTCGAACACCCTTACATCGGCGTGGAACATGTCGAGCTAGCGCGACTGCGGCTCGCGGGGAAGGCGACCGAGAGACAAGCGTTGTTGAATCAGATCACCAGGGGCGCGCGGCGCCGGTGGTGGCGACCTCTAGGACCACACTCGGCCTTTCGTCGTAACGGACTTGCGCAAACCCGTGCCGCCCGTCGAGCCGCTGAGGAAGACGAGCGCCGATCGCACTGACATGCCGCGCATCGAGTGCTCGCAGACAGCCGGAGCCAGTGCGGGCTCGTGCCCGACAGGATGTGGACACCGGCCGAATCCCGAGCAGACACCCCTTCGGAAGACACCGAGGAGCTCACCAAGTCTGTCGGTTGGCAGGCGTACCGTGTCGGCGTGAGCTACTGCCGGTGCTGCCGGGTGGACAACGCCATCTTTTCGCCACCCAAGCAGGTCAATGGCCTGCCTATGGCGACCATCGTTTGCGACCTCTGTATCAGGCATCAGGGGTCCGACGCCCACGACCTCAAGAAGGCCGCCGACATGCATCACAAGATCTGGCAGGAGCACGAGCGAGAGCGGGTAGAGAGTCTGATCGACGCTTGGGAAGCCAAGCTCCGCGAGCGGGACGCCGAAGTCGAGAAACTGCGACATGACCTCGACGAGCGGCCCGTGCAGGTGATCGAGAAGTGGGTGGACGCGGATGAGGTGGAAGAGGCCAAGGAGTTCGCTAGGCGTGCCTACGCCACCCGCGAGCATGCCTTCCGGCAGCTCTGCCTTGTCCACATGAACCACCACGAGCTACGCGGCGAACGCTGCAGCTGTGGCCGGTCTATCGCCGAGTGCGACGTAGTAGGCATCTTGGAGGGTTACAGAGCCCTTCTACGTTGGGAGCGGACACAAGAAGAGCGCCAACAGCGGGGCTTGCCTCATGGACTCCCTTGCGATTACGTGCGCAAATTGGGGCGCAGGACAGGCGGCGATGACCCCCACGAATTTGACGCCTATCCCGACGGCTTCACAGGGAGCTAGACCAACGAGTCGGTCGAGCCTGACAGGGAGGGGAACGGGGCGGATTCGTTAGCCAACACGTCTCTCCAACGACGAACTGGCGCCCGGATCTGCCGCCGATCTAACGTCGACTTTGCCGGCGGTCGGTCGTTTCCTCCTGACTCGGGAGGCGGCGGCGGCGGTGGAGGCCGGAGGCGACAGTCATCGGGAGGGGTTTCGCTGGGACCGGCCGGCTGGTACGGAGGCAGCCCTTGGCTGGCGCGGTGACGCAAGACGGTGCGGGCTGACACGCCTAGTCGGCGGCCGATCTCGTTGTCGGGGTACTGCCCAGCAAGGCGCCGCAGCGCGGCATGCTGCTCGGCCGGCCGGAGTGGGACGACTGTGCCCTCGGTGACGACGCGATCGACGGCGACGTCGTCGAGGTCGGCCCGGGCCGTGGCCGGCGTCACCGGTTCCCACCCGGCTTGTCCGCCCCGGCGGCGGGCTCGCATGGCAGAGGCACTGTCGCCGGGGTCCTCGAAGAGAAGCTGGTCGAGCGCGTCGATGATGGCGGTGGTGCTGCCGGGCGCGGGGGTGGTGTGGCCGTGGACTGTCCGGCCGATGGTGCGGACGGTGAGGCCGGTGGTGTTGGCGAGCTGCTGCAGAGTCCATCCGTCCGCGACGAGGGACCTCAACGCCTGGGCGGCTTGTTGCCCGTCGTCTCTGGTGACGGGTTGCACTGCGAGGAGGGCGTTCGCGGTGGCGGTGGTCATGCGCGGGTTCTTGGCGGCCCTGCTCATGGCGGTGATGCTGACCCCGGACTGTCGGGAGATGTCCCCTTGTGTCATCCCGGCCTCGCGCAGGACCTCCAGGTGCTCCCGGACTGGTGCGGTGGCGGTGAATGCTGCCCAGTTGCCGGCGCGCATCTGCTGGTACCGCTTGCGTTCGTAGAGGACGTGCAGCCGCTGGGCGGTCTCATCCCGGCCACCCGGGTACGCGGCCGGCCCGGCGGTCACCGCCCGACTCCCGTCGCGCCCGGTTGCGGCGGCCGAACCCGGTCCTGCGCGAGCCTCGCCTCAGCCCGCGCCACCGGTCCGACAGGCCGTGGGGTGTGCAGGTGCGCCGGTATCGCGTCCTCGGCGATGTCGGCCTGGTCCGGGTTGTTCCGGTCGAGGCGGTCGAGGATCCGGTGTGCGCTAGTCAGGGCCCGGCCGGCGCTCTGGCGCAGCGTCGCCTCGATGTCGCCGCCGTGATGCTGCGCCCATCCGGCGACGTACGGGAAGCTGTACTGGCCGGTGTCCATCCCGTGGGCGCTGGTGACCAGGAACGCGACCGACTCCGCTTCGACCTCCTTCTGGCATCCGGATGTCCATGAGCAGGACGTCAGGGATCAGGTCCACGCTCGCCTGGACGTCACGACCGGCGGGACTGGGGTGGTGGCGCACGCCGGGTCTGTCGCGGTCCGGCTGTTGGCCGAGCGGCGACCTGCTCGTCTCAAACTATGAGATTTCCCCTCCGCCGCTGTCGAACCGGACGGGTATTTGGTGCTTACGGGTATGACGGACCGTCATGGACGGGCGCTTACCGTAGGAGAAGGTTATGGAACGAGTGTTGACCCTCAACGAGGTCGGCGAGATGATCCGCGTCCCGACGGCAACGTTGAGGTATTGGCGTCAGCGGGGCACAGGCCCTAAGAGCTTCAAGATGGGTCCTCGTAGGGTCTATGTACCGGGAGCGTGACGTTCTTCAGTGGATCGATGCTCAATATGCTCGGGGTTCGGTGTCCTCGACCTGAGCCAAACTCCTCCAGCGATGCTGCCGGTTGGGAACCGGTTAGCAGCCGAGCAGACATCGAGCGGCACGTCGGCGGCGGAGATGGTGGAGGTGGGGCATGGCCAGCATCCAGAGGCGTGAGGTCGATCGCGTCGTTGTCGACAAGGCCATTGGGGAGAAGCGCCAGGTTCGTGCTGTTGTGTATCGGGCCCGGTACCGGGATGAGGGAGGCAGGGAGCACGCGCGTCACTTTCAGCGGAAGGTGGATGCGCAGCGCTGGCTCGACGTGGTCACGGCGGCCGTAGTCACCGGACAGTACGTCGACCCGAAGGCGGGCAAAGCCACGTTTGATGCCCTTTTCGGCTCCTCGCTAGATCGTGTGGGTGGTGGGTAGGGGCAAGCGGCCGGCGATGAGGTAGACGATGGTGATCATCTTCTGCTTGTTGCGGTAGCCGCGTGCCTTGCGTTTGGCCGCCTGGACCAGGCTGTTGGTGCCCTCGAGGATGCCGTTGCTGGCGCGGGTGCGGTGCCAGGCCACGTTGCCGTCCCAGTGTGCTCGGACCATCCGCACGAACTTCTTCAGCGGCTCCTGGCGGGAGCGGATCGCTCCGCGGCACCAGCGGGTCAGGTAGGCCTCGGCTTGCTCGGGTGGCTGGTCGTAGAAGCC
>JAABVA010003733.1_pt1 | contig 14366 bp, 13 predicted proteins | sample 5560331 | NCBI WGS metagenome assembly JAABVA01 (sample SAMN12812661, study PRJNA571458) | rock metagenome | isolation source: Antarctica rocks | place: Antarctica: Victoria Land, Mt New Zealand sud | collected 2016-01-07 | reverse complement strand
CTCTCGTTCATCGCACTAAATTGTCAAGCATGATTTTCTCGAAATATGATGAAATTCGTGCAAAGATAAAGCAAGACTTAAAAGAGTCACGACAGATTTCTATTGCGTTGAATGCATGATCTAGTTCTCAAAAAGTCGCTTATCTGAGAGTTTTAATATATTGAATGAATGCTACATTTCAATATCGTGAACATCTCATTGAATTTACGTCTCTTCAAGTTGAGCATACTGATTGTCATTTAATGCAAGAGCTGTTCAAGATTTTGAATACATATGATATTAAGAACAAGCTTTTTGATATTGTTATCAATAATGCAAGCAACAATGACACTTTAAAGAAGAAGCTTGAAAGAGCGCTCAGTTGACGCGACATTTCATGAAATAGAGCACAAAACTCGATATCTTGTATGACTCATATCATTAATCTAGTGACTCAAGAGTTTATCAGAGCTATTGAATCAGAGACTTTGAACAACAATTTCGTTGTGTCATTAGACGATGATCAAGTTAAGAATGTAATCACAAGCAATGATCTTTGCACTGTTGTCAAGAAGATATTTATCAAGTTGATAATGCAAAAAGACAATGCATTTACTAATCAGTGAAACAGATTCACGCTCTTACTATTGTCATCAACAGTTCTTCTCAACGAAAGCTTTGCTTTTTAAAGCTTCAAGTCACAAGATCTTGAAAATTGATACAAGACATTCACATTCGTTGAAACTCTATTTATTTGATGCTTCGACGTGCATATCAACTGCGCGACATGATCGATATATGAGTCGAGAAATTCTTGACAGATGCAAAGATTCAAGCTATTCGATTAAAGAAAAACGAATGATCACTAGTATTGCTTATTGACAATATGTTAAATTCTTTCTATGAGCTAACTCTGATTGTGTCTAGAATCATTAATGTTGACATACATTTAGAATTTCGAATGTTTGATGCTTTTTTCAATCATCTCAATGTTATTGAAACGATAGTACGTGATAATGCATGTACTTCACAAGCACTTGTTCTTCGAGCTTGCGAACTAGCTTCTAACAAGCTTGCAAAGTACTATTTCAAGATGAAGAGCAAAGATGAACTGATATACAATCTCGCTATGATTTTAGATTCTACTCAAAAGCTGAATTTGTATCAAGATTAAGATGCAAATGAGAATGATTCTCATTTTTATTACAACAAGTACAAAAAAGAGTTCAAGAACTATTTTCATCATCATTATGAAGAGAAAACTACAACTGCAGAAGTCAGAGCGCAAGTGACTAGTGATGTTGATCAGATAATGCAATATGATAATGCAATTGATCATTTGTTAACAATGCTATAGTTTGTTGTGATGATTACATGAACTCTTCTTCAAAGAACTCAACGTCACTCTGTATCTGTTAGTGAAGATGATCGATATCTTCGCACTGACGCTATTGTCAAGAAGTTTTCAACATGAGAGTATTGAAGAGACAACGTCTCGAACTATTCAAGATTGACTCAAATGACTAAGAATGTTCTCTCATGTTCAATATTCTCTGTAGATATTGAATGAACATTCAGTCTTGCAAGAAGAGTTTGTCGATGAAATTGATCACAAATGACTTCAGAATCAGTTGAACAGATAATGCTTCTTAAGTATTATAATCATATCATGAACTTGAATTCTGAGAAGACTATCATCGAAGCATGAGATATTTATTGCAGAGAAGAAGATGAAGATAACGCGATTGATGAATTGTATAATTCTTTCAAGACAGATTTGCAGAATGTTTTACGTTCTATTAATGTTTAAATGTTCAATATCATTTCATTTGAAGTTGCTTTTGCATTGTCAATGTATGTAGTATAATAACACAGTTACAAGATAATGCAAAGAGATAATGCAGTTCATAGAGTGTATTGCTATGCTAGACAACTTGATCTGATCAAGATATCGCGAATGCTATTTTCATTGAGCACTCAACTGAATCTTGAGATTACACATCAAAGTTTTCATGAGTATCAAATCTCTCTGCTGAAGAGTTACTCGCTTGACATGAATAGCAAGAAGATTGCTATCTGCATATGTAAAGCATTATATCAGTAAATGTTGTAAAACATCAATGATAATGCAAATGAGTAATGCACTTACTGACAAGAAATTCACATAGAAATGCTTCTGTGATCTTCTGAAGAGCAAGCAGTGTTGAAGTTTGAATTTTATAGTTTGCATCGCTCATTCTCTGACTCATCTTGTTCGTATCAGTCTCATTCTGCATGATTTTGCGAACTACTCTTTCAAATAAGATCTTCAATATCAACAAATTTGCATCTCTCTGATAACGACGTATCTCTCAAAGTGCAACGATTTCTGACTTTCATTTTCTCTTTGACTGTCGCGATAAATTAGCTGTTGATAGCTTGATGCATTATCTGTTTGCATTATCTTCTGAACTTTCTTGATCTTGCTTTCAGATAGAGTTTTTAAGTCTGCTCTTGATTCGTTCGTGATTCAATTACCTGATGTCATATCATCACGAGTTGAGATCTTCAAATCATCATGTGATGCGTCTTTAGACTTTCGTTCTAAATCAAGTCTGTCAGCAATGTGCAACAAGAGATACATTATTTAAATGCATTATCTGTTTGCTTGCAACGAGTCATGATGTATATCAACTGACAACGATTTGAAAAATTGAGACTATCGAGTTGAGTGAAAGCAAAGTGAAGTACGATGTAAACAAGAGATGATGTGTAAACAAGAGATGATGACTGTTGACTGTGTTTATAGTAGAATCAATATGATGAATGTTTTGATATTAGCACTAATATGATGAATGTGTTGATCGCAGCTCTAAGATGATGAATAAATTCTAACATTCAACTTTAACTCTAATTTTACTTACATCTCATCTCACATCTATTCTAATTCTAACTTTATCTACGCTTGATGTCTATTCTAACTCTAACTTTTTCTACGTCTCACATCTATTCATTGCACTCATCTATTGTGACTAAGTTCATTAGAAAAAGCACTTCAACATCACTATCAGATAAGAAGATTGTTATGCATTATTTATATGCATTATCATTGAGATTAATCAAAATCACAGAATGTTCAATCTATCAATCAAGTTGCAGTCAATTGCAAGTAGAAACCATGCAATGAGATGAAATGAAAATCAGAAAACTTTCTATATCAAACAAAGTGCAGATCGAGTGACTCTTTATAAACAACTCATCAAATTGAGAAGCATCAGCGTCTATCAGAAAGTCATCAAAGCGAAGCAGGTGAAAATGAAGAACAATATGCGAAATATGATCATGAATGATCGAGTGAAAAAGAGTCTGCATGATAATGCATTTGAGTAATGCATATGTGTTTCAAAAGCTGATTGTATAATAGCTTAATGCTTCAAGACGAATTTGATAAAGAAGATGAGAGAGAAGAAGACTGCAAAGTAAGCGAAGCTCAAAGCGATAGTCATGAAGACGACGTTCAATACTACTTCTACTGTCAATGTATGTACTGTGCTTGATGTGAAAGACAAGACTAACGTATGCATTAAACTATTGCACAACAAGATTAACTTGAGAAAAACATGTCAAGATACATGATATCTACTATTGAATTAATTCAGCAACGCATTTTACATCACGAAGAATTGAATGAATTGAAGATGATGAATGATTCAGATGTCATACAAGAATTCAACAAATTCATGAGCGCATTTTCAAATGAAAAAAATGCGATTGATCGAAAGATAGTTAATTCACTAGATTCATCAAATGATGAATCTGATGATATCATTGAGATTGACGACGATGACAAGAAGGTGAAATTTAGCAAGAGAGATGATGATGCAAATATGATTGAGAACGAGAATGAGTACAAGAAGAAGTACGAGAAGAAGAAGAAGAAGAAGAAGAAGAAGAAGAATGATGAGATAATAGTGATCTCAGATTAGCAGTAGTAAATGAACAAGCATGAATTTTCTTCAATCAATTGCATTACTCTGTTGCATTATCAGACACTCAGATAAATATTAGTAGTACTTCGCTTCATGTCTTGACGAATCAAGTCGAAAATTTCAAGTTAATACTTGATCTCAATCTTCTGACTTGACTTGAATACTTGAGTTGAATCTTCTGACTTGACTCAAGAATTCTGACTCGAATCGAGTCTTGATGAATCAAGTACTCGACTTGACGCGATCAATCTATACATGCTCAACATATGTTCTTCATCATCTTGTACATCTAAAACTATATCTAGTGCTCAACATATGCTCAGTATCAGTCAAAATATTCATGTTGTGTTGTCAAGCTACAATTTTTCTGACTAGTGCTTTTGCTAGCGTCACGCTAAACATATGTCGAAGCGACGCGTTATTTTTTTTGTAAACAATCAACTTTTCTTTCTTTTTTTACAATTTTACTTCTATAATCTGTACTCACATTGAGTACTGTCTCAATATATACTGCACTTCATATTTGCGTGTATTCTGTTTAAACATGACACACATAGCAAATTATGACAATTCAACTGTAATCAATGTTGTCAATTTCTCAATCTATGAGTATCATTATGATAAATACAAGCTTCGTGTGAAATCAGCATATGCTCACAATAAGCAGATTCAATATTCAATCACAATGCTGCTTGAGTTTCTGCTGATGAGTGTAATCAGTTTTTATACTCTGCATATGCTGACATTCTTTCTAGTCATTCAAACTGTCATCGCTGCAAGCACTCATCATATATTTCTCATGATCAATACTCTTGCAACTTATACTAGACATATGCAGCTTTCTCAGTTATCATCGCAATGAATGCTAGTCAATACATTTCTTTTCAAGATTTGAAATTATGCTAAGCATATGCAGACTTCTTAAACTCTTTCATGTTGTTCAACACTATCAATAGCAAAGTGTAAATCTTCAGAAGCTCTTTTATATCTTGCATATGTTGAATATATATAAATGTTGAGTAAATGTAAATATGAAAGAAATGTGTAATCAAATCTTTGATCAACAGCTTTTTGTAAGTTTTGCATATGCTTTGCACTTATTGAATATCTGCTTACTTCTTGTCAGCTTCATCATCATATTCGCAATGTACATCTTAACGTCAATGAGACATTTACATCACATATGTTCAACTTATGCTGAGTTTATACAGTTGCAAATTTATCTCAACATAATTTTAAACAGACAGAGATAATTGTCAAAAATAAGTATGTCTTTATACATGCTGTGTATATGCAAAGCTAATTCTGTGTCAATGCTTTCAAACTTTTCGTTAAATTGAGTGATTAACATAGAGCTTGATTTTTAAATGAGTTTGAGTAATATTGACATATTTTGCGCATATGCACAATTAATGACATTAAAACGAGATTTTCTTTCGATCTAATCAATCAATATGTCAATCACTGTGAGCAGTTAATGTAAGTCATATTTATATCTTGCATATGCAAAGCTAATACTCAGTAGTAATTATGATGCAATCTTTTTCATCAATTATGAAACTCGATTTCATCGTGATGTAAGTAAAGCATATGCTGTGTTTCAATTTATCATATATTATCATTTATCTATACTATATATATATACTTATATTATAATACTCAGCATGATTCATTCAAGCATTTATGAAAAAGAACTTTCAGCAAAGATCTGACATATGTCAGATCTGCACTCATCACTCTTTTTGCATTCAATATCAATGTTCAATCAAGCAGCTCACTGTCTTCTGAACTTTTTGAGTCAAGAAGTGCATTCTTTAAGCATATGTTAATCAAAAATTAGTCTTTTGCAATCATCATCTCTTCTGAGCGCAAGCGAAAGATAAAATCTTGCTCAAAATATGCTTAAAATATGCTTATTTTATGATAAATTGAGTTTCAATTCTCTTCTCATTCTCACTCATTCTTGTCGTTTCTCTTCTTTTGTATGTACATTATGTGTCTTGCATATGCTTCGCTAACGCGATTCTCAGATCTCTCACTTAACAACAAGCGCATCAAAAAGATTTCTCATGATGACGTGAAAGATAAAATCAAAGATAAGCATAGCACAAACTTCGCATATGCTCTGCTAATACATACTTTAGATGTCAACAGCATTGTCACATGTAATTTCGCTCATCTGACTGAAAAATAAATCAATAATGATGATCTGTGATTGTTCTTTTCTGATCTCGTTCATACATCATGCATATGCATAATATTTTTTAGTTTCAGCTAGAGAAATGTCACTACTTTTTCAGCTCATGATTTGCATATGCAGAAAGTTGAGTCGAGATTGAAATAATTTTGAACTCATGATTAGCATATGCAGAAAGTTGAGTTGAGATTGACATTCAAAAAAAAGTTTCAACTCTGACTTAACTTTTTCAATCTTTCATCAACTGTAAGCTCAATGAAATCTAGTCTCTTTAAGTTAACTGTCTTGTTTACTACGTAAGTTTCAACTATTACGTCTGAGAGCATTAATTTAAATTACAGTCAGATATTTCTTAAATTCAAAATAATATCAAATTTTATTAATCATTTTATTTAATATGATAAAGTATGAGTGTATTATTAAATTAATTAGTAATGCAGTTGTTTTTACTGACTGATTTTGATCTTTTTTCACTAGTCTGCATCAATCTTATTTTAATTCTTTGTAAAATGATTGACTTTTTTATTAAAGTTACAAAAGTCAAATCTATTATGATTAATTATTCAATTTTTAATGAAATTTGACTTCATGTTTATACTGCTTCACTTCGTTCTTCATCATTAACAATGTGCTTGTTTCAAGTCACATTAAAATCTTTAAGTGAACTTATTATTTTATTTACTCAGTTATTTACATGTTCAACTATTAACTCAGCTATTTACTCAGTTATTTACTCATCAGTTTACTTACTTTAAAACATGCTTCATGCAATATGTTTATTTATGCATCATGTTACAAATGTGTCAAAATTAAATAAGATCAAAGATTTAATTCTAATCATTTTACAATTAATGTTAGCAAGTTGATTGCATATTGATTAAAGTTAATCAAGATTTAGCTGAGATCTGGTTTAAATTTGATTCAAATTTGACTCAAATATGATTCAGCATCTTTTTTCTTCTTTAAGCATCTTTTAATCAGCTTTTATTATCATTTAAGCAAACACACTTCTTTGTGTTACAAGTAGTCAACAGATGTTTATGATAAACATATTTCTTTATGTTGCAAACATCTTTCAAATCAACATCTTTCTTGTGTTTCAACATGTTTTCTTTAAAACTAACATTGAATCTGAATAACTACTATATAAAGTGTATTCTTCTTATCTTTTGTATCTTCTTTCTTCTGTATTCTTAAAGTCTTAGTCATAACTATCTTTATCAACTAAACATACTAGTCATGTATGCTTTTTGATTAGTTTTTAAACATGATTTCAACATTACTTTAAAAATTCATTAATCACATGATATTAATCTTTATATTCATTCAAATTCACTCAGCTGACAATGAAATAAGTATAAAGAAATTTGTATATCTGATGATCAATAACATCAAAAGACAGAATAACATTAAGAAATTAATAAAATCAATAAAAATATATAATCATGTGATTGCTAGAGAATCTATCACTCAGTCAGTAGCATCAGTTTACATTGATTAATAGAATCAACAATAAAGAATCTTCATTGATTACTTGAAAATCCCAAAAAAATCTTCTCAAATCAGCAACACTCTTCTTTGAAGACTATCAATCATCAACTCTTTGCTATGATTTAATCATTTGTGAAAAATTTCTTCAAGAATTATCAAAGCTTTTATTCTTATGTCACTTCAGATTCAATCATTTCTTCTGAGTTATCACTTTGCATATTAAAATATCTTAGAATTGACTTTATATGAAAACATCATCAATCTTTGTCTTACTTTCAGACTTTCAATGATTTCTTAAAAGCTTCTATTCTTTGAAATATAAAAAATGTAAATCAGTTACAGCATTAAGTTAAACAAGATTCAAAGATTTTTCTAGCAGATTTAAACAATCTTTAAACTGTTATGAATGCATCAGAATTGAATAAGATCAAAGATTTAATTCTAATCATTATACAATTAACGTTAATGAGTTGATTATATATTGATTAAAGCTAGTTAAAAGCTGATTTAAATCTGATTCAACATCTTTTTCATTCTTTAGCATCTTTTAATCAGCTTTTATTATCTTTTAAACAAACATACTTCTTTGTATTATGAGTAGTTAACAAACATTTATGACAAACACATTTTTATGTATCAATAAAACATCTTTTGAATTAACATCTTTTGAATTAACATCTTTTGAATTAACATCTTTTGAATTAACATCTTTTGAATTAACATCTTTCTTATGTTTCAACACATTCTCTTTGAGACTAGCGTTGAATCTGAGTAACTACTATATAAAGCATGTTCTTTTTTCTTCTTTTTATCTTCTTTCTTCTGTATTTTTAAAGTCTTAGTTATAACTATCTTTATTGAATCAAACTTTTCATTTTTTAAAGTAATTCTTTTCAGCTTTCAATTGTAAGAATTGACATCAATCTTTTTTGACAATAGAACATCATTGACATGATGCTTGCACTTCATTCTGATCATCAAAAGCAAATGATAATCATCATCGATGTGACATCAGTGAATGAGCAAGAGACGAGTATCACTATCTCGCAGAAGAATTCAATCAAGACAAAGAATATACATGAGAAATTGAACAAGCTGCAAGTACTCTATGAGCTCAACAAACGTAGAAACAACAAGCTGATGCTCTGAAGAAAGATGAGAAGATTGACAGAGATGATAGAAAAGCTGACGCGTCAACATGTTGCTGCGTCGACTGTCAATCAATGCATGAAGAATCAGCTGAAGAGATTGAAAAAGATACATCAACAAAATGTTTGACAGCTAACTTTTTGCTCGATGACAGAATCTGAAAAAGTCGGCTTGATTCAGCTAATAATCAGCTAAATTTCAGCTAAATTCGACTAACTCAGCTAATTCAGCTAATTCAGCTAAAATATTTATCTACATGCTCATCTATCTACATGTTCATCATTCTACTCGTCATTCTACATGCTCATCATTCTACTCGTCATTCTACATGCTTATCATTCTACTCATCATTCTACATGCTCATCATTCTACTCATCATTCTACATGCTTATCACTTTACTCGCTCATCTACTCGCTCATTTACTCGCTCATTTACTCGCTCATTTACTCGCTCATTTACTTGCTCATTTACTCGCTCACTCAAATTCTCTATTGAATTTCCTATCGAATTTTCTATCAAATTCTCTATTAAATGCTCTATCAAACGCTTTACATGCTTCAAATTATGAACGCATAACACGAGTCAAACAATTCTTCAAACAATGCTTTCTACATGACTTGAAAACAGTACTGTTATCTTCGTGATTAGTAATCTTCGCTCTCAGTCGAAGATTGACGCTAGAAAATTCAGAGAATTCAAAGTTTTTACTTCTTCTCACTTCTTTCTTTTGTAATTTCTACTTTTTATTTCGTACAAAATAATGCTAATTAGCTCAATAACATGCACTCTTCATGACTCAATATCAAACTTTCGATCAAACGCTTTATCAAATTTTCTACATGCTTCAAAATACGTGTTGAATGAATGCATAACACGCATCAAACAGTGCTTTAAACAATACTCTCTACTGAGCTTTCTACTGAGCTATTTACTGAGCTATCAATCAAGCTTTCTACTGATCTTTCTACTGAGTTATTGATCAAGCTTTCTACTGATCTTTCTACTGATCTATCGATTGAGCTTTTTACTGATCTTTTTACTGATCTTTTTACTGATCTTTTTACTGATCTTTCTACTGAGCTATTGATTGAGCTTTCTACTGATCTTTCTACTGATATTTCTACTGATCTTTTTACTGAGCTATTAATCAAGCTTTCTACTGATCTTTCTACTGAGTTATTAATCAAGCTTTCTACTGAGCTTTCTACTGATCTTTCTACTGATCTTTCTACTGATCTTTCTACTGATCTTTTTACTGATCTTTCTACTGATCTTTCTACTGATCTTTCTACTGATCTTTCTACTGATCTTTCTACTGATCTTTCTACTGATCTTTCTACTGAGTTACCGATCAAGCTTTCTACTGATCTTTCTACTGATCTTTTTACTGAGTTATTTACTGATCTTTCTACTGAGCTATTGACTGAGCTTTCTACTGAGCTTTCTATCAAACGCTTTATCAAACATTCTACATGCTTCAAAATACGCGTCGATTAAACGCATAACATGAGTTAAACAGTGCTTCAAACAATACTTTCTACATGACTCTTTACATGACTTTCTCAATGACTCTTTACATGACTCTTTACATGACTTTCTTCATGACTTTCTATCAAGCTTTGAATTACTTTGCATTCAAGAATCAAATTTGTTCTCTATTGAGCATCAAATATAATTCTATCATACACTTTACATGACTCTTTATTGAACATTCTACATGACTCTTTATTGAACATTCTACATGACTCTTTATTGAACATTCTACATGACTTTCTATCGAACATTCTACATGACTCTCTACCTCATTAGTTTACTCATTAACTTTTTCATTAACTTTCTCATTAACTTTTTCATTGACTTTCTCAGCGCATATATTAAACTGTGTAAATAGCTATTGTTTAGATAGTCATATTAATTATTAATTAATCTATTATATGAGCGCAATAACTATCTAGTTATTAATTCAATATTTGATTGTTAATAAGCAAAATGCGCAAATGTTAAAGAAGTCAACAAAAAAAAATATCGATATTAGTTGAGTGCACTGTGCACAGCTAAATCAGCTAAAAATCAGCTAATAGTCAGTTAATAACTGAGAGAATCAACTAATTTCAATTGTTAGCTGACACATGAAATTAACAGCTAACTCAGAAAAAGTTAACAAAAATCAGCTAATATTGACTTTTTTTCTCTTATGATTTTGTCAATGTAATGAGCAGACTTGAAAAGAAGTTTGTAAAGAAGAAGAGACGTGTTGACAACTGAGTGAAGAGAGCGAACGAGAAGTCAACGACGTCGTTTGAAAGTCATCAGTGTAAAATCATTACAAGAAATTTGAGATTAAGATCTTCATTAAAGAGAAAGAGAAGATCAAGAGAATCATGATGATAACAACAAAGAACATAGTGAGATAAACGAAAGAGATTGACGTTGACGAAATGTTATCAACATGCAAGAACATAGAAACTATAAAAAGATGATCAAATTTACTGATATTTTGAGTCAAGACAAAAAACAGCAAGAGAATATTGAAGAAAAATGATTTTTGAATCAAAGAAATTTCATTGAACATAAATCTGCGCGAAGTCAGTTTCAAGATAGTGATATATGAAATTAAAATCAAAGAAATGTTTAAAGACATAGAGAAGAAGAGAATGAAAGCACTCATCAAGATCAATAAAGACATACATTTGAAGATGATGATTGAGAAAGTCGAGTGACTCATAAAGAATAATGAACAGAAGAGATACATTTTGCTGATGATATGCATAGTCAGCACTGAGATGATGAACAAGCTAATTGACGAAAGAGTATGTCATAAAATCAATATAAAAATCACGCAGTTCTATGATTCAAGTTGTAAAACACATCAGTGTTTAAAGTGTCAAGACTATGATCATAAAACATATGAATGCAAAAACAAGCAAAGATGCGTTTACTGCATGCTAGATCATCGCTTGAAGCATTGTTTTCATAAACAGATTCAAGACATATGAAAATGTGAAACATGTTAAAATATACACAGAGTCTTTGATTTTCAATGTCATAAACAGATCAGAAAAAAAAAAAAGAAAGTCATGAAATACAGATCTTTATATCACGTCGTACAAAAGCAAAGAAAACTCAAAGCGATGACATTGAAGATGTTTACAGCGACATTTATCAGTCTGAAATCACTGATAGACAATGACTTGAAGAGAAAACAGAGATGCTCAACAAATAAAAGTTGTTTATTCAGCATAATCATCACATTCAAAAACACTATATTGAATCATCTAGTCAAGAAGTCAAAAACAAATGAGTTGAAGTCAACATTAATCACATCAATTTCAGTATTATCTTCTTTTGAAGATTTTACAAGTGAAGCAAGCATATTGCAAATGCTCAAGAAAACATCAAACAACTTTGAATGTAAACTTTAATGTTTCAGCAAAAGAAGCTTTGAATACTATAGTACAATGTTCACAAGTTCAGAGAAAAGATGATGATAATGCTACTACATGAGAAAAAGATAAAGAATTATGACATTTTGATTCTTCAAGAATTTTGATAATTTGATGAGAATTTCAGAGTGTACTGTTCAGCAACTGTCAACTTCACACTGAAGAATAATGAGAATAAAATTTATTTCTACATAAACAAGAGAATTGACAGCAACATCTAATACTCAACATGACACTTCAAAGATGTAAACATAATTATGTTATAAACATTAATAAATGATACACAGATGATTCAAAAAGTTATACACATTCATGAAGCATGCAATTCATTACTCAAAAATCACAAAGTCATTCATGAAAAAGAAAGTTTTTCAAACATCAAAAAAATGTTACACATGTTGAGTGAATGCATTCTTGTAGAAGATTGCATCATCTCACATAAGAGAAATTATTCTACTCAAGATAACATTTATTATCAAATGATTTAATTGAAATGATCACAAATATTAATGCATTGCTGACGTTATCTTGAGACATAATTACGAGAAATTATCAGAGATTTCAAATGACAATAAATTTGATCTTTACGACAGATGACATTATGAATCAATTAATACAATGTGAAATCAACGAAGAAATGAAAAACTTCTCAGATCATCTGTTAATACAGATAATTATAGATTTCAGAATCTGCAAAGAATCAGCGCGAAAATCGCGTTGCAACTGAAAGACAATGAATGAAGAGAAGTTCATTAATATTCTGAAAGAACAAATGTTGAAATCACTGTTGAATCATGAAATAAAACATCAGTGCATAAATGAGTACACTAAGTAACTGTTGAATGCATTAAAGAAGATTGTTGAGATTTCTACTCTTTGAGCGAGATCACATGAAATGATCAAAGCAGAATGAACGAAGAAGTGTATGAAAATCATCAAGAGCATATGATAAATGAAAAGAAGCTGTCAAATCATCAATGATTGAACAGAGTACATTCAATCATGTGACAAGAAGAGCAAGATCATCAGAAAACAGAAACGCAGTGAATATTGAGAAATCATGCAGAATGTTGAACAATTCTTGACAAAACTGTTCAAAACTGCAAAATGAGCAAGAAATGCAATTGCAGACACATTGATTCAAACGACAATTTTCTCTCTGATTAAGTCAGAATGCTTCAACATCACTATGATAACACAAAATAAGATGAAAATGATGTTTCAAACTCACTTTTCATTATCTTTAAAGATTCTCATGCTGAATACAGAAGATTTCAAGTATTCATTCTTGATTGAGAATGATGCTTCATTGATGCATCATGAAATTAAGAAAGTCATTTATAAGACAACGTTCAACAAGATTTTAAAACACACAGAATACATAAATAGAATAATACGTAAACTTATCGATGATGCATCAGAATAAATATGCTCTCTTTTTGAAAAATGTCTGCAGAAGAAAATACAGTCAACTCAATTCAAAATTGCAATCACAATAATGATGTGAAAGTCAAACAAGAAGAATTACTTTAATGCAAAAACATATAAATCAATTATGCTATTCAACACGCTGAGTAAAATACTGAAGTTCATTATATTTGAACATCTGCAAAATGTTGTAGAAGTGTGCAACTTAATATTAAATATTCAGATAAAGATTTGCAAACACAGATCAACAAATACAACTCTGCAACTGATTATTAAAAAAAAAAATACTGTATGAAGTGATACAAGAAGAAGAATAATTTCATTACTGAGTTTGAATAAAAAGAGTGCATTTAACAAGATAGTGCATAGCAGACTCTTGCATGATATGAAAAAGAGAAAAGTTCTTAGACTGCTTCTCAAATTTGTGAAGAACTTTCTGAGAAATCGATGCATCATGATCACAATCAATGATTACATGATGATGAAACGCAACGTGAACATTAACATATTACAAAATTCTTTGCTATCATCAATATTATATTTGTTCTACAACGTGAACTTGCTAAAAGCATATAATGATATCAGATTGAAAATAAGCTTCATAAATTTTGTAAATGACATCAATATTTTAATATACAAAGAGTTTATGAAGCGTAATTGCAAAGTTTTTAGCGAAATCTATGATAGATGCAAACAGTGATCAAAAATGC
>JAABVA010003731.1_pt1 | contig 14370 bp, 14 predicted proteins | sample 5560331 | NCBI WGS metagenome assembly JAABVA01 (sample SAMN12812661, study PRJNA571458) | rock metagenome | isolation source: Antarctica rocks | place: Antarctica: Victoria Land, Mt New Zealand sud | collected 2016-01-07 | reverse complement strand
AGCCATCAGCACGGCCGCGTGCAGAACGTTCCCCGATCAGAGGATTGCCAACACGCTGAGGCCCGCAGCGGAGCCGGCAAACCGGCGATCGGGGTGTTGGATGCGCGCCCGACGTGCGCAACGCTCCCCGATTGCCAAGCCGCGTGAAGAGCACCACTCGGCGGGGGGCAGGGCGATGGCGGGGGGCAGGGTGATGGCGGGGGGCAGGGCGATGGCGGGGGTGGCGGTCGGCGGCGGCTGCGGGGTGGGGGCCGGACATCAGGTGACACCCTGGGCGCGTGCAGGTGCAGCGGCTGGGAGCGGGTGCAGCAGCCGACGCCGTGCTGCTCGGGTTGCACCGCCGCGCCAAGCAGCGGGACTGCCCTCCGCCCGCGGCGCTGACCGGGGAGTGGTTCGGCTCAGCGGCCGTGCTCGTGCCCAGCGTGGACGTGCAGCCGTGCGACGGCTTACCCGAGGTGCGGCGAGGGGACCTTGGCCCGCCCGACGCGGTGGGTGGTGGCTGGATCGGCTACCTGGGCTACCCCGACGGCGCCCGCATCCTGCCCCGTGCCGCAGGCGGTTGGAGCGACTGCGTGCTGCGGCTGGACACCCACCGTTGCTGGTGGTTCGAGAGCCTCCTCGGCGCGCCCTGCCCACCCGACCTGGCCGAGGTGGTGCGTACCGGCGCACCCGCAGCGCCGTGGCACGTCGAATGGACCGCACCCGACGCCACCGCCCACCGCCGGGCCGTCGAGCAGTGCCTGGCGGCCATCGCCGACGGCGAGGTGTACCAGGCCTGCGTGTGCAGCCGCTTCACCGGAGTGCTTACTGGTGACGCCGTGCAGCTGTTTGCCCACGGCATCAGGTCCGGGGCTCCGGCGCGCGCTGCGTGGCTGCAGGGCAGCTGGGGCGCGGTGGGGTCGCTGTCTCCTGAGCTGTTCCTGGCTCGCCGCGGCCACACCGTGCGCTCGAGCCCGATCAAGGGCACGCTGCCACTCGGGCGGGCTCCGGCGCAGCTGCGGGCCTCCGCCAAGGACGTCGCCGAGAACGTGATGATCGTCGACCTGGTCCGCAATGACCTCGGCCGGGTCTGCATCCCGGGCAGCATCACCGTGCCCGAGCTGCTGGTAGTTCGGCCGGCACCCGCGGTCTGGCACCTGGTTTCCACCGTGCAGGGCGAACTGCGGCCTGCCACCAGCGACGCCACCCTGCTGGACGCGATGTTCCCGCCGGCGTCGGTCACCGGAACCCCCAAGCGGCGCGCACGCCAGCTGCTCGCCGGGTGGGAGCCGGGGCCACGCGGCGTGTACTGCGGCGCGGTCGGCATGGTGTCGCCATGGGCCGGGCTCGAACTCAACGTGGCCATCCGCACTGTCGAGGTCTACCCGGACGGGCGGGTGGCGCTCGGCGTAGGCGGCGGCATCACCATCGACTCCGACCCGGACGCCGAATGGCAAGAGTGCCTGGACAAGGCCTCGGCGATCACCGGGCTGGCCACCGATCACGTTCTGGCGGCCAGCACCAATCCGTAGAGCTCGTTGCGGGAGCTGCCTGTCTCGGCCGCCACCTGCCCGCACGCGTCCTTCAGCCGCACCCCCCCGGCCATCAGCCCCTGCACCCGCGCCACCAGCTCCTCGGCTGCGGGGGGTGCGGCGGGCTCGGCGCCGGCCAACACCACGGTGATCTCGCCGCGGACGCCGTCACCCGCCCACGCAGCCAGCTCGGCCAGGGTGCCACGCCGGACCTCCTCGTAGGTCTTGGTCAGCTCACGGCACACCGCCGCCCGACGGCGCGCTCCGAGCACCACCACCGCGTCGTCCAGGCAGCCCGCGATCCGGTGCGGGGCTTCGAAGAACACGCAGGCCCGGGGCTCGTGGCGCAGCTGGACGAACCACGTGCGGCGGGCGGCGGCCCTGCGGGGTGGGAATCCGTCGAAGCAGAAACGTTCGCACGGGATGCCGCTGAGCGCCAGGGCCGTGGTCACCGCCGACGGTCCGGGCAGACAGGTCACGGGCAGCCCCTCGGCCACGCAGGCTGCCACCAGCCGGTAACCCGGATCGCTCACCGAGGGCATCCCCGCGTCGGTGACCAGCAGCACCGTCGCGCCCGCGACGACCTCGGCGACCAGTGCAGGCAGCCGGGCCACCTCCACCGCGTCGTAGAAGCTGACCACGCGCCCGGTGATACCCACCCCCAGCGACGCCGCGAGCTGCTTCGTGCGTCGGGTGTCCTCGGCGGCCACCACATCGGCCGAGCCGAGCGCGGCCCTGAGCCGGGCCGAGGCGTCGCCGACCTGACCCAGCGGGGTCGCGGCCAGGATCAGCCGTCCCGCGCCCGGTGAGGCACACCCGCTGTCCACCGGGTGAGCCTACGATCGGGTGCGTGGCTCTGCTGACCCCCGACGCCCCCGTGCGCGTCAGCACTGTCGGCGTGGCCAGGCCGATGCCGCCCAACCCGACCTACGACAGCCCGCCCACCGACCGGTTGCGCGGCTGGGTGGTCACCGGGGTGCTCACCCTGATCGCTGCCGTCACCCGCCTCGTGAACCTGGGGCGCCCCACCGACGGTGGGACCCCGGTGTTCGACGAGAAGCACTACGTTCCGCAGGCGTTCCAGGATCTGACCAACGGGGGACTGGAAAACAACCCGGCCTACGAGCTTGTGGTGCACCCCCCGGTCGCCAAGCAGCTCATGGCCCTGGGCCAGGCACTGTTCGGGTACAACGGGTTCGGCTGGCGCCTGCCGTCGGCCATCGCCGGGGTGCTGTTGGTGCTGTTACTGGTGCGCATCGTGCGGCGGATGACCCGCTCGACCCTGATCGGTGCCGTCGCCGGTCTGCTGCTCATCCTCGACGGGGTGACGTTCGTGCAGTCCCGGATGGGGATGCTCGACATCTTCCTGGTGTTATTCGTCGTCGCCGCGCTGGGCTGTCTCGTGGTCGACCGGGACGAGGTCCGGGCCCGCACCGCTCTGGTGTCGGCGCAGGGGCGGTGCCACGACACCCCGTACGGCCCGCGCTACGGCGTGCGCTGGTGGCGCTTCGGCGCCGGGGTGATGCTCGGGCTTGCCTGCGGCAGCAAGTGGTCGGGCGTCTACTTCGTCGTCGCATTCGGATTGCTCAGCGTCGGTTTCGACCTCGCGGCGCGGCGCGGCGCTGGGGTCCGCAGGCCCTGGGTGGGCACCCTGCGCCGCGATGTCGGCCCTGCGCTGTACGCACTGGTGCTCATCCCGCTGGGGGTGTACCTGGCGAGCTTCTGGGCCTGGTTCGCCAGCGAGACCGGTGTCGACCGCTGGGCGGTGGGGCAACAGGTCGGCCGAGGCGGGACGTTCTCGTTCGTGCCCGACGCCTTCCGCTCGCTCTGGTACTACAGCGCGCACGTGCTGAGCTTCCACGCGAACCTCGTGACGCCGACGGGCAACCCGCACCCCTACGAGTCGAAGCCGTGGACGTGGCCGATGGGGCTACGCCCGATGCTCTACTACTACGTCGACGCCGACACCGTGACCGGCTGCGGGCAGGGCCGGTGCGTGAGCGCCGTCATGCTGGTGGGCACCCCCGCCATGTGGTGGCTGGCGTTCCCCGTCCTCGGCTGGTCGCTGTGGCGTGCGGTGGGCCACCGCGACTGGCGGTACACGGTCGTCCTCGTCGGATACGGCACCGCCTTCCTTCCCTGGTTCACCAACCTCGACCGGCAGATGTACTTCTTCTACGCCACCGCCATGGCGCCGTTCCTCGTCATGGGAATCGCGTTGGTGCTCGGTGACGTCCTGGGCAAGGCCAGGGCCGGAGTGGAGCGGCGCACCACCGGTCTGCTCGTGGTGTGCCTGTATCTGGGGTTGGTGGTGGCCAACTTCGTCTGGCTGTGGCCCATCCTCACCGGCTCCCCCATCACCGAGGCGCGCTGGCAGTCCGAGCTCTGGCTGCCGAGCTGGCGCTGACTTGTGGCTATCCGCGGAACTCGCCGGGCGGCACCGCGTCGGGGTCGGCGTACAGCTGGGCTTCGCGGCCCCGCAGCTCGACGCGGCGGATCTTGCCGCTGATCGTCTTGGGTAGCTCCGCGAACTCCAGGCGGCGGATGCGCTTGTACGGCGCCAGCTCGGCGCGGCAGTGCTCGAGGATCGACCGCGCCGTCGCCTCGGTGGGCTCATGGCCGGCGGCGAGCACCACGTACGCCTTGGGTACGGCCAGGCGAACCGGGTCGGGGGAGGCAACCACAGCCGCCTCGGCCACCGCCGGGTGCTCGATGAGCACGCTCTCCAACTCGAAGGGGGAGATGCGGTAGTCGCTGGCCTTGAACACGTCGTCGGCGCGGCCCACGTAGGTGAGGTAGCCCTCGGCGTCGCGGGCACCCACGTCACCCGTGCGGTAGGCGCCGCCGCGCATGACCTCGGCGGTCTGCTGGTCGTCGCCGTGGTAGCCGACCATGAGCCCCACCGGGCGCTGCGCCAGGTCGAGGCTGATCTCACCCTCGTCGGCGTCCGCGCCGGTAACCGGATCGAGCAACCGCACGGTGAACCCGGGCAGCGGCCGACCCATGGAGCTGACCTTGAGGGGTTGACCGGGGGTGTTCGCGATCTGCACCGACGACTCCGTCTGGCCGAAGCCGTCCCGGATGGTGAGCCCCCAGGCGGCCCGCACCCGGGCGATGACCTCGGGGTTCAGTGGCTCACCGGCTCCGACGACCTCGCGCAGCGGCACCTGCACCCGCCCCAGGTCGGCCTGGATCAGCATGCGCCACACCGTGGGCGGCGCGCAGAAGGTAGTGGCACCGCAGCGCACGATCTCGTCGATCAGCCGGTCGGCGTCGAAGCGGCTGTAGTTGACGATGAGCACGCAGGCCTCGGCGATCCAGGGCGCGAACACGTTGCTCCAGGCGTGTTTGGCCCAGCCCGGTGAGGCCACATTGAGGTGCACGTCGCCCGGCCGCAGGCCGATCCAGTACATCGTGGACAGGTGCCCGACGGGGTAGCTGGTGTGGGTGTGCTCCACCAGCTTGGGCCTTGCCGTGGTGCCGGAGGTGAAGTACAGCAGCAGGGTGTCGTCCCCGCGGGTCACGCCGTCCGGGGTGAACTCGGCAGCGGCCGTAGCACTCTCGTCGTAGCGTAGCCAGCCGTCGACGGCCGGTCCCACCGCGATGCGGGTGTAGGCGCCGCCGATGTCGGCGAACTTCGCGGTGTCCTCGCTGCGCACCACGACGTGCTTGGCGGCGCCGCGGGTGATCCGGTCGCGCAGGTCGGCCGGACCGAGCATCGGGGTGGCCGGGATGAGCACCGCGCCCAGCTTCATCGCCGCCAGGATCGTCTCCCACAGCTCGACCTGGTTGGCCAGCATGAGCACGACTCGGTCGCCGCGGGCCACCCCCTGCGCCCGCAGCCAGTTCGCCACCCGGTTCGACCGCGCGCTGACGTCGGCGAAGGTGAGCTTCTGCTCCTGCCCGTCCTCCTCGACGATCCACAGGGCCAGTCGTCGCCCGCGCTCGGGGTCGGCGGCCACCGCGTCGATGTGCTCCAACGCCCAGTTGAACTCCGTCAACCGGGGCCAGCTGAAGCCGGCCAGCGCCGCGTCGTAGTCGTCGCGGTGGGCCAGCAGGAAATCACGGGCCGCCAGGAACTGGGCGTACCCGTCGGTGGCCGGGGTCGGTGTCGGTGTCGGGGTGCGCACAGGGTGCTCCTCTTGGGCAGCGGGCCCGGTCAGGCGGGTGCCCGTCAGCCTATCGGCGCGCGACTGGCGGTCCCCGGGGACGTTCACCTGTCGTCACCGGGGCCTGAAGCGTTGCCGGGACTCGGCGGCGATCGCCGCCAGCAGTATGTTGGCGGGACGCCACAGTTCGTGGCGACCCCGAGTCGAGGAGTGCGCATGGTCACCGTGGGACTGCTGGCAACGATGAAAGCCAAGCCGGGCAAGGAGTCCGAGGTCGCCGAGTTCCTCGCCGGGGCGCTGCCGCTGGCCGAGGCCGAGCCGCGCACCACCGCCTGGTTCGCGATCAGACTCGACGAGTCCACCTTCGGGATCTACGACGTCTTCGGTGACGACGCCGGACGCCAGGAGCACCTCAACGGCCCCATCGCGGCCGCCCTGATGTCCAAGGCCGACGAGCTGCTCAGCGAGCCGCCCACCATCACCCCGGTGGACGTGCTGGCCGCGAAGCTCGCCGGCTGAGCGCGTGGAGGCTACCCGCACGGGCTCAGGGTCCCCGCTCGTCCTCGTCCACGGGCTGGGTTCCAGCCACCGCAACTGGGACCTGGTGCTGGCGACGCTCGGCGCGCAACGCGAGGTCATCGCGCTCGACCTGCCCGGCTTCGGCGGCACCGCGCCACTGCCGGGCGAAGTGAGCGTTGCCACCCTCACCGACGCCCTCGAGTCCTGGCTCAGCCGCGAGGGCCTGCGCGACGCCGCGGTCGTCGGCAGCTCCATGGGCGCGCGGATGGTGCTCGAGCTTGCCCGGCGCGGGCATTCGGGTCCCGTCGTGTCGCTGGACCCCGGTGGCTTCTGGACCGATCGGCAGGCGCAGGTGTTCGGTGCGTCGGTGAAGGCCTCGGTGGCCCTGGTCCGCGGCATCCAGCCGGCCCTCGGCGTGCTCGCGGGCAACCCGGCGGGCCGTACTGCGCTGCTCGCCCAGTTCTCCGCCGCCCCATGGAAGCTGCCCAGGGACACCGTGTTCACCGAGCTACGCGGGTTCACCAAGGCCGCGGCGCCCTCGCTGGACGACGCGCTGCGCTCCCTGGTCCGGGGGCCGAGGCAGCAGGGCTCGGCACCCGGGGGCACCACGGCGCGGATCGTCATCGGCTGGGGCCGGCAAGACCGGGTGACGCTGCCCAGCCAGGCTCGCACCGCCACCGAGCGCTTCCCCGAGGCGCGGCTGCACTGGTTCGACAAGTGCGGTCACTTCCCGCACTGGGACCAGCCCGGGCAGGCGGCGCGGCTCATCCTGGACAGCACCGGCTGAGCCGGACGCAGGTCGCGGCGCTGCCCGCCGGCTGCGGCTCCCGGGGTCGCTCACGCCAGGTGGTGCACCTCGGCCAGGGCGTACACCGGGGTGGGGATGGCTTCCATGCGGGCCTTGAGCTGCAGCGCGAGGTACAGCGAGTAGTGCCGGGACTGGTGCAGGTTGCCGCCGTGGAACCACAGCGCCTCCTGCTGGGTGGGCTTCCACATGTTGCGCTGCTCGCCCTCCCACGGCCCGGGGTCCTTGGTGGTGTCCGACCCCAGGCCCCACACCTTGCCGACCTTGTCGGCGACCTCCTGGGAGATCAGGTCCGCCGCCCAGCCGTTCATGGAGCCGTAGCCGGTGGCGTAGACGACGAGGTCGGCCGCGAGTTCGGTGCCGTCCGCGAGCACCGCGCCGTGCTCGGTCAGCTCGCGCACCGCGCCGTGGACGAGCTTCACCTTGCCGTCGGCGACCAGCTCGGCGGCGCCGACGTCGATGTAGTAGCCGGAGCCGCGGCGCAGATACTTCATGAACAGCCCGGAGTCGTCGTCGCCGTAGTCCAGCAGGAATCCGGCCTGCTCCAGTCGCGCGTAGAAGTCGGCGTCGCGCTCGCGGATGGCGTCGTACACCGGGATCTGGAAGGTGTGCATGATCCGGTACGGCAGCGACGCGAACGTCATGTCCGCCTTGTGGGTCGTCATCCCCGCCGCGACGGCCTGCTCGGAGTACAGGTCCTTGAGGCCGATCTCCATCAGGGAGTCGGACTTGACGATGTGCGTCGAGGAGCGCTGCACCATCGTCACGTCCGCGCCGCCCTCCCACAGCGCCGCGCAGATGTCGTGCGCGGAGTTGTTCGAACCGATCACCACGGCCTGCTTGCCGCGGTAGGCGTCCGGGCCGGGGTGCTGGGCGGAGTGGTGCTGCTCGCCGGCGAATACGTCCTGGCCGGGGATCACCGGGACGTGCGGCTTGCCGGACATGCCGGTCGCGAGCACGAGTTGCTTCGGGCGCAGCACCAGTTGCTCTCCCGCGCGCTCGACGACCACCTCCCACTCGCCGGCGGCCTCGTCGTAGGTCGCGCTGGTGCATGTCGTGGAGTCCCAGTAGTTGATCTCCATGACCTTGGTGTACATCTCGAGCCAGTCGCCGATCTTGTCCTTCGGTGAGAACACCGGCCAGTTCTTCGGGAAGTCCAGGTAGGGCAGGTGGTCGTACCAGACGGGGTCGTGCAGGCACAGCGATTTGTACCGCTTGCGCCAGGAGTCACCGGCGCGCGCGTTGCGCTCGATGATCACGTGCGGCACCCCCAGCTGGCGCAGCCGCGCCCCCAGCGCGATGCCACCCTGGCCACCGCCGACCACCACGACGTAGGGCTGGCGGGTGCGGCCCAGCTCGGCCGCTTCGGCCTCGCGGGCCTCCAGCCAGGTGACCCGGTCGGGGTTGGCCCCGTGCTCCGCGCCCATCGGACGGCGCTCGCTCAGCGGCTCCTCGTGGCCGGTGAGCTCGTACAGCGAGGTCAGCAGGGTCCAGGCGCCCTGCTCGCCCATCAGGCGCAGGTGGCCCCGGCCCCGGCCCACCGCGGTTTCGAATTCGATCCACGCCGACGTCACCCCGTCGGCCTCGCTCGGGGCCTCGGTGGTGCGGAATCCGTGCGGGTCGGTGTGTTCCACCGTGGCCCGCAGCAGGTCGGCCACGCCCGCGCGGCCTTCGACGGTGGTGATGTTCCAGGTGAACGAGACGAGGTCGCGCCAGAAGCTGGTGGTGGCGAACATGCTTGCGGCGCGGTCGACGTCACGGGTGACGAGCGCGCGCTCGAAGTCGGCCAACCAGGCGTCGATGCGGGTGGCGGCGGGGTCGGTCGTCGGCGCGGGTCGGTCGAGGGTCTGACTCATGGAACCTCCTCGGGAAGATGTGGTACACCTCACCGAACACCTCTGGAGCCCGCACCGCCAGGGCGGCGCCGATGGTGCAGGCGGGCGACCGCCCTACCCTCCACGCCTGGACCCTGGGCACGCCGCGTGCGCCGCGTGCGCCGCGCGCGCCCGGCGCGCCTGGTCGGCCGGTGCAAGGTTGGTCGCCAGCAACCGGATCTTCGTAGTGCTGCGGGCAGTGCGGCAGGCGATCTGCGACCGACGATGAGTTGTGCCCTGGCTGTGCGTCCAGCTTTTGGACATACTCGGTTCGGAGGAGGAGGATCCATGGCTGGTGTACGGGTTCTGGTTGGCACTCGCAAGGGGGCCTACATACTGACCGCGGACGAGCGGCGGCAGGCCTGGGATGTCAGTGACCCGCACTTTCCGGGCTGGGAGGTGTACCACGTGGCGGGCTCACCGGTCGATCCCAACCGGCTCTACGCCTCGCAGTCCACCGCCTGGTTCGGTCAGCTGATCCAGCGTTCCGACAACGGCGGTAGGACCTGGGAGCCGGCGGGCAACGACTTCACCTACGCGGGGGTGCCTGGCACACACCAGTGGTACGACGGGACACCGCACCCTTGGGAGTTTGCGCGGGTGTGGCACCTGGAGCCGTCGCTGTCGGACCCGGACACCGTCTACGCCGGGGTCGAGGATGCCGCACTGTTCCGTTCGACCGACGGGGCCGCCAGCTGGCAGGAGGTCCGGGGCCTGCGCGAGCACGGCTCGGGCTCCCAGTGGCAGCCCGGCGCCGGCGGGATGTGCCTGCACACCATCATCCTCGACCCGCACAACTCCGAGCGGATCTTCGTGGCCATCTCGGCGGCGGGAGTGTTCCGCACCGACGACGGCGGCACGTCGTGGCGCCCGGTCAACCAGGGCCTGCTGTCCGACGGGATCCCGTCCCCGGCGGCGGAGGTTGGGCACTGCGTGCACAACCTGGCGATGCACCCATCGCGGCCGGAGACGCTGTTCATGCAGAAGCACTGGGACGTGATGCGCAGCGACGACGGCGGTGAGCACTGGGACGAAGTGAGCGGGAACCTGCCCAGTGACTTCGGGTTCCCGAATCAGCGTGCACGCGCACGAGCCGGAGACGATCTATGTCGTGCCGATCGCCAGCGACTCCCACCATGTCCCTCCGGACGGCCGGCTGCGGGTGTACCGCAGCCGCACCGGCGGTATCACCTGGGAGCCGCTGACCAACGGCTTGCCGCAGGAGCACTGCTACGTCAACGTGTTGCGGGATGCGATGGCCGTGGACTCGCTGCCCGAGTGCGGCGTGTACTTCGGGACCACGGGCGGGCAGGTGTACGTGTCGGCAAATTCCGGTGACAGCTGGGCACCCATCGTGCGCGACCTGCCGACAGTGCTCTCGGTGGAAGTGCAGACCCTGTCATGATCCGGGTGGTGCTGCCCGCGCATCTGCGCCAGCTCGCGCGCTGCGACCGCGAAATATCGTTGGACTCCGTAGCCACCCAGCGTGCCGTGCTCGACGCCATCGAACTGCGGTACCCAGCACTGCGGGGCACCATGCGCGATCCGGTGACCGGCGCGCGGCGGGCGTTCGTACGATTCTTTGGCTGCCAGCGGGACCTGTCCCATGACCTACCCGATGCCCCCCTACCCAGCGCGGTGGCGGCAGGCGAGGAGCCGTTCTTGGTGATAGGAGCGATGGCAGGTGGCTAACCGCGGCCGCCCTGGCGATGGCGGGCAGCTCACGCCGGACACTGTCGACCTCTAAGATCGCGGCCGCGCTCCGCCGCGGGGGCAGGCAACGCCGGATCGAGGTGCGAGCCGGCGAGATCCAAGCGTCGCTGCGCTCCGAGCAGCTCGTGGTGGCGCCTGCAGTCTCGACCGCGATGGGAGCGTCGGTAACCGCCAGCGTGGCGGTGATCTCCACCATGCTCGCTGCTATCGCTGGCCTCGCCGCCGAGCTCGAAGCGGATTTTGAGCAGCACCCTGGGCAGATCGCAATTGCCCTTGCACTTGCTGCCGGTCGCTAGGCCGCGAGGGCTGGTCCACCGATGAGCGTGGGGACGTGAGCGTGGCGTAGAACGAGAATGCCCTTGCTGGGCTGGAGAATCGGAGTTGCCACACCACGATTTCCGGCTCGAGCAAGGGACACCTCGTAAGTGAAAGCCGCTCACCCGATCCGGCCGGTGTTCGATGATCCGAATCTGGTGTCGTGTGCGGGTTTGGTGCCCGCGCTGCGGCTGGCCGAGTCCGCGGGCCTGCACGAACTCCTCGCGGTGAAGTGCCCGCTGACCAGCCAGGCGGCGTGCGCCGGGTGGACCGGCACAATCCGGCCGACGACGAACATCCGCCTCCGCACCGCGGCGAACACCGCGCGTCCCATGTTGGAGTAGACGCGTTACGACATCGTCGAAAAGGTTGTGGAGCTCCACGGCGTCGCCCTCGAACCTACGAACCTCGAAGCGCCCCTCGACGACCTCGCGCCAGCCGAGCACCATCTCCCGGTCATCGGCCGACAGCCGCGGGCGTCGCTCTGCGACGAAGCGCTCGACGACGGTGCGGCCCGTCGGAGAACCGGTGTTGCAGCGCGAAGTGGTCGGTGGTGAGCACGGCCGCGCCCTCGTCCAGGCAGCCGTGACCACGGGCGGCGTCGACCACCATCGCGTCCAGCCGCCTCGCGAAGCGAGGGCGTTGGGCGAACGCCACGAGTTCGCCATTGAGATCCGCGGCACGGCAGATGAGGTTGTCAATCGAGGTGTCGCCCGCCGAGCGGCGTTCAACGCGACGTGGTCCGCCTGTTCATCGCACCAATCCTACCGACCCGGCGCCCGGCACACCGTCCACGAGGCCCGCCGGGTCGCAGCGAGGACAAGCCCCCTTGCACAGGCACGGTCACCCAGCACAACACAGCGCGGACATTCCGACACCGTCCGTTACGCCATCGGGTAAGCCTGGCCCCGGCCCCGGCCTTGGGCACACGGCATCCGGCTGACTACGCGCCCCAGACCCGCGACTCACCAGGCCGGAACGCACGAAAGCCCCGCACGGACGACGTCCGCACGGGGCTCCCGTTCACAGGTGGAGGTGGTGCCTCTGGATACGAATCGCGGTCCGATCCCAGCTTCGCCGGGCACCGGATCCGGCTCGGTGGTCGGGTGGTGTCCTGGTCGTAGCGGACGTGGTGCATACCGCTGTCGCGGATCGCCCGGCTCTCCTCGACGTCCTCCAGTTGGTTCTTGTCGTTGGTGACGAGAACCTCGTAGCCGCGCTTGCCAGCGTCGGTGAGAAGTGCGAGGTCCTTCTTGCTCTTCCACCCGATCCGGTTGACGTGGTCGATCGTGTGGCCGTGCAGGACTTGCTGCAACGCCTCGAGGACCTGGACGGGAACGTCCTCGTCCAGGAGAACTCGCCCGTCAGGCGATGCGGGCGCGCTGAATGTTGCCGTTCACCCGCGAAGCGAACGCTAGAGCGCCCCTGGCAGCCCGTGCGGTCACCGACGGGTAGATCTCGCGGATCTTCTCCGCGGCCATGCCGTCCGCGAGCAGCGACGCGACGAGGTCGTAGTGGACGCGGGTGTCCTCGATCACCCGGGAACCCGGACCGGACCTCGCGGTCGACCTCGACGCCCGCCTCGGGACACGCGAGCGACGACACGGTGTTGCCCTTGGCGTCGGTGAAGGACGCGAGGACGTCGACCATCTGCGCGATGACTCGCTGGCCGGGCTCGCCGGTCAGCGCGGTCGCCTGCTCGGCAGACTCGCGCCAGACGATGTCTTTCCCGATCGCGACGAACTGTCTTTCCCGATCGCGACGAACTCATAGCTGCTCAGGTGGTCGCTCTCGCCCATGGCACGCAGCACGGCGAGGGCCTTGCGGAACCGCTGGAGAGGGACGTTTTTGCCGCGCATGTAGACGATGGCTCGCAGTGCGACGACGTCCCGGAACGAGTAGAAGACGCGTCCGCCGGTGCGGGCCTGCGCCGGTGCGAGTACAGGTTCCGGCCCGCGACGCCAGTGGGAGAGCTGCCGCAGGGTCGCACCGCTCAGAGCTGCGGCGACCGCCGGTGTATATGACATGGCGACCTCCTCCCCTCGAGACTCCTGCCTGCTGGTGTCCGACCCTACGGTCATCGGCGGCACTAGGGCGGCGACCACGCGGGAACACCGCCTGATGTGTCGCTCACCCCGGTTGCGACGACGTTACCCACAGGTAATGTCAGCTCCGGCTTCCGGGCGTTCGGTGCGCACGCATCAGTTGCGTCGGCTGTTCGCTACCGGGCCGCACGAGGACCTCACCCGGCTCCGGACGGGACGACACGCCGGCCAGAGACCAGGCCCGCAGAGGCACGCACGCCAGACGCCCACACCGCCCGGCAGGGGATCGATGCTATCGGGCTTTGGCTCGACGGCGGGGTGCCCATAGTTTGTCGGCGTCGCCGGCGGCGAGGCGCCCCTGGTAGACGTCGATCTTGTGGTCGATGAGCTGGAGGTTGTCCTGCAAATCGGCGATCTTGGCAACCACGTCAGCGCGGTGGGCCTGCATCAGTGAAAGCCGTTCCTGCTCGTTGCCGTGGCCGTCGCGGACGAGTTCGGCGTAGCGGCGGATCGCCTTAATGGGCATTCCGGTGGCACGCAGCCTGGTGCAGACGGTGATCCACTCCAGGTCGAGGCGGTGGTAGCGCCGACGGCCTGTTGTGGTTCGGTCGATCGTGGTGACGACCAGTCCAGCGCGTTCGTAGTAGCGCAGTGTGTGCACGCTGACGCCGCTGCGGCGGGCAGCTTCGGCGATACTCATGCCAGCCAGCGGTAGCGGCGCTTCGGACGCGGGCTCGTCGAGTGGTAACGGCGCCTGCTTGACTTCGAGCACGCTCTAGATTCTAACGTTTGTGATCATGACGACGACATCGGTCACTGGAGCGAATAGGGGTCTCGGATTCGAGACCGCCCGCCGCCTCGTTGCGGCTGGTCATACCGTCTATGTCGGCAGTCGGAATGCCGACCGCGGACGCGCGGCAGCCGAACGGCTCGACGCACGAGCGGTCCAGCTCGACGTCAACGACGACAAGTCTGTGGCCGCCGCGGCGGAAACCATCGCCGAGGGCGGCGGGCTTGATGTACTGGTCAACAACGCTGGCATCCAGGTCGAGATGACCGACGACGGCGTGATCGGCGCCGCGGACCTGACAGCCGACATGATGCGAGAGACGTTCGAGACAAATGTCTTCGGCATGGTGTGCGTCTTGCACACCTTCCTCCCGTTGCTGCTGAGATCCGCGGCGCCGGTCGTGGTCAACGTCAGCAGCGCGTTGGCTTCGCTGACCCGGGTCAGCACGCCCGACACGACGGCCTTTAACTACCCGGGTGTGGCCTACCCGGCGTCAAAGACCGCGGTCAACATGCTCACCGTGCAGTACGCAAAGCAATTCTCGAGCGCGCGCATCAACGGGGAACGACCAGCTCCGTCTTGCGCGCTTCTGGGGCGGCGTCCTGGGCTGGGAGATGACCGACGACCGCCGCGACGACGGCGTCGCTCTGCTGCCGAGCGACGACACTGGGTTCCGGATCCGATTTCCT
>JAABVA010003729.1_pt1 | contig 14374 bp, 16 predicted proteins | sample 5560331 | NCBI WGS metagenome assembly JAABVA01 (sample SAMN12812661, study PRJNA571458) | rock metagenome | isolation source: Antarctica rocks | place: Antarctica: Victoria Land, Mt New Zealand sud | collected 2016-01-07 | reverse complement strand
GCTGCAAGGCACTCACCGCGGCGTCTCCGGCGAGCATCTGCAGGTTTACCTCGACGAGTACACCTTCCGCTTCAACCGCCGGCGAACGCCGATGGCCGCATTCCAAACCCTGCTCGGTCTGCAGAGCTAACAGCAGCCCACCACCTACCGCAGCATCGTCGCGGCCGGACCCGGAGCCATGAACAAGGCGGAGCTAACCGGATAAGTATGATGGAACTAACCCGGACCACGTGGAGCAGTCCTACCAGCGCCCGAGGGGCGGGAGTCCCTGGCCAGCCGTTGAGCAGCGTGAACACGCAAATGATCGTTCCACGAGACACTCCTCGGTGCCTTCGCCCTGACCTCGAACATGGCATTCAGCGTGCCGGAACGGGACCTGTCGGAGGGATTTGGCTGCGTCGATGACCTGCATCGGCAAGTGGCGCGGTTCGCTTGGCGCTGTGCGGCTTTGTGATCGCCTGCGGCTGTCCCGCCGTTGCGATTCGCGGTGGCCGGCTCCCGGGTCGGCGCCTCAGGCCGGAGCGGCGACGCGACGCTCGGAGGTCAACCGGTGCAGCTCACCCATTGCTTCGTGGACGTGGACCTCCCATGGCCGTTCGGCGGGGTCGTTGATCCAGCGTGTGAGGGCGATCCGGAGGACGGCGATGCCGGTCTCGGCGGCGAGCTCAGCGGCGGTGTCGGGCACGCCGCGTCGACGCAGCGCGTCGGCGAGTGAGGCGGCGAGTGAGGCAAGTTTGATCAGTTCGCGTTCCTGCAGCTCCGGGTTGGCGAGGATCAGCGCGTGGCGGCGGCGGACGAGCTCTGGCGTTGGGAACGCCGAACCGGCCGCCTCGATCCCCGCCGTCACCGCCTCCAGCGTGGTCGCCGACGGGGGGGCGCAGTCGACTGGGCCGATGACGGTGGCGCGGAAGCGGTCGCCGCCCTGGAACAGCACCTCGCGCTTGTCGGCGAAGTGGCGGAAGAACGTGCGCTCAGTGAGTCCGGCGCGCTCCGCGATCTGCGCGACGGTGGTCTGGTCGTAGCCACGCTCGGTGTAGAGCTCGAACGCCGCGTCCTGCAGGCGCGCGGGAGCTTCCGGCTGCCAGCGACCCATGCACGGACGCTACAGCGATGACAGCGACTGGCATCGTCTGTACGGTGATGACAGCAACTGACACCCGGCGCGTCCCGCGCCCAGGTCCACCCGTCGCGGCCGCGCTGGCCGTGCCGTCGACAGGGAGCAACTTCATGCGCATCTTCGTGACCGGCGCGTCCGGCTGGATCGGCTCCGCCGTCGTGGCGGAGCTGCTCGCGGCCGATCATGAGGTCCTCGGCCTCGCCCGCTCCGACGCGTCAGCCGAAGCCGTCGCCGCCGCCGGCGCCGAGGTCCGCCGCGGCGACATCGGCGATCTTGACGTGCTGCGCGCCGCTGCCCGCGACAGCGACGGCGTCGTACACCTGGCGTTCCGCCACGACGTCGCTTTCACCGGCGACTTCCAGAGCGCCGTCGACTCCGACTTGGCGGCGATCGAGGCGCTCGGCGAGGCGCTGGCAGGCAGCGACCGGCCGCTGGCGATCGCCTCGGGTATCGCCGGCGTGAAGCCGGGGGCGGTCGCCACCGAGCGCGACATCGCCGAGCCGACGCCCGGTGCGGGCGGCCGGGTCCTCAATGAGCGCGCCGCCTTGGCGTTCGCCGAGCGCGGGGTGCGCTCGATGAGCGTCCGCTTCGCCCCCACGGTCCATGGCGGCGGCGACAACGGCTTCATCGCGAGGGTCGTCGCGGCTGATCGCGCGGCTGGGTCGGCCGCTTACATCGGCGAAGGCATCAACCGCTGGCCCGCGGTTCACCGCTCCGACGCTGCCAGGCTGGTCCGGCTCGGGATCGAGGGCGCACCGGCCGGGTCCGTGCTGCACGCGGTCGGCGAGGAGGGGGTCGCCATCCGCGACGTGGCCGAGGCGATCGGGCGGGGGCTCGACCTGCCGGTCACCTCGATCACGGCCGAGCAGGCACAGGCCCACTTCGGGTTCCTCGCCGGCTTCCTCGCCCTCGACATGCCGGCCTCCAGCGCGCTCACCCGCGAGCTGCTCTCCTGGGAGCCGTCGGGTCCCGGGTTGGTCGCCGATCTCAAGCAGGGCCACTACTTCACCGCCGCGACAACCTGACCGCCCGCCCTACGCCGCACGACTCGCGGTCGCAGCAGCCGGCGATCTTGTGGTCAGACCGCGCAAGAGTGAGCCGGCACAGAAGCATTCCGCACTGATGAACCGGAAGGATTGATCGTGAGCGAGTACTACAGGCCGCCAAGTCAGACCGAGCGTGTGTTTAACCGGATCGTGTCCGCACTGATGCGGCTCGGGGTCGGCGCCCCCGCCGCCCGGCAGCTCGAGGTGCGCGGGCGCACGAGCGGTCAGCCCCGGCGCACGCCGATCAACCTGCTGCAACTCGACGGCGAGGAGTATCTCGTGTCGCCGCCCGGCAACACACAGTGGGTGCGCAACATCCGAGCCGCTGGTACGGCCCGACTGCTGCGGGGACGCCGCGTCCGCGAGATCCGCGTCAGCGAACTCGACGACGCAGCGAAGCTGCCCATGCTGCGCGCCTACCTGCAGAGGTGGGGCGGCGCGCTCGGCAGATATTTCGACGGCGTGAACGGGAAGTCCAGCGACGCCGAGCTGCTGCGCATCGCCCCTGACCACCCCGTCTTCCAGCTGGAGCGCACCTAACCTGATGCCACGAGTCCGTGACCGATGATTTGTGAACTAGGACCGTCGGGCGTGGGTCAGCGAGGTCTGCACGGCTGTTGGGCGACAGGCGGCGGTGGGAGCGCGGTACTGCCGATCGTGTCCGGTAGGCAATTGTTTTGGGGGACGGCCTTGACCAGTGAGGACGGCCTACTGCTCGCTGTCGAGCATGGCCATTAGCGAGGGGGCGTATCGGTCGCCGGCTACCGCGGATCGGGGTACGGCCTGTTCGATGTCGGCCAGGTCCGTCTCGCTGAGCTCGAGGTGTGTTGCGGCGAGAATGTCGGTGATGCGCTCGGGGCGGCCCGCGCCGACGACAGCGACGACATCACCGTCGGCGGCGCCCTGAGCCAGGACCCAGGCGATGGCCAGTTGCGCGAGCGACGCGCCGGATCGGGCGGCGATGGGCTGCAGTCGGCCGGCGACGGCGAGGTTGGCGCGCCGGTTGTCGCCGTGCAAACGCGGCAGGTGCGGGGGTGCGCCGGTGTCATCCGCGCCGAGCAGTCCGGTGAGCAGTCCGTGGGCGAGGACGCCGTAGGCGGTGATCCCGATCCCGAGTTCGCGGCAGGCCGGGATGATCGTGTCTTCTGGTGTGCGGCTGAACAGTGAGTACTCGATCTGAACGTCGCTGATCGGGTGCACGGCATGGGCGCGGCGGATGGTCTGGGCGCTGACCTCGGACAGGCCAATGGCGCGGACGTACCCGGCCTGGACAAGCTCGGCGATCACGCCGACCGTCTCCTCGATGGGGACGGCGGGGTCGAGCCGGGCCGGGCGGTAGATGTCGACGTAGTCAGTGCGCAGGCGCTGCAACGAGTAGGCGAGGAAGGTCTTCAGGGTCGCGGGGCGGCAGTCGGTTCCGATGAAGGCGCCAGAGGGGTCTCGCAGACCGCCGAATTTGTCGCTGAGCAGGTTCCGGTCACGGGGCACGCCGGTCAGGGCGTGGGCGATCAGCGACTCGTTGTGCCCCAGGCCGTAGAAGTCGGCAGTGTCGATGAGGTCGACGCCCTGGTCGACGGCGGCGCGGATCGTCCCGGCCGCGACCTCGTCGTCGGCGCCAGCGCCGGTGAGCCCCGACATGGAACTGCATCCCAGGGCGACGGCGCCGACCACCGGACCGGTCTTGCCAAGCGTGCGAGGCGGGACCGAACGGGTGTCGTCACTCATGCCGCCCAGCGTGCCACCGTACAAAGCACCGAAGCGAGTTGGCGGTTCTGGCAGCGCTACACATGCACGGCACCCGCCGCATACGACGTCGGACCGATCTTGTACCGCAAAGGACCGTTTCTGCTACACGGCTGACCGTGTAGCAGAACGAAGCGGCGGCGCGGGTCTGGTACGTCCCAGAAGCCTGTAGCGCAATCAGCGCGCCGGAACGGAGCCCTGTCAAAGGGTTCCGCCACGTGCCGTCGGACTTGCTCCGGTGAGTGGCGCGGTTCTCGCAGTGTCCTATGGCCGACACCGGGACGGTGACCTTGTCCGGTAGCCGATCGACGACCGGAGCGAGTCCGGCCACACCTCAGCGCGGCGAGCCGGTCAGCCAGCAGGGCAGCCGCAGCGAGGGGGTAGCACGCTGGTTGCCGCCCGGTGCTTGTCGTCGTTCAGGACGACAGGAGCATCCGTCGACTCATGTCCCATAGCCGGTCCGCGGCCTCGGGGTCGAGTGCGTGTGAGGCGGCGTCCGCGGGGATCAGGTCGGCCGTCAAGGGCAGCGTCCGGTCGTCGACGGGCGCGATGTCGCTGTCCTTGAGGTAGACCCCGCCGATCCCGTCTAGTTGTGGGCTGGTGGCGGCGAATACGAGCGTTGCGGCGCCTTGTTCGGCGGTCTTCTTCCCTGCCGCAGGGTCGATGACCGGGTGGCCGTCCTGGTCGAGGAGGCCCATGGCCCGGTAGGCGGCGGGGTCGCCGCCGGCGTTGAGCTGGGTGCCGAGGACGACGCCGGGGTGTACGGCGTACCCGCGGATGCTGTCGGCGGACCAGCGCTGGTCCAGCGCGACGGCGAAGAGCACGTTCGCGGTCTTCGCTTGGGCGTAGGACAGGCGGGGGTCGTAGGTCTGGGTGAAGTTGGGGTCGTCCCATCGGATGCCGCCGAAGCGGTGGGCTCCGGAGGAGACGTTGACGACTCGTGCGCCGTGGGCGGCGCGGAGCGCGTCGTGCAGGGCGAGCGTGAGCTGGAAGTGGCCGAGGTGGCTGGTGGCGAACTGCACCTCGAAGCCGCGGCTGTCGCGGACGACGCTGCCGGGGGTGGGGATGGCGGCGTTGTTGATGAGGATGTGGAGCGGGCGGGGCTTTGAGCTACTTCGAGTCGATGCGGCCCGCTTGCTCCGTCGCCGCGGCGGCGGTCACGTGGTCCCAGGCGGCGGCGTCGACTCCGAGCGCCTGCTTCCGGAACGCCGTCGAGGTGCGGTGCACCAGGTCGGCGAGGGCGAGCACGGCTCGCTTGGACAGGCTGCGCCTGCCGGTGGGGGAGGGGGCGCCGGGCACGTCGTCCTCGGTCACGCGTGCCGGGGGGCAGGCCGGCCAAGCCGGAGGCGATGATGAACGGCCGGTCGGAGCCCGCCAGAGCCTGCCCGAACGCCTCGACTGCGTGGTGGTCGGCGTCGATCGCGGTCGCGACGTCGGCGGAGAACATCTCTTCGTGCTTGAAGGCGACGTGGATGACTGCGTCGGACGCTGCGGCCGCGGCGCCACGGCGTCGAGGTCGTCCAGCGAGCCGCGGAGGGCCTGGGCGCCGGCGGCCTGCACCGTGCAGGCCGAGGCGTCGGAGCGGGCGATCCAGCCCGACGTGCCGGTCACGACGGCGCGCATCACCAGGGCACTGTCCCGTCGTCGTCGAAGAACCCGCCGGTCGGGCCGTCGTCGGGCAGGGTCGCGAGGCGGATCGGGGTCGCTGCGCCCTGCTGGGTGGTGCGGGTGCCGCGGAAGCCGTTGAGGTCGGTCGCGACGAAGCCGGGACAGGCTGCGTTGATCAGGATGTTGGTGTCGGCTAGTTCCTTGGCGTACTGGACGGTGACGGCGTTAAGGAACGACTTCGACGGCGAGTAGGCGACGGCGACCGGTCCCGTCTCGGCGCCAGGAGTGGTCTGCAGGGTGAGCGAGCCGACGCTGCTGGACACGTTGACAATCCGGGGCGACGCCGAGCGGCGCAGCATCGCCAGCATCGCGTTGGTCACCCGGATGACGCCGATCACGTTGGTCTCCACGACCGTCCGCATCGTCGTGGGATCGACGGTGGTCGGCATCTGCGGCCCGCCGCCGGTGATCCCGGCGTTGTTGACGAGTACGTCCAGGCCCCCGGCGTGCTCCTCGATCAGGCCGGCGGCGGCGGACACGCTCGCGTCGTCGGTGACGTCGAGCGGGACGCCGAACGCGTCGGCTCCACCCGCGCGCAGCTTCGCCACCGCGGCCTCGCGGCGCTCATCGTCGCGGGCGCCGACAGCGACCCGCCAGCCGAGCGCGCCCAGGCCGGCGGCGATCTCGTACCCGATGCCCTTGTTGGCGCCGGTCACGAGCGCTGTCGTCTGCTCACTCATGTGGTCCAGCCTGTCTGGGTCCTGCGGTTGCGAAGATTCATGTGTCCTCCTCAGTGGAAACAGCTAAGCGGAGAGGCTGTCCGCCACCCTAGCGGATAGCGTCTCCGCTTGACAGCCGATGACTCCGAATCAGATTCCCGCACCCGCGCGGCGCGCCGACGCCGAGCGCAACCGGGAGAAGATCCTTGGGACGGCTCGGGCCGCCTTCGCCGAGCCCGGTGCCGCGGTGTCGATGGCTGAGATCTCGCGACGCGCCGGCGTCGGCATGGCGACGCTCTACCGCAACTTCCCCGGCCGCCGAGAGCTCCTGGAAGCCCTCTACGTCGACGAGGTCGACGCCATCTGCGCGGCCGCGGATACCGCCGACGGGAACACGCCCGGTGCCACCCTTGCCGCCTGGCTGCGCCGGTTCGTGGACTTCTTCGCCAGCAAGCACGACATCGGCATCGAGCTGCTGGAGCAGACCGACCGGGACAACCCCGTCTTCGATAGCAGCCGTGCCCGGGTCCTCGCCGCATGCCGGCCACTGCTGCTCGCCGCACAACAGAGTCGGGAAGTGCGCGAGCACCTCACGCTCGAGCAGGTCCTTGACATGGTGATCGCCGTCAGCGCCATCCGCGGCGAGCCCGGCTACCTCGAACCGATCCTCCAGGCCGCGCTCGACGGCATCCGTCGACCGGCGCCGTGAACCACATCACCTGAGCAGACCGAGCGTACATGCCGCGTAGAGCCGAGCACGCTGCATCAGCGCATCAGCGCATCAGATTGAGGTCCGAGAATCGCCACGCTTCGAGGTGGTTCCCGGTCTCGTGGAGGTCGCGGTAACCGTCCCCCAGAATGAAAACGTCAAGGCTGCTTGATCGGCAACGGGCCGCCGCTGAGGTTTCCACGAACTTCGGGCACCCTCGGCGGCGCTCCCAGCCTCGGTATACAGCCGCCAAAGAAGCACAGTGTCGTGTCGCCCTCAGCACTGTCCTCGTCCACCGCCCGTCGGGCGTCCCCGGTGGAAGGGTCGTCTTCGGGCTCTAGTTAGCTTGTCGTGTAGTGGGGTCTGAGGTTGCGTCGCAGCATCCGGTCCAGGAGGCGGTCGGGGGCCAGGCGCGCGAGTCGGACGATGACTGCGGCGTCGCGGCCGACGGTGTAGCGGGTTCGGGGACGTGGTGCGGTGATGGCGTCGGCGATCACCTGCGCGGCTTTGGTCGCCGGGACGCCGTCGCGGGCGAACGTGCCGGCCTGGGTGGTGATGGCGCCGATGAGGGCGTCGTAGCGCTCGTGCTGGGCGGGGGTCATGGCGGCGGCGAGCCGGTCGGCGGTCGCGACGCCTCGGCCTGACATTTCGGTGGTGACTGCTCCCGGCTCGATGACGACCACCTTGACCCCGAGGTGGCCGACCTCGCGGCGCAAGGCGTCGCTGACGGCTTCCAGCGCGAACTTCGAGCCGGCGTAGGCGCCGTAGGTGGCCATGGCAACCCGACCGCCCACGGAGCTGATGTTCACGACCGTGCCGGAGCTCTCGAGCAGGTCCGGAAGCAGGGCCTGGGTCATGGCGATGTGACCGAACAGGTTGACGTCGAACTGACGGCGCCACTCGGTCAGCGGAAGCGCCTCGACGGGTGCGTTGACCGCGATCCCCGCGTTGTTGACCAGGGCCCGGAGCCGGCGATGACCGTGCTCGCGGGTGACCCGTTCAGCGACCGCGGCGACGTCGGCCTCGACGGTGATGTCGAGGGTGTGCGGCTCGATCCGCTCGCTTCGCAGGGCGTCGGCGTCGCTGTCGCGTCGTACGCCCGCGATCACGTGAAAGCCGCGACGGGCGAGCTCGCGGGCGGTGGCGGCGCCGATGCCGGTCGAGGCGCCGGTGACGACGACCAGGTCTGAGGCTGATGACCGCGGTTGAGTAGACATTATCATCTCAACCTAACGGATGAGTTGACGATGTCAACCTAGAGTGGTGCCGGTGGCAACCCGGGCGGAGACCTCAGCGCAGACCCGCGGCGCGCTGCTCGACGCCGCCGGCTCGCTGCTCGATGCAGGCGGGCCGGAGGCGGTGACGCTGCGCGAGGTCGGTGCCCGGGCTGGGGTCTCGCGCTCGGCGCCGTACCGGCACTTCGCTGACAAGGAGCACCTGCTGACGGTTCTTGCCACCGATGCGTGGAGCGAGCTCGGCGACGACCTGGCGACCCTGGTCGCCGCCGGCACCACGCCGGAGAAGTCGCTCCGCAGTGCGCTGCTCGCGCTGATCGAGGTCGCGCGCTCCCGCCCGCACCTGTACCGCCTCATGTTCACCACCCCCGTCGCCGACCCGACAGCAGCCGTACGAGCCGCCGAACGCGCCCAGGACCTGTTCCTCGACATCGTCTCCAAGGTCGTCGGGCCAGACCAGCGCATGCGCTACGGCGCCCTGCTGCTGACCAGTGCCCACGGCATCGCCGGGCTCGAGCAAAGCGGCCACCTGACCTACGACAAATGGCGCTCCACCGCCGAAGATCTCGTCGACCTGGCGATCAGCCTGCTACCACGCGGATAGCGGCCTGAGCGGCGTCCCAGTTCCTAGGAAGTGGGACGCCTGCGGGCCGGCCATGTGCTGCCCGGGCAGGAGCGTGTGTCGCGTCCCAGAGGTCGGTGCCGCAAGCGGGTCGGCTTATGGGACGGCAGAAGAGGAGCAAGTCTGCTGGGGCGTCGCGCCGACTGGGGCTTCTGTAGCGCCCCGAACCTGTGACGCAGCCTTCGTCCGAACCGGTTAACCAATCCGACAGGTTCCTGTCGCCCTTGCAGGTTTTCATCATCAGATGATCTCGGCAAACAGTTGCAGTTGCGCCGGCAGCTGGCAGAACTGCTTGCGGTCCATTGGCATCCGGACGGCGCCCGCGACTGCGCCTGCGCTGGCGCGCGCGACCCGGGGCGGAGGTCCAGCGCCCGCGCCCTACGCGCCGGGCCTGGGCCGCCAGCCTCCGTATGAGCTGGGACGGACCGGCCCGCCCCGCCCGGCACCTACTCACTGGGTCCTGGTGTTGCCAGCCGGACCTCCTCAACGTCGAGGCGGGCCTGTGCCCTGCGCAGGACGGTGTCGTCGATGCGCCGGCCGTCCCGCAGGCGCACGACGGCGGCCCGCTTGTCGGCGAGCAGGGCGAGCCGCAGCCGGTCCTCGGCCTGCTCGTCCGGCTCCGCGCCGGCCTCGCCGCGGGCCTCCAGACGGGCTAGCCGCGACTGGTACGCCGCCCGAACCCTTTCGACGACCTCGGGGGGCGAGAGCAGCTGCGCGGCGCGCACGTCGACGGCAGCCAGCCCTGCCAGGGTCGCCTCCCGTTCCACGAGCGCCTGCTCGTCCTGCACGTCGACGTCCTCCGGGAGCCTGGCCCATCGGACGACCGCGGGCATCGAGAGCCCTTGGACCAGCAGGGTCAGCAGGATCACGCCAAAGGTGATGAGGACGATTCGGTCGCGTCCGGCCACGTCCTCGGGTAGGGCCAGCGCGGCCGCCAGCGACACCGCGCCGCGGAAGCCCGCCCACGCGACCGGTGCCCGCTGCCGCGCGCGCACCCGCCGAAGCCGGTGCTCGGGGCGGCGGTCCAGCACCCCGACGAGGAGCGGCACTGTGCCGATCCAGAGCAGGCGGGTGCCGACGACAACGAGCGTGACAAGCAGGACATCACGTAGTGCCGGGAGCGGTGTGACGTCGCTGCTGCTCAGCACCGGGCGCAGCTCCAGGCCCACAAGCACGAATAGCGCACCGTTGAGGATGTAGGCGGTCAGCTGCCAGAAGCCCTCCGCCTGCACCCGCGTCCGCGCGCTGATGACCCGGGGCGTCGCCTGCGACAGCAGCAGCCCGCAGGACACCACGGCGACGACGCCGGAGACGTTGAGCTCCTCGGCCGGCAGGTACGCGAGGAAGGGAATCAGGACGCTGAGGACGTTCTCCAGGCGCGGCTCGAGCAGCCAGCGGCGGACCACGAGCACGACCACCGCCGTGCTCAGCCCGAGCAGCAGGCCGCCGGCGTACGACACCGGCAGGCGCCAGGCGACCTCGCCCAGGCCGACGTGCCGGGCGCCGGTGGCCGCCTCCACAGCGAGCGCGTACACGACCAGCGCCGTGCCGTCGTTGATGAGCGACTCGGCGCGCAGTGTGGTCAGCGTGCGGCGCGGCAGGCGTCCGGCGACGCCGGCGACCGCGGTCGCGTCGGTCGGTGCCACGACGGCCCCGAGCGTGAAGGCCACCGGCCACGGCAGCCCAACGGCGTGGCCGACGGCGGCGACCGCGACGGCGGTGAGCAGGACGAGCCCGACGGCCAGCAGGACGATGCCCCGCAGGTCTGCCCGGATCTCGCGCAGGCTGGTGGTGATCGATTCCCAGTACAGCAGCGCCGGGAGGAACAGCAGGAGCACGACCTCCGGCGGCAGCTCGACGGCAGTGGAGCCGGGGAGAGCTCCCAGCAGGGCGCCGGCCAGCACCCCGAGCAGGAGCAGCACCAGGGCGGACGCGACGTGCAGCCGGGCGGACAGGACCCCGCCGAGCAGCAGGCAGGCCCCGACGAGCACGACGACCTGCGGACCCTCCACGGGCGCTCCTTCCGTCGTCGGCAGGCTAACGGGTAGGCGCCGTATGTCCTGGTCAGCGCTCGGACCGGGGGCTGATGAAGACCGGGTGCGCCGGCGGCGTGACGGATTCGCGCGACGACCTGCACCGCGAGCACGTGCTCCGCCGCCGGCTGGCCGGATGCTGTGCTTGCGACGCAGTTCGGCGAGCCCGCAGTACCAGGCGATGCCGCCCAAGGACGACCAGGGCGCCCGCGCGTCCTGCGCCAGGCTCGGCCCCGGTGCCTCGCTACCGTGCTCTGCACGGCGGAGCTGTCACGTGCCGTCGAGGCCCGGCGACAGGCGCACGAGGTGCTTGCCGAACGATCCGGCCGAAGCGAGGGCGGTGTGCGCCTGCGCGACGCCTCCAGCCCGGACACCGGAGAACGCCCAGCTGCTCGCGCTGCTGGCCCAGCTTGCCGTCCTCGCCGAGTCGGTCGCCCGGATGCGCACCGAGCAGGACCGGGCCGTTCAGGCCGCCTCCGCCAAGCAGGCCGCTGAACAGATCCACGTCGAGCACCACCGCAGGCTGGCCGGCACGACTGCCGGGCCGGGCAAGGCGACCCGCGCGGCTCCGGTGACCGAGGTGGGGCGCCGGCCGGGTCCGGCCGCGCCGGGCCAGCAGCCGGGCCGTTCCCGGTGAGCTGCGGTCCGGCGGTGCTGGACCTGACGGGGGGCCCAGCCCGGCGGGCGGCCGCCCGAGCCGCCTTCTCCTTCGGCCAGCGGGACGGGCCGAGACCGCCGAGACCGTGAACAGGGGGGTCTCCGGTACCGCGCGCGGGTGACGGGACGCCATGGCTGAGTCAGGAAGAGGTCCAAGCGGTGCGACGACTAGGTGGCGTGCGAAACGCGTCGCCGCGGGCTGTTTAGCGAGGCGCAGTGCCTCATCCGTCCGCTCGGACTCCTCCTGGGCTGATGTCAGAGATGGCCTCTATCGGCGCTCGCCTTCCCGGCAGCAAAGAATCGATCCTTGCGGTCTTTGTTACGACTAACGATCCCGACTTGCCCTGTGGGTATGTGGTAGTCGGCGTGTACGCGCAACCGTTGGACGATGCCTCTAGCCAGAAGCAGCAGGAGTGCTGCTGGCAGGATCAGCAGCTTGGCGGTTTCCACGCCTTGGCCCACGATGGCTAGCAGCGCAATCCAGGCGGCCGTCGCCGAAATCAGCGCGACGCTGCGGCGACGGTCGGCAGTGAGGGCGTGCTGCGGCACCCACGCGGCTCCGCCGACTGCCTTCCGTCGCCGGTAATGCCGCTCGCGATCTCGGGGGATGGCCCCGAGTGCCCACGAGTTGTACTCACTGGCAGGGACCGCGGAGAGCCGGTGTAGCCGGGCATCCACGTTCGGGCCATATGGGTTGAACTCACAACCGTCGCGGAAGGTGTCGACAGGCAACCAGCGCGTACTCACTGGATGATCTTAATGTCTTCGGGGGGCCGATAGAGCCCTTTCGGGGCGGAACCGGCCAGCGCAGGTGATGGCCACCGGGGAGGTTCGGGACTGTGTCGTCGTGGCCCAGTCGCACTTGCGTGCGCAGGCCAGCCGCGACCATTGAACCGGCCTGGCATTGCTGGAGGCTTCAGTCCTTGGAAGTGAGGATGGGGCATGGCAGAGACACATGCGTTGCAGCGGCGCTACCCGGCGGAGCTGCGGGAGCGGGCGGTGCGGATGGCGCAGGAGCTGGTCGCGGAGGCGAACGTGCAGTCGTTCGGGGTGGTGACGCGCGTCGCTCGTGAGCTGGGGTCGGGACCGAGTCGCTGCGTGGCTGGCTCAAGCAGGCGGAGATCGAAGGCGGCCGCCGGCCGGGGCCCACGTCTGCTGACCGGCGCGGATCGCGGCGTTGGAGCGGGAGAACAGGGAGCTGCGGCGTAGACGACGGCGGCGACACGGCCGACCACGAGCCCCGCTTTACCCCGACTGCACCAGCGGCGCACGCGAAGGCGAGGGGCCCGCCGGAGTCACTCACGAGGGGAGGCTGGCTCCACGCTGAGGTAGAGGTAAGACCGTCGGCCGAACGCGTTGCCGCGGTTCGTGACCACCAGCGTGACGGTGGCTTCAGGCGGCACCTGAACCTCAACGTCCGGACTACCAGTCCAGTCGATCCGTGCTCGCACGCGACGAGCGCCGCAGGCCGCAGACGTGGTCAGCTGCTCTCCGCGCTTGACGGTGCCTTGCTCGACGCCGTCGACCTCGATGCGGTAACGGCGCAGCAGGTCCCGGTAACCGCCGGCGGGCCGGGACACGACGATCGTCCCCGTGTCGCTGTTCACTCCTTCATCCTCTCGTACGGGTTCTCAGGGTTGGGGTCTGAGTAGTAACCGAGCAGGATCGTCCGCTAAGCATCCGGACGAGGTCGTGCCGCGGCTGCAGCGCGCGGCTATCTGGTCGGGACCGCGAAGGGGTCGCTGACCGGGCGGGCAGGCCGCGTTGCCGGCTTGCTGGGTCTGCTCGCAGGCGGCTTCGGGGCAGGGTCTGCGGCGGGTGTCGCCCTGCTCTTCTGGCGGGCGGGCAACGGGGCCTTCCGCGGGGGTGATGCTGCGGCGGTGGCCTTCATGGCCTTGGTGGGGGCGCTGTCGGTGCTGACGGTGAGGTGGCCGTAGACGGTTGATCGGGGGACGCCGAACAGGGCGGCGATTTGGGTGACGGTCTTGTCGCGCGCGTCGTAGAGCTGCTGGGCGAGGGCGGCCTGCTCAGGGGTGAGCCGGGGTTTGCGGCCGCCGACGCGGCCGCGGGCCCGGGCGGCGGTGAGGCCGTCGCGGGTGTTGGCGATGATGAGCTCGCGCTGGAGCTCGGCCAGGACCGAGAGCATCCCGAACATGGCGCGGCCTTCGGCGGTGCTGGTGTCGATGCCCTGCTCCAGGACGTGCAGGCCGATCCCGCGGTTGCGGAGCTGCGCGCCGAGGGTGACGAGGTGGAGCAGGCTGCGCCCGAGCCGGTCTAGGCGGGTGATGACCAGAGTGTCGCCGTCGCGCATGAGACGCAGGGCGAGGTCCAGCTGCGGCCGGGAGGCCTTCGCGCCGCTCGCGACGTCGGTGTGGATGTCGCTGGGGGCGACGCCGGCCCGGGCGAGGGCGTCGGTCTGGTGAGCGGGGTTCTGCTCCGTCGTCGAGACCCGCGCGTAGCCGACGAGCACCTCGCCAACCTAGCGTCGACAACGTCGATCAGGCAGGTTTACCGTCGTTGATTCCCGACACCAGTTCTCGACGCCTCCGGCGGTCGGTTCAGCGTTGGCTGCAGTTGTGTCGGCAATGGGTGGTTTGTCAACAAGCGCGAGCCCGGCACGCGGACCCGCAGTGGCTAGGCAAATTGGAGGTCCTGCACGGCGTCGACCCCGGCCTCATGCCGTACGGGCTTGTCACGCCGGCCCACGTCGGCACAACCCGACCCTCGCCTTCAGCCGCCGCCCGTCACCAGCCGCGGCCTGGTGTCCAGCAGCTGTACGCCGACTGGGCGGCCGGCCTTGAGGCTCGTCATCAGGTGGGCTGTCGGCTTCGATGTGAGTGTCACTCGCGGCTTACCGGTCGATTTGCAGCAGGCTCTGACAGCTG
>JAABVA010003728.1_pt1 | contig 14381 bp, 11 predicted proteins | sample 5560331 | NCBI WGS metagenome assembly JAABVA01 (sample SAMN12812661, study PRJNA571458) | rock metagenome | isolation source: Antarctica rocks | place: Antarctica: Victoria Land, Mt New Zealand sud | collected 2016-01-07 | reverse complement strand
TAGTAGGGGCGACCCTTGTGGTCGCCCGTTGGGATGGGTCTCCTATTCGTCTTATGTGGCAGGATTGACCCTTGTGGTCTCCTGCACTCACACACCAAATATTCACACTTTACAAGCGCGACGTTAGGCCGTATTATGGAATGCACACAACAAATTACGCCAAATGGCGTAAAAAGAAATGTTACTTGCTAGATGGGAACAAAAATTCTATGGCCCTCGATACTACAGGGAATGGCGACGCGAAGAATCTTAATATCAAGCTCACTCGTGACCACTTGCAAGACCTGGATTATCGCGCCTTATTCAACGAACTCGGCTGGGACCGTCCTCAAAATACAAAGCGCGTAGATGTTTCACTGCCACATTTCTCCTATCAACGCACAGAGATCGCGCAATTGTCGGGCGTTGCTATTCTTGAGATAGAGATGCCGGACGGAAAGATTCCCGTCGAGGGTACGCGCAAAGCTATTCACACGGACGTTTCGTTGCTGCATCAGGAAAATCTCTTGATTTTTGTAGATAGAGAACGCACACAGAGTTTCTGGTACTGGGTGAAACGCGAAGACAATAAGTCATATCCTCGTACTCATCTCTATGTCAAAGGACAGCCGGGAGACCTCTCGCTGAGCAAGCTGGAGAGCATGGTGTTCGACGCGGGCGAGTTCGACGTGGAGGGCAAGGTTCCTGTTCTCGACGTTGCCCGCAAGTTACAGGATGCCCTCGATGTCGAACGCGTCACCAAACGCTTTTACGAAGAGTTCAAAGACGAACACGCACGCTTTTTAGACACCATCAAAGGCATCGACGATGAACGTGATCGACGCTGGTACGCCTCGGTGCTGCTCAACCGCTTGATGTTCGTCTATTTCTTGCAGCGCAAGAAGTTTATCGACAATGGCGATCTCCGGTACCTGCAAAACAAATTGGCAGATTCACAGAGACGTGGCAAGGATATCTACTACAGTGAGTTTCTGCATCTCCTCTTCTTTGAAGGCTTCGCGAAACCAAAAGGTGAGCGCAGCAAAGAAGCTAAGTCAAGGTTAGGCACCATCAGATACCTGAATGGTGGTCTATTTCTGCCTCATCCCATTGAGAAACGCTGGCCCGATATTTCTATTCCCGACTCGGCATTCGAGCGCATCCTGACGTTGTTTCAACACTACTCATGGAATCTGGATGATACTCCTGGCGGCCTGGACAATGAAATCAGTCCACATGTACTCGGCTATATATTCGAGAAATACATCAATCAGAAGTCTTTCGGTGCCTACTATACGCGCCCAGAGATAACGGAGTATCTGTGTGAACGCGCCATTCACAAGCTCATTTTAGAGCGCGTCAATACAGATGGCATTCCAGGTATAACCAGAAGCCGTCACTTCGATACGGTGGAAGAATTGCTCACGCGACTCGATGCCCCTCTATGCGGAGCGTTGTTGGAGATTCTGCCCAAAATTTCGCTGCTCGATCCTGCCTGTGGTTCCGGTGCATTCCTTGTTTCGGCAATGAATGTGCTTACAAATATCTATGGGGCGGTCACTGGAAAAATCGAATATTTGAACGATGTCAACCTGACAAAATGGCTTAGAGATGCCAAAACGAAGCATGATAGCCTGAACTACTATATCAAGAAAAAGATTATCACAGAAAATCTCTTCGGCGTAGACATTATGGAAGAGGGCACCGAAATCGCGAAACTACGCCTCTTCCTTGCCCTTGTCTCCTCAGTACAGAGCGTCGAGCAGCTAGAGCCGCTCCCCAATATCGACTTCAATATTCTCCCTGGCAACTCGCTGATTGGCCTGCTCCACATCAACGAAGATATCTATAACACACGCATTGCACAACTCAATCTCTTTCAGAAACGCTACATAGAGATTGTGGCGGAGAAGAATCTTCTCATCCAGAATTATAAGGACGCTCCACAGTACACCGAGGACTTGAGTGACCTGCGTGACATCATTCAGAAGAAGCGTGAAGAGGCTATCGAGAACTTGAACGAACTCTTGTTAGATGAGTTCAACGAGCTTGGTGCGAAATATGAAGCCGCAACATGGGACGCTGAGAAACAGGCCGAGGGCAAACCAAAGAAACGCGCCCTTCGCATTAGCGATATTGCAAAGTTGCATCCGTTCCACTGGGGCTATGAGTTCGACAAGGTGATGAACGAGCGCGGTGGCTTCGATATCATCATCACGAACCCACCCTGGGAAATTCTCAAGCCACAGGCCAAAGAATTCTTCGCAACCCACTCTAAGCTTGTGAGCAAAAACAAGATGCGTATCGAGGATTTTGAGACCGAGCGCACAAAGCTGCTAGAAGTGCCAGAGATACGCCATGCATGGTTAGACTATCAGGATACGTTTCCTTATCAAAGCGCGTACTTCCGCGCCGCGCCGCAGTATCGCAACCAGATTTCGCTGGTCAACGGCAAAAAAGCGGGTACGGACATCAACCTGTACAAGCTGTTTACCGAGCAGTGCTACAACCTGTTGCGCGATGGTGGACAATGTGGCATCGTCATTCCCAGCGGCATCTACACCGACCTCGGAGCCAAACAGCTACGCGAAATGCTCTTCGACTCAACAGAGGTAACAGGCATCTTTGGCTTTGAGAACAATAAACTAATTTTTGAAGGCGTTCATCGTAGCTTCAAATTTGTTGTCCTCACATTCGAGAAGGGTGGACAGACACAAACGTTCCCCTCGGCCTTCATGCGCCACGAAGTCGCGGAACTGGAACGCTTCCCCAGGTATGGAGCATTACATACCTCTGTCGAGCTTATCCACAAGCTTTCGCCCGACTCGCTCTCCATCATGGAATTCAAGGACGAAACGGATGTCATCATTGCCCAGAAGATGCTCAAATTCCCACTGCTGGGAGAGAAGATTGAGGGCACATGGAACCTTGTACTGGGCAACGAGTTTCATATGACGAATGATAGCCATTTGTTCAAGATCACTAAAGATTCTAACACGATGCCGCTTTATGAAGGAAAGATGGTTCATCAGTTTACACATGTTTTCAGCAATCCTCGTTACTGGATTGACTCAACTTCAGGGAGAGATTTACTGATACGCCAAGAAATAAGGCGCGTAGAATCTGCACTCTATGCCCTTGCAATCTCACAGGATGATTCCGTTACATTCGCTTCTCGTGAAGCGTGCCTTTTTATGTTCCTACAATCTCTAGGATATAATCCAGTATCTCCTCAAGATGTATGTATAGCACCGGATGCATTCCGCATAGCCTGTCGTGATATTGCGAGAAATACAGACGAACGCACATTGATTACTACAATACTACCTGCAAACGTTTTTGCAGGGAATACACTTAATTATGTTTACCCCTGGAACTTCAAAGCGCAAAAAATATTCGGCAATCCTTCCAGTATAAAAGATTGTTATGAGCGTACCTTGCATCCTCAAACTTTGGCATATTTTTGTGGTGTGCTTAACTCATTTGCATTAGATTACCTACTACGTTTCAAAGTTACTGCTCATGCAAACATGTTTTACCTCTATCAACTACCTGTACCAAGACTAGCTGTTGACGACCCTCGATGCTTTGCGATTGCCTCTCGTGTAGCACAACTCGTTTGCGTCGGTTCCGAATTTAATCAACTACGCTTAGAATTACTAGGAAGTGTAGATGCACATGTTGCCGTGGATGATACAGAACGACGAAAGCTGCGTAGTGAGATTGATGGTTTAGTTACACATCTCTATGGATTAGATAGAAAAGAGTTCGACCACATCTTAAAAACGTTTCCGCTGGTAAAGCAGGAAATTAAAAGCGCGGCATTGGATGCATACGATCTATTCACGCTAGAGCCTGAGAGCCTCGCACTGATGCAGCTTATCGAGAAAGGCGAGATTGGTACAACCGAGTTCAAGGTTGCCGCCTGCTGGAATGCTGTAACGAGTAAAAAAGATGATAGTATGAGAAATAATCTTCTCTATGGGGTTGCCGCTTTCTTGAATAGCTATACAGGTGGAACGTTGCTGATTGGCGTCGATAATGCTGGCAATGTTATAGGGTTAGACGAGGACTATAAGACGGCGAACGCACAGAAGCCAAATCGCGATGGCTACCAACTCTTTCTACAAGACTTACTGAAAGATAACTTGATTGGAATTTGGACACAGTTTTACACGATTTCCTTTGGCGTCGCACAGGGAAAAGACGTATGCAGAATAGATATTCAACCATCAAATGAGCCTGTCTTTCTCAAGAATGGCGACTTTTACATTCGAGAAGGCAACAGGAAGCGTAAATTGAATACATATGAAGCTGGCCTTTACCAGAGACAGCGATGGAAGTAGTCTATGCCACGTATTTATGACAATATAGAGGAATATCTGGTCAATGCCCTGCGCGAGACGCTCAGGGTGTCGTATCGCGCCGACTTTTGTGTAGGCTATTTCAATTTGCGTGGTTGGCGACAAATCGAGGGGTTGATGGAGGAATGGCAAGGTGGGGTGGATGGCTGTTGTCGGCTCATGATTGGTATGCAAGAGAAGCCACAGGACGAGCTACGTCATGAGTTTCGCTTCAAAAGCGACGGTGAGGATGAAGACGATAGCATCAGCATGGACCGCTCAACCTCTATACGACTCAAAAATCGAGTGGCGCAGGATTTTCGCGATCAGTTGACGGTTGGGGCACCGACAAACGCAGATCAAAAGGGGCTACAACGTTTGAGTACGTATCTCAAGAGTGGGCGCGTCGCCGTCAAGCTCTATCTGCGCCACAAGTTGCACGCCAAGCTGTACTTACTGCATCGCCACGATAAACAGGTCCCCATTATTGGCTACATGGGTAGCAGCAACCTGACCTTCGCGGGTCTCTCTCGTCAAGGCGAACTCAACATAGATGTGGTTGAGCAGGACGCATGTCTCAAACTCAACAGGTGGTTCGATGAGCAGTGGGAGGATCGCTGGTGTCTCGATATTTCAGAGGAACTCGCCACGATCATCGACGAAAGTTGGGCGCGTGAGGAACCCATTTCGCCCTACCTGATCTATCTCAAGATGGCCTATCATCTCTCGCAAGAGGCACGCGCTGGCCTGCTAGAGTACAGCATTCCAAAGGATATCAGGCAACACCTCTTTGCCTATCAAGAGGCGGCGGTACAGATCGCGGCGCGACACCTGAACAAGCGCGGCGGCGTACTGATTGGCGACGTGGTTGGTCTCGGCAAAACGCTGATGGCAACGGCACTGGCGCGTGTAATGCAGGAAGATCAGGCCATGAACACGCTCATCATCTGCCCCAAAAACCTGGAGAAGATGTGGCTAGATTATCAACAAGAATACTCGCTCACAGGTATGGTGATGCCAAGTAGTGTCATCATCAAAGAGTTACCGAACTTGCGCCGCTACCGCCTTGTGATTGTCGATGAAAGTCACAATATGCGTAACCCTGAGAGCAAGCGCTTTCATGCCATCAAAGAGTATATCGCGAAGAACGATAGCAAGTGTATCCTGCTGACCGCCACGCCGTATAACAAAAACTTCCGTGATATCTCGGCTCAACTACGCCTATTTCTTTCCGAGGATAAGGCGAAGGATATGGGCATTCGACCAGAAAAGTTGCTGAGCGAGATGACCGAGCCAGGATTTATGCAGAAGTATCAATTTTCGGTGCGCTCACTCGCTGCATTTGAGGAGAGTACACATGCCGAAGATTGGCACGACCTGATGCGGCTCTACATGGTACGGCGTACACGTAGCTTCATTCAAGAAAACTATGCCACACTGGACAAGGTAACGGGTCGCCGTTATCTCACCTTTCGCGATGGTGGACGCTCGTACTTTCCAGTACGTGTGCCGCGTACCGTCAAATTCACGCTGGACGAGGGGCGCAGCGACGATCAGTATGCGCGTTTGTACGCCGAAAATGTGCTTGCCACCATTAACAAGCTCAGCTTGCCACGCTATGGTTTAGCCAACTATCTCGTCTCGGACAGCAAGCAGAAGAGTTTAGCCCCAACGTCATCGGAGAAACAGAGTATCAAAAACCTCTCGCGTGCTGGCAAACGCCTGATGGGTTTCTGTCGCACTGGCCTCTTCAAACGCTTAGAGAGTGGTGGTCCTGCCTTCATTCAATCCTTAGAACGGCATACGCTGCGTAACTTCATCTTTCTGCACGCCCTTGAACACGGACTGGACGTGCCGATAGGTTCGCAAAACGCCGAGCTACTCGATGCGACTACCGACCAGGATGAGAGCATCGCCGACCAGAGCGCGATGGAGGAGGAAGAGGCAACAGGGGCAGTAGCTATCGAGGCTCTGCAGCTTGCGACAGAAGCCGAGTATCGTAAGAAAGCTGCTGAGGTTTATAATGACTATACGACGAAGTTTCGTTCACGCTTCAAATGGATACGTCCAATCTTCTTTAACAGCAACCTCGCGAAGGCTCTATTGGCTGATAGCCGAGGGTTGTTGGATGTGCTGGCACAATGTTCTTCGTGGGATGCACACAAAGACGCCAAACTCGGCGCATTGTATGACTTGATCACAAGGCAGCATCCTCACGAGAAAGTGCTGATATTCACGCAATTTGCCGATACCGTAGCGTATCTTACACAGCAACTCAAGGTACGAGGCATTACAGCACTGGAAGGCGTCACGGGAAACTCAGCGGACCCGACCGATTTAGCGTGGAGGTTTAGCCCTATCAGTAATGGCAAGAGCAACACGATTGGGGAGGATAAGGAGTTACGTGTGCTGGTGGCGACTGATGTGCTAAGCGAGGGCCAGAATTTACAGGATGCCGCCATCGTCGTCAACTATGATCTGCCGTGGGCGATTATTCGCCTCATTCAGCGTGCAGGTCGTGTTGATCGTATCGGGCAACTCTCCGACACCATCTACTGCTATTCTTTCTTGCCAGCCGATGGTGTGGAGCAGCTTATTCGTCTGCGCGAACGTGTACGGCTTCGGTTACAAGAAAATGCGGAGGTTGTTGGCACCGACGAATCATTTTTCGAGGATGATGGACAGAACGCACCACTGCGCGACCTCTATAACGAGAAGGCAGGTATCCTTGATGGCGATGGTGACGCTGAGGTAGACCTGACCTCACAAGCCTACCAGATATGGAAAAATGCCACTGACGCACGCCCAGAGTTAAAACCAATGGTTGAGAAGCTGCCCAACGTCGTCTTCTCTACTCGCGCCCATCAACAAAGTCCAACGGCACCACAGGGCGTACTGATCTACATGCGAACAAATGAGGGTAACGACTCGCTGGCATGGATTAATCGCAAGGGCGAGAGTGTCACGCAATCACAACTCGCCATTCTCACGGCGGCGCGATGCGACTATAACACGCCTGCGCTCGTACCGCTACCAGACGAGCAACACGACCTTGTACGGCAAGGGGTGGAACAGATTCTCACGGAAGACAGAAGCACCAGTGGTCAACTAGGTCGCCCATCGGGTGCGAGGTATCGCGGCTATGAACGCCTCAAGCACTTTGTCACGCAGCAAAGAAAGCTCCTCATCAGGGACTTTGAGCTACTCGACGAACTGGACCGCGCCGTGAGCGATATCTACGATAGGCCGCTCACCAAATCAGCGACCGATGCTATCAACCGTCAGATAAGAAACGGCATCGAGGATAAGCAACTAGCAGAACTTGTTCTCAATTTTCACCAGGATGATCGCCTCTGCCTCAGTCGTGACGAAGCCGACGAGGGGCGTCACGAGGCACAGATTTTGTGTTCGCTGGGCTTGTTTGAGGATGAAGAATAATTCAAAATATGGTATACTGGTAACGTATCCACCTCGAAGAGATTATACAAAATCCTCTCACATGGAAAAACAACTAGTATTGCCTGTCTTCTGGCACCTCTAATCCGGCTACAGAACAGATTTTTTAGCTAATGGAACACGACCGCACGGCACGCTACTACGCTACATCCTCGTATCGTGGTATAGCACTATATGTAACAAGAAAGGTAATGACAATGGACCGACACAACACAGAAGTAGAAATCGTGCATAATGCGTATCACCACCTCTGGCAGCAAATGCACCTGACCAACCTCTTACGGCAATTCCTCCATTTTGTAGGGCAATTTGCACCAGCTAAAGTAATATAACTTATGGTTGTAGTTTGAGTGTCTTATCGACTATTATGCATAAACTACGCTAAGAGTGGAGGGGATGTTCCACTCGTTCTTAATTCGCTGAAAATGTTATCCTCACGGAATGCTTACTTGGAGGCAAGGATATCGACATTCTCGATGGTTGGTGGCTGCGAGAACAGTTCAGCGGCATTCGCCATGAGTGCTTCGGCGACACGACCGGAGAGGTGTGCCTGACGCCCTGCCTCGTCGGGGAAGGTGTCGAAGATGCCATAGGTCGAGGGTCCGAGACGGATACCGTACCACGTGGTTGTCGCTGGCTCTTGCTGCACTAGAGGTAAGCCGTCGTTGAGAAATTTTTCGACTGCGGCCTCTTTGCCGGGTTTGGCCTCTAGTCGAACAAGGAGTGCTTTAGTAACCATAAAGTGTCTTCCTTTCACTATTCTAAACATGTACCAATGTACACAATGTACATGGTAGCACTGGCATGGTGAAAGTACAAACACAGCAAAGCATGGGCAGACAAAACACCTGCTGCCGCGACCAGTCGCGGCAGCAGGTGTTTTGTCTGCCCAGAATTATTTTTTGCGGCGGTCTTCGACGCGGGCACTGGCGGTTTTGGATTCGCCGCCACTGGCACGAGGGAGGCTATCGGTTGGGACAAGCTCTACCTTTGGTGAATTGCCTGTGATGGTTTTGACGGCTTCTGCCATCTGGCGACCGAGGACGTGAGCGCGTTCAGGGTTGCTCAAGAGGTCGGCGTCTTTGACTTCAACTTTGAGGTCGAAGGTGTCCAGATCGTTGCGTTTATCGACGATGATGCGGAAGTTCGCACCCGTTTCGGGGAACTTGACGAGGGCAGCCTCGACCTGACTAGGGAAGACAATGAGGCCACGAATGGAAACGGCGTCGTCGCTACGACCTTTGATTGAGCCAATTTTGGGATGCGTGCGACCACAGGCACAACGTTCGTCCCACCATGTGCGCGAGAGGTCGCGGCTGCGATAGCGAATCATGGCGGTGCCCTCGGCTGAGAGCCATGTCCAGGCAAGTTCGCCCTCTTTGCCATCCGCGACAGGTTCGCCTGTTTCGGGGTCGATACATTCAACCAGGAAGGCATCGGCCCATGCATGCATACCGTCACGGACTTCACATTCGCAGGTCATGCCGGGTCCGAGAAACTCAGTCATGCCAAATTCATCGTAGGCAGTGATGTTGAAGAGTTCTTCGAGTTTCAGACGCGTTTCCCACGGCCACGGTTCGGCTCCGAACAGGCCAATTTTGAGCTTCGTGTCTTTGAAATTGACGCCCCGCTCATGTGCTTTGTTACCAACGTAGAGGCCAACGGAGGGCGTCATGCAGAAGGCGGTGACGCCGAAGTCGAGAATGAAGTCGAGCATGCGGTCATATTGCCGAGCGTCGGATCCCATAGGAATCGCCATTACGTCCATTGCCATCGCGCCATAGTGGAAGCCAAAACCGCCCGTTGCCATGCCATAGCCGTAGCAGTTCATGAGGACATCACCAGGCCGCATACCTGTCATCCACAGTTCGCGTGCGTTGAGGTTTGCCCAGTAGTCGATGTCTTTTTTCGTTGCGAATACGGGTACACTTTTGCCCGTTGTACCACTGGTAGCGTGAATTTGTAAGGCACCACCAGGACCGCCAGGGGGAACGAGTGCCATACCATAGGGGTAGGCTTCACGAACTGTTTTTTTCTCAAGAAACGGCAGTTTGCGAATATCTTCAAGCGATTTGATGTCGGACGGCTTTACGTTGGCTTCTCTATAGAGTTTACGATAGAAGGGGTTTTGAGAATAGACGCGCTCGACAATTGTTTGTAGTCTTTGCAATTGTAGTGCTTGTAGTTTGCATTTAGAAAGGGTTTCTATCTCTTCGTTAAAAAACTTACGATAACTCATGCGGGTAAATAGTTCCTCCAAATTTTTCCTATCATTAGTGTACAACGAATGGAGGGTATGTTTTGGCACAGGAGTAAAAATGGGGTTGGGGCGTGGTATGCTGGAATCATACCAAAGACAAGGAGTATTTTCAAGCTATGGCACAGAAAATTGGCGCGGTACAGGGGGTGATCTGGGACCTAGACGGTGTGGTGATTGATAGTGAGGAGGATCATAAGAAGGCGTGGCAGCGTCTGGCACGCGAGACGGGCAAGGAGTTTAGCGATGAGCAGTTTGCGGTAACGTTTGGGTGGCGCAACGATGCGATTATTCCCGTTGTGTGGGGGCAGGTGTCAGCAGAAGAGTTACAGGAACTGGCGGACGGTAAGGAGGGCTATTATCGCGATTATGTGCGTGAGACGGTGGCGTTTTTGCCGGGGGCGCAGGAGTTGATGAGTACGCTACACGACGCGGGCTACCCGCAAGCGCTGGGGTCGTCGGCACCGATTGCGAATATCGAACTGGTGAAAGAGGTATTGGGGCTGGACCGCTATATGAATGCGTTTGTTTCGGGTGAGACGGTGCCAAACGGGAAGCCTGCACCGGATATTTTTCTGAAGGCGGTGCATGAGATAGGGATAGCAGCCCGGCATTGTCTGGTGATAGAGGATGCGGTAGCTGGTATAGCGGCGGCTCGCGCTGGCGGGATGTACAGTATCGCGGTTGGCTATGGACGTGTGTTGCCAGGGTTGCAGGTAGCAACGCTAGTGGTGAAGGACTTAACAGAGGTCAATGTGGGACGTATTCAGCAGATAGCTTGACAAGGAGGTATAGCAATGGCACAATGAGCGGCACAGGGAGGTGTAGGGACTCCGGTGGGTCTCACCGTCTTCAAAACGGCTGGGGGGTCGCTCTGCGCGGTCCTCGGTGGGTTCGACTCCCATACGCCTCTGCCCTCCACTTTCTTGAGACGATTCTGACTTCTCATGCTTTCCCTTCCTGTTCAAGCACTTTCTTTACATGAACGATGGTCTGTTGAATATGGTGGCGCACTGCGCTAGCAGCACGAACTGGATCGTTAGCGCAGCAGGCGGCAAGAATCTCGCGATGTTCCATGTCGAGACGTTGTGCATCTCTGGGAACATCGGCTGCCGCATAGAGATGGTTGTAGGCGATTGAGGCATTTCGCAATTCCTCAATCATCGTGACCAGCCGTGAACGTCCCGATAGGCTATACAATCTCAAGTGGAACTGTTGATTGCGCTCAACATAGAGAACTGCATCGCTAGTTGCTTGCATCTCATCGAGGATGGCAACAAGTAGAGGAGCATCCTGGGCTTGGAAGCACTCGGCGGCTTTCTCGACGGCCTGCATCTCCAGTGCCATACGAATTTCGTAGTGCTCGATAAGGTCCTGAATGGTTGGCAGGAAAACCGTGACTCCTCGATGTGTGTCGATCTGCACCAAGCCATCACTCTGAAGCAGTCCAAATGCCTCGCGAACTGGAGTCGTACTCACTCCAAAGCGTTGAGCAACCTCAATTTGGGGCAACTTGGTACCTGCCGCAAGTTGTCCCGTGACGATTTCGTGCCGCAGAGCAGCCGCAATCTGCTCCGCTATCGTGAGTTTTGTGAGGGTTGTAGTTGTGCTTCCCTTTCCTATTCGTGCCGTCGAGTTCATAAGTTCCGTTCTCTCCCTTGACCAAGATAGTATGCATTATGCATAATGTATACTATTCTAGTATGTTTTGTCCAGATAAGCGAAGAAGAGGAGAATATCCGGGTCATTGCCGAGGCCGATCTCTTTCGGATCACCGTACCTCAGTGCTATGGTAGCTACGAAGTGAATATGCGGACAAAGCTTGAGGTGTCGGCTGCGATTGCCGAGGGGTGTGGGTCCACAGCCTGGGCGGTGACGCTGATCAATGTGTGTAACTGGTTCACGTCCCTCTATTCTCAGCAGGCGCAAGACGACGTATTTGGGGCGAATCCAAACGCGCGAGTAGCTGGCGTCCTCGCTCCTACTGCGAAGACGCGAAGAGTGGATGGCGGTATGATCGTGACGGGGAAATGGTACTATTCTTCGGGATCGCTGCACGCCGACTGGGGACTCTTGGGCGTACCCGTTGTCAACGAGTCAGGAGTACAGGTGGACCAGGGAACGGCGCTCGATCTTCCTTGCTGAAGTCCAGGCTGCCCATGCGGAGGAGGGGATGCCAATGGCATACTATCGCGGACGTATGGGTAAGTTTGTCTTCCCACCCGTTGAAAGCAAAGCACCTCTCTGGCGGGATGTACTGCAATGGGAAGACTATTATTGATCGAGACAGCATCTTAGTGTGGAGAGAGGAACATAGTCATGCAACTAGTCAGTTACCGCATGCAAGGTCACATGCAAGGTCATAAGGATGGAAGCTGGCGTGCAGGTGTGGAACACGGGGGCCTCGTGGTAGATGTCACGGCCCTCTGGCACGACGACGGCCATGAGACGACGATAAGACATCTACTCGCTGCCGGACCTGTAACCGTGCGCGAGGTCTTCAAGCAGGCTCACGATGCACTTGACGCTGGCCCGGATGCACCAGGAGTGTTCCAGGCCGCATCCGTTGAACTTGGGCCACCAGTACCCGATCCCGATAAAATCATCTGTATCGGCCTCAATTATGCCGATCATGCTAACGAGGCTGGGCTAGCACGGACAGAGGTACCCGTCTTCTTCGCCAAGTTCCGCAATAGCTTAATCGGTCCGACCAGCCCTATTCTCTTACCCCATGTGAGCAGTCAGATCGACTATGAAGGGGAATTAGCCGTCATCATTGGTACGCGCTGTAAAGAGGTTTCTGATCAGGAGGCACTCCAGTATGTGGCTGGCTATACCATTATGAATGACGTGAGTGCGCGTGACTTGCAAATGCAAACCAGTCAGTGGACGGCAGGCAAAGCACTGGATACCTTCGCCCCGATGGGGCCAGGGATTGTGCTGACATCTGATATTCCCAATCCCCAGACGCTGACGCTCACCACCAGGGTCAATGGACAGGTGGTGCAACACGCCAGCACTGCCAATATGATCTTCTCGGTGGCTACCCTGATCTCGTTCCTCAGTTCGCTCATGACACTGGAGCCTGGGGATATCATTGCGACGGGCACGCCATCTGGCGTGGGGTTCAAACGTACTCCCCCTCTCTTTTTGCACGAAGGGGATGTCACGGAAGTCGAGATCGAAGGCATTGGTCAGCTTCGCAATCCTGTAATGCACGCACGGACGTAAGCGGGAGTGTAGCTGTAGACGCAAAACAAAAAAAGAGGTGAGTCCATCTCACTGCTGAGACAATTCTCATTGGCGAGATGTCTCTCATCTCAACACTATGAGAGGAGAAAAGGAATGTCACACGTATCTGAGAGTACGACCGCCATTCGGCCTACTTTGCACCACATCAACTTGAAGACGGGGCGCCTACAAGAGATGATTGAGTGGTACAGCAAGGTGGTGGGCATGAAGCCAAACTACCAGTTTCCAGGTGGGGCCTGGCTTACCAATGATGAGGCCAACCATCGCCTCGCGTTACTTGTCTCACCACAACTGAGCGAGGATCCTGACAAACTGATGCACACGGGCTTCCATCATAGCGCATTCGAGTACGCGACGATGGGTGACCTGCTCGACACCTACTCGCGTTTGAAGGCTCTGGGCATCGAGCCGCACGCCAGTCTCGATCATGGCATGACCATGTCATTCTATTATGAGGACCCCGACGGCAACAGCGTCGAACTGCAATCCGACAATTTTGGGACCTGGCAGGAGTCCAGCGAGTGGATGCGGACCTCACCACAATTCGCGGCAGATCCCATTGGTAAGCCTGTCGATCCTGAGCAGATGGTGGCTGCACATCAGGCTGGTGCCTCTTTCGCAGAACTGCATCAGCGAGCCTACAACGGTGAATTTCAGCCCTCTGGCCCTATGGACTTGCATGTGCCACTAGGCGATCCACGCTCACCTTTGTAGTCGTGGTGACATGTGGAGGGCTACTCACAGAACACAACTCTTTTTGGAGACACTATGCGAATGTTTGTTCTGATCTCTCGTTTCCAAAGGCCACTTGACGAGGTCAACCGCTCTCTTGCGCCGCACAGCGCGTGGGTGCAACGGCACTATGAGTCTGGACGATTTCTCGTCTCAGGGCGGCGTGAACCGCCACTTGGGGGAATTATTGTGGCACGAGCATCGAGTGAACAGGAGCTTCGTGAGCTTCTGACCGCAGACCCCCTCCAACAGATGGGGCTGGCTGAGTATGAGGTATTTGCCTTCGAGGCCACCGATTTCCCCAAGCGTAGTAGCGCGTTTGAGACCTTTGCTTCGAGGCTGTTGCATGAACCGCCATCCAT
>JAABVA010003727.1_pt1 | contig 14382 bp, 15 predicted proteins | sample 5560331 | NCBI WGS metagenome assembly JAABVA01 (sample SAMN12812661, study PRJNA571458) | rock metagenome | isolation source: Antarctica rocks | place: Antarctica: Victoria Land, Mt New Zealand sud | collected 2016-01-07 | reverse complement strand
ATGACGAACAAGAAGATGATGAATGACTCGAATGTCATCAGAGAAGCATTGACAGTGAAGATTCTTTGACAGTTTCAGAATTTCTGAAAAGACGTAGCGCGTCGTCTTATTGTGTAAGTTTTTGACAGTTCTTTTTGTAATTTTGTTTACAATATTTTCATTATTCCTTTTACTATTTGAACTTTGCTCTTGATTTTGCTCTTGATGTTGCAATCAATTTTGCAATCAATTTTGCAATCAATTTTGCAATCAATTTCGCGACTTGTATTTCAATATTTATACTAACATTGTGACATATAGAAAAGCAGAGAGCGATCAGTATCATCAAGCCTTCTTCAGAAATTATCATATCTCTCGAGATCACAAATTGACATCAAAGCGCTTTCGAGAATCATTCATTACATCTGAGAAAACTCTATGACGTGTAGTATGATCGAGAAGAAAGACGATTAAGAACAAGTCATGCAAGTGAATTGTGCTATCAGATCAGACTGAGAATTAATCGACAAATTTTGACTACGACAAGTATGAATGAACATCAAATATTTCACACAAATTGACACTTGAAATCTGAAAAGTAATATTCAAAATTAAGAAGTCAAGTAATCTTTTTGATTCTCTTAATACTCATATCTTAGAAATCAAGCATTTCTAAATCAACGATCTAGCTAGTTTCGCAGTCACAAGCTGATAAATAAAATCATTTATTGCATGCAGTATCACATCATACTCTCATGTAATAATTAAATAACAGAAGTGAACAGAAGAATTAAACATTCTTTTCGCATAATTTTGTGCAATGATTATTTCGTACTTCAGTTCATCTCTGTATAATTATTTTCTTGTATTTGTAATAAGCTTCTTAGTCAATCATAATGTTTGAAATCTATTAAAATGTGCTAGTTTTTAGAATAATTAACAGTTAATTTAAAAGATAAGATTTAATCAGTCACAAGTCAACAGTGATACATGATTAAGATTTGCATTGATCTTCAAACTTTAAGCTTAACGATGCTTGAAAAATCAAACTTGTTTTCGATTCTTTTTGCAACTCTCTTTGCAACTCTTTTTGCAATTCTTTTTGCAGTCTCTTTCTCATTTAACTTGCTTATTATGTGATTCTCTTAAATGAGAACATCGAAACTGCAAGCAAGTATGAACAGTTTATTCAGTTCTATAAATATATCTTCAAAGAATCTTAACGACAGTGAGCATGATAGTGCTTGATTCTCTTCTTCTAACGTTACTTCTATCGTGCTCTTCAAACTGCAGTCATTACACGATGAACGATATGTGCTATACGATCATGAGCAAAAATATCAACATATATTTCAGAATTGATGAAAGCAAACTCAATATGCAATGCAAATAGAACGAAAAGTATCAGACTATCATCATTCAAAGTGAATCTCACAGTCATGAACAGATGAGATATGAAATAACTTTTATCAGGCAGCTTTAGTTGAAAGCGAAAGACTCAAACTCATTTGTCGTTTGTGTTTGCATGTCTACGAGCATTCTAACAATAGAAGCATCGATAACAGCATCATGAAACATCATCTGAATAGCAAAGATTGTGATAGACGCACAAACTTAGCAACTAAGATCACGAAAGTTCAAGACATTCGTAACTTTGTTAAAGTTAAAGCTTTGATAAGTTGCTTTTTAGTTGCACATTGCAAAAGAGATTGCAAAAGATTAACAAATCACAGCATCATGCTTTTCATCAAGAATATACTTCAGAAGTCTTTGCATTACAACTTCAAAAGACTTTCGTCACTTTGAATATCTCTCATGTCATTATTGATAATCTTCAATTTCGACGAGCATTTGAAATGACACGATCAAGCATTACTCTGTCGCACAGAATCAAACTTACGATCTCTCTCAAGAATCAAGCGACTGTTGTTCAAGTCAACATACTCAAGAATTTATCAATGAATTCTAAAATCTTCATTAGTCTAGATGAATGAACTAGTTCTAATAGATTATCTTTTCTAGTCATCATGAGATTTTACTACACTGAGTTCTGAGAATATTGTAAAGTCTTGTTGAACTTTGAACAAATTGAAGACAAGCATACTGATAGCAATCTAAGCAGTATTACTGAACGAATATTGCAAGAACTTGATATTCAAGATCGAGTTATGACTATAATCATAAACAACGTCATCAATAACGACGTCATGATGACGACATTAAACGAGACTTTGCAAACGTTCTCAGCTACTTCACATTTATCATGTTTAGCACACGTAATTCAGTTAGCTGTTAAACAGTTACTAAAATCGCTGATGTTAAGTTCAGAGAACGAGAATGAGAAGAAATATTGAATACTCAAGATTAGTCTTCAAAGCATGTCTGTACAAGAGAGTCTATTTCGAACACTGTTCAAGATAATCAATAATTTTTATTTATCATGTTACTTTACTCTGCAATTATTTTTACAATCGATTTTGCAATCGCGATCAGAAATACAGAGTAAACTCTTATTCATGATATTATAATAATCTTTAATTAGATTCGAAAGCTTGCTGTTTATATGAACGCAAGTTCTCAGAGAATAGAGAACTTTCACAAGACTCAACGCAATTTCGAACTTTGTCTCAAGATGATACAAGACGTTAAAACTCGCTGAAATTTCATCTGTCTTATGCTTTTGAGAGCACTTCGTCTTCAAGTCTTCATCAAGAATTATATTTCTACTCACGAAAATGAAAATATAACTCTTCAAAAGCTATCTCTCAATAGTGAAGAATGAAAACATGTTCGATATCTTGTAGAACTACTCAAATCATTCGCGATATTCACTGATTTACTTGAACATAATCACGAACTCAACATCAATTTGATTTACATTGTTTATGATGTTTTGTTCTTTCATATCGAAGATCACATGACAGCTCTGAAGAGAAAGCAGCGTTCTTGAAAGCGTTCGCTTTTGAAAGTCTTAACGCAAGCTTGAATCAAATTATTCGAATATTACGCGAATGTCAGTCATGATCGAAAGCTAATGTACAATCTCGAAAATATTATAGATTCTCATCAGAAACTAGATCTATACGATTGATCTACATGACAAGACAGCGACTATAAACAAAAATACAAACGAGAGTTTATAGATTATTATGCTAGACACTACGCTCTTGACTCAACTACATTGCAAGATCAACTTCAAGAAAGAGTCTTGCAACAATCATTTTTCATCGCAGATATAGTCGCTAGACGAAATTTCAGACATCACAATTCATCATCACTTGTTTCAACTAACGAAGCGAAACAATATCTGAAACAGAGTAAGTTTTTCTTCTCTTTATTTCGTTCGTTGCACAATTAATGTTGTCTCATAATTTCTTTGCAATCAATTTTGCAATTGATTTTGCAGTCATATATTTTGAAATATCAAATTCTAATAAGCTTTAGATTCTGTTCAAGACATTGATCTCATTAAGTTTCAAAGAAATTATCTCAGAGACTTTGTTAATCTAAGCAGAATGACTTGAGATATTTTAGCAATTTCAGCTACCTCAACAGATGTTGAATGAACTTTCAATTTGAGATGAGACGTATTATCTTATGATTGCAGCTCTCTTGTTGTCAACATCATATTGAATATCATGATGATTAAGCATGCAAATGCTCTGAAGTTGAAATCAGAGTTCGAGTCTCACGAGCTTATCAAGAAGAAAAGAGCTTTCGATGCACAGAAACAAGAAAAGAACAAAGATTTAGTCTTCATCATTGACATTAATGAAGATTTAGAGTATATCAGCGATGCATCAGATGATGATGTTGATGATAACAAGCATGATAAGTAATGTTATATTTTTCATCATCAAACATTTAATTAACAATATCAGAACTGAAGAATGATGATTCAATTGATGTCGATCTTTTCATAACATCTTCGCAATCTAGATTCTCAAACTTCAAAGAACTCATGTTGTCTACGTTACTCAATACAGCAAGATCTACGACAACTTCACTTTTGAATGCTCGATTTTCAGCGTCTGCTTATTTTGATCGAGTTACATCACACTTGACTGAGAGAAACAGATTGAAGAAAGACGATCAATCATTATGAAAGATTGTGAATCAAAGAAATTTAATGAAATTCGTCGCAGTCTCTAAATCAAACGAAGAATCTAAGTCGTCTTCTTTAGCAGTGGAAAAAAAACAGCGCAAGATGACTTCTTCTTTGAAGTTGAGTTCTGTTTCAACATGTAAACGTAGCTTTGAAATGACTAATTTCAAGAAGAAATCATCATCTAAGAATAAAGCTAAATTGAATGCATTGTCTGAGCAAAGAAGACAAGAAAACATCAATAGAAAGCTCACGTAGATAGTTTTGCAATTCATTTTGCAATTCATTTTGCAATTCATTTTGCAATCTACTGTTTTCATGAAATTGCTTGCGCATTCTTCAAGCAGTTTAGTTAGAAACAGTGACTGAGATTTGAGTCAACGATAGAGAAGTCGAAGACATTTCTCTACATACATATAAAATTCTTTTCGACATGTAAATAAAGATCATTCATACACACACATTTTAAAATTTCATAATTTCATTCTACTAGTACTTATTTCAAATAAGTAAAATGTCTAGACATGTCATTGAGTTCAAGTCAACTCGTCAAGTTGATCGAGTTGAGTTGAGAGTCTGACTCAACTTGATTGAGTTGAATTGATCTCTCTCAACTCAACTCAATTCTGAAACTCAACTTGAGTTGAATTGAGCAACTCGAACTTGACGACAGATTTAACTGTGTTATTCGCATTGCTCTCTTTCATGTTAATGACTGTTGACTGCTTCTGAACATGAGTAAATGCTGCGTTGTCTGCTGAGTCAACGTTATTCTTCGTTGTATTCAGAACAGCTGTGTCATTCGCATCACTTTCTTTCATGTTAACGACTATTGACTGTTACGAATGTGTCAAAGATCAAACTTTAATCAATTCACAGTGAACGCTAGCAAGTTCACTGCGTATTAATTAAAGTTAGTCAATGATCTAGTCGAGAGCTGATCTAGATCTGACTCAGATTTGACTCAGATATGACTCAGCATCTTTTTTCTTCTCTAGCATCTTCTAATCAGCTTCTATTGCCTTCTAGACAAACATACTTCTTTGTGTTACGAGTAGTTAACAGATGTCTATGACAAATACATTTCTTTGTGTTGCAAACATCTTTTGAATAAACATCTTTCTTGTGTTTCAACACGTTTTCTTTGAGACTAGCGTTGAATCTGAGTAACTACTATATAGAGCGTGTTCTTTTTGTCTTTTGTATTTTCTTTCTTCTGTATTCTTAAAGTCTTAGTTATAACTATCTTTATAGATCAAACATTCTAGTCACGCACGCACTCTGATTAGTTTCTAGACACAATTTCAACATTACTTTAAGAATTTGTTAATCACATGATACTGATCTCTATACTAATTCAAATTCACTCGACTGATAACGAAATGAGTATAAAGAAATTTGTGTATCTGATAATCAACGACATCGAAAGACAGAACAACATCAAGAAATCAATAGAATCAACGAGAACATATGATCATGTGATTGCTAGAGAATCTATCGCTCAGTCAGTAGCATCAGTTCAAATCGATTGATAGAATCAAGAGATTAAGATCTTGATTGCTTGAGAATCATCAAAAAACTCTATCAAATCAGCAACATTCTTCTTTAAAGACTAAACACTTTAACAAATGATCTCACTACATACTATCGAGCATCGTTCTTCGCTTGATCATCAACTCTTCGCTATGATTCAATCATCTGTGAACAATCTCTTCAAGAATAATCAAAGTTCTTATTCTTCTGACACTACAGATTCAGTCATCTATTCTGAACTATCATTTCGCATATTGAAATATCTTAGAATCGATGTCGTATGAAAACATCGATACTTTTTGCCTCACTCTCAGACTCTCAATGAATCTCATGAAGCTTCTACTTCATGAAATATAAAAAATGTAAAGCAGCTACAACACTGAGTCAAACAAGATTCAGAAGTTTTTCTAGAAGATTTGAACAATTTTTGAACTCAACGAGATTTAGACGTGAAAGCTTGTGAGTTATTTAACAAGATATCAAGTGAACAAATATGAAAGACTCATTTCAAGAAAATGAATAAAGTCAAAGAACGCTTGAATCAATTAAATCAGACGTTTTGAAATCAAGTGACTGAATTGCAACATCAACTGTGATCATTTAAAGAAGTCACTTCTTTCTTTTCTATTCTGTTCAATTTCTTCAAGCGATCTCAAAAGCTTTCAAATTCATCTCTGTTTACTGATGAAAAAGAATCTACTTAAGATGATTGACAAGAAAAGATTCGTGACAAGCTAGAAATCAACATCAATCATTTTGATATCAATAGAGCTATTCTGATCTATGTTCACTTCAAAATTGAAGAAGACGCAGTCAAAGCTACTTTAGCTTGACATCAACAAGATTTATTGAATCTTTATGTCACAGTTGATGATCTGTTAAATGAACTTGCTCAGCTTTATGATGATTTCAACAAAGAGACAAACTTTTGAAGAAAATATGCTAATCTCTTTCAAGAAAAGAGCAAATTCAACGACTTCTATTTGATGTTTCAACGTCTGTTCTTTTATCTAGAGTATCATGAAAAGCAATTGATCGTCGATTTACGAGACAAGATAGTCTATCGTCTTCATGCAGCTTGAAGTAGTTAATTAATTCAGTCAAAATCTCTGAATGAAATTCGTAGTTATTTGATTCATTTGAACAATGAGCATTGAATCATGAATGACATCAAAGAAAAGAAATTTCTGAACAAAGTCAGAAAACAAGTCATCTTTGCTGAGAAATGAGATTCATTGAATCTCTATAGAAAGATCGAAGTCATTACATTTGTCGATCATTCAAAATCGCACGACGCAATTTTGACTAGCATCAAAGACATCGATTTACAGACTGAAATCTGTTTCATCTGTCACAAATCAGATCATACTTTTAGAGAGTGCTCTGATTGAACTTCGAGAGTCAATGCATTAGAAGATGACGAGTTTGATTAATCTACATTGAACTCTGAGTCAGATTCTGATTCAAAAAACTAGTTATCTCTTTCAAAGTCATTGAAGAGATAGAGATCATATCTTTGTGCAGTCAAATCGAAGTTCTATTGAAAGAAAACTATTTTAAGAAGTCATTTCTGATCAATGCTTCTCTTATCTCTCAAAGCAATTCTTTCAGTCTTCGCTCTTTGATAGATAGTGATTTCGTCATCTACACGCTGATACATAACAAGCTAGTCAATAAAATATATCAGAAACTTGAAATACAATCTATATTGCTAGCAAAAGAGAAGTTAATATGAGACTATAATGAGAAGTTAGCTAGAAAAACTATTACTCATAAGATTCTACTCAATCTCATGATCAAAAGTCATAAGAAATTGACTGTGTCAATGCTGATAGCTGATATTGAGCATCATGAAGCTATATTGAGCAAACTCTGAATGAACAAAAATGAAATATTATTGAACATGAGACATGATACTATCATATTCTCTGATCAATTAGATATTTCGATTTCGATTTTTTTGATTTCGTCAAATACAAAGCATTCAAGTTGATCGCGATCAACTTCAATCTCTTCAGCAGCTCACAGCAAGATCTTTAAGATGCTCAAGCATTCAGTTTCATTCATTCAGAAAAAGTCATTCTCGAATCAAAATATAGACATCGTCTCTTTTCAAGCATTAGTAAAACGAAAAAAGAAGAATCAGACAGAGATTTTTGCTATGTTCGTTGAGAACATCGATAGAAAAATCGTCTACAATATTCAATGCAAACTAAATGTCATAAACGTCTTTTCAGTCAATGAAATAATTCAAAATCTAGAGAATATTAAAGTCAAGTTATCATCAAAATATCAGAATTTTCTAGACATCTTTAATCAAGCTCAAGCAGACAAGCTATCGTCTCATCATTCATATGATCATAAGATAGAGCTTACTAGTGACGTAACGTCACTTCACTGTTGAGCATATCAAATGTCTTTCTACAAGCTTCAAAAAGTAAAGAAATATCTGAACGAGAATCTTTTCAAAGAATTTATAATCTCTAGCAAAGCTTCGTATTTCTCACTCGTTCTGTTCATCTTAAAAGCAAATGAAGATCTATAATTCTGCGTTGACTATCGAAAGCTCAATGCTATTATCAAAAGAAATTGCTATTCTCTATCGCTCATAAATGAGATGATTGACAAAATAGTTGATTGCAAGCATCTGACTTGATTAAATATCATTTCAACTTTCAACAAACTGCAAATGCATTCTGATAGTGAGAACTACACTATCTTTATCATCGCTTAAGAAGCATACAAATTAAAGATGTTATTTTTCAAACTTATCAATGATTCTGTCTCATTTCAGCAGTATATGAATGATGTTCTTTGAGACTTTCTAAATGACTTTTGTCAAGTCTATTTAGATGACATTCTGATCTACAGCAAAACTCAATGAAAACATCAACAACATGTTAAAATGATATTGAATCACTTACGAGAAGCGAGTTTACAGATGAATATTCAAAAGTGCGAATTCGATGTAGAAAATATTATCTTTTTAGAAGTCATAGTATTCAAACAGAATCTTCGTATGAATTCTGTCAAGATGAAAGTCATAGTCAACTGAACTACGTCGATCAATCTAAAAGAAGTTCAGAGCTTCGTGAAATTTGTTAACTTCTATCATTGTTTCATTAAGAACTTCTCGAAGCTAGTCAAATTGTTCATTCAGCTGACTAGAAAGAACACATCTTTTGTTTGAAATGAAGTTTGTGTTCAAGCTTTTGACAATCTAAAGAAACAGATCAGCTTGATCTCAGTTCTACGACACTTTGATTCAAAATGACAGACTATTCTGAAAATTGATGTCTTTGACTACGTCAAAGATGAAATATTATTTCAGTACGATGATGAAAGTGTTCTTCACTCAGTAGCATTCTACAGCAAGAGCATGATTCTCACTGAATGCAATTATCACATCTATAACAAGAAACTGCTGATCATTATTCAATGTTTTGAACAGTGAAGACTCGAGCTTGAATTCATTAAGTTACTCATTCAGATGTTCATCGATCATCAGACTTTGAAGACTTTCATGAAAAACAAACAGTTAACTCGACGTCAAGTCAATTATCTAGACATTTTATTTGAGTTTAACTTTCAGATCATTTTTCGATCAGGCAAAATGAACACTAAAGTCAATGCTTTAATCAGAATGTCTCTGATCGACGTCTCTGAATCAACTCAGCGTACTGAAGATTGCTATCAGATCATTCTGATACTTGATAGAGTAAATATTTTAGCTATTGAATCTGAAGTTGATCTCTATCAGCGAGTAAAAGATGTCAACAGAATGAATGAGCTTTGCAATGAGTATAAACAAGCTATAAGCGAAAACAAGCTCAAGCTACATAGCACTGAATTGAAGCACTGCAAGATCATTGACGACGTTCTGTTCAGAAAAGATCTACTGTGAGTTTCTGAGAATATGCATACGAAATTGCTAAAGAAAATTCATGATCAGTCTTTCATCTCTCACTTTGACAATCGAAGAACTACTGATCTAGTTCAACGTTTCTACTATTGATCAGATCATCAAGCAACAATTAAACGTTACATTTGAAACTGTCATGCCTGTCAACGAAGCAAGACATCTAGAGATAGCATTAATGAACTTCTTTATTCTCTATCAATTTCACAGAAATGCTGAAAAAATATAGCTATGAACTTCATCACTGAGCTATCTTTATCAAAAGATTATAACATCATTTGCATAATCATATGTCATCTCATCAAGAAACGTCACTATGTTCTCTGTCATTGAAAAGACAAAGACATCTAAGTTGAAGAAATGATTTGAATCATGCTATGAAATGTTTATTGACTTCATGATCTACTCAGTTTCATTGTTTCAAACAGAGATTCTCAGTTTATATCAACAATGTGACAAAGTCTTTGCAAGCAACTAAGAATCACGACTAGTCTATCAACAGTTTATCATTCTGAGATTGATGATCAATCAGAGTGAGTCAATCAAGACGTTGAACGCGAACTTAGAATCTACTATAATTACATGCAGAACGACTGAGTAAAATGACTCTTTATGATGAAATTCAGCGAGAACTTCAATATCTTCTTGATCATCTCAATGACTTCATTCTACTTCAATAAGAGTTTTCATTCATGAATGAGTTTCGATTCAGATACAACTGACTATGAAACAACTCATGAACGTCTTGAAGCTAGAAAAGCAGATGATATTGTCATTTGAATGAAAGAGCTTCTTATCTTTGATCATCAATAATTAGAAAAGATGAAGCAGATCATTGAAGCTCAGATTAATAAACATAGATGAGATGTCATCTATGAAGTAAACGACTGAGTTTGATTATTCCCTAGAAACATAAAGACAATTAAATCATGTAAGAATTTGAAAGACAAACAGCTAAAACTTTATCAAATCACTGTCAAAGTTGAAATCTTCTATCATCTTCATCTATCAATAAGCATGAAGCAGCTGCATTTGATGTTCAGCTCGAAGCTATTATGATCTTATTTCAAAGACTCGTTGTTAGAACAGCATTCAAAATCTTCTAAATCATTGACAATCAAGAACGATGATCATTGAAAGATAGATGACATTTTAAACTCTAGATGTTATCGAGATCGAATACAATATAAGATCAAATGAACGAGACTAGATCGAAACAATGAATGATACTATGTCGATAAAGAAGAATTTAAGAACTCGAAAGAAGTTCTAGTTGAATTTCATAAGCTCTATTCAGACAAGTCACACTAGATTGAAAAACAGTGAAAATTTTTGCGTTTCATTTATTCTATTCATGCAAACATGAATTTTCAAAAAGAGAAGTAATGTTACAAATGTGTCAAAAATCAAACTTTAATCAATTCACAGTGAACGCTAGCGAGTTCACTGCGTATTGATTAAAGTTAGTCAATGATCTAGTCAAAAGCTGATCTAGATCTGACTCAGATTTGACTCAGATATGATTCAACATCTTTTTTCTTCTTTAGCATTTTCTAATCAGCTTCTATTGTCTTCTAGACAAATACACTTCTTTGTGTTACGAGTAGTTAATAGATGTTTATGACAAACACATTTCTTTGTGTCACAAACATCTTTTGAATAAACATCTTTCTTGTGTTTCAACACGTTCTCTTTGAAACTAGCGTTGAATCTGAGTAACTACTATATAAAGCGTGTTCTTCTTATCTTTTGTATCTTTTTTCTTTTGTATTCTTAAAGTCTTAGTTATAACTATCTTTATAGATCAAACATTCTAGTTACGCACGCACTCTGATTAGTTTCTAGACATGATCTCAACATTGACTGCTTCTGAACATGAGTAGACGTTGCATTGTCAGTCGAGTCAACGTTATTCTTCGTTGTAAACAGAACAGCTGTGTCATTCGCAACGCTCTTTTTCATGTCAACGACTGCTGACTGCTTCTGAATATGAGTAAAGTCTATTCGATTCTGCTTTATGAAATCTAAAGTTCTTGTCAATCTTTATTAATATACATGATCTATTGAATTATCAATTGTCGTTTCATGATTGATTGATAATGTGTTGATCTCATTTCTTTGAATTGTCACTTTGTTAATCTTTTTGCTTTCATTAATATTGTCACGATTCTAGCCTTGCCAGACTCAGCCTTCTAGCCTTACCAGGCCTATTCTCGCTCCGTCACCTTGACTAGTCCCTATTGGGCCTAGCGTCGGCTGAGGAACACACATATGTAGTCAGCTTCTTTCTCGTAGCTATTTTTCTTTCTTAGCATTTATCTTCTAGTTAAATGACACCTCTATCTGACCCGCTCTAGACAGGTTCCTAACATTAGATAAATGCTCATCATCTACTATTCTGCTATCGACGAATAGACGATACGAAACAATCTATTCAGTAAGGAAAATTTGCAAGGGATTCTTCAAATTTGCACCATCATTTTAGACCGCAAGAAATTCTTCGATTCTACACTCATTTTCACCATTCTATTCGCAAGAGATTCTTTGAATTTTCACTCATCAAAAAACATCAATTCAAAACATCAACCCCTCATCTATTCTTACCTCAACAACTTCTATCTTCTCTCATCATGACACGCGACGTCGAGTCAGTTGAGTCTCGAACAACTCGTCTGCTTAGAAGCACTGTCAATAGAAGAGTTTCACTTCTATTCATCGATGCTTCAGTCGAAGCTGAGAAAGCTGCCATCTCATGAAACATAAACATCGAAGAACAACTGTTTCATTGAGTCAGCAATCAACTCGACGAAGTCATCAATATGCTGAACGAGCTTCGAAGTCAGCGAGACTTGACTCTACAACTCAATGAACATTGACTTCTCGTACAAGACGATCACAAAAAGAGAGCGAAACAACTAGAAGTCGCTTTTGATAAAAACGATGAGCTAGAGGAAAAGATCAATCAGCTACAAGGCGAGCGATTGAACTTCAGAGCGAAACAACGTCAAGCTGATCGATCTATGCCTCGTCAAGATACTCAGTCAGCTGAACAACGAGTCAATCAGAAAGAAGCTTCGGTTCGTCGCTCTGAAGTTGAACGAAGCTCGACTTTCGAAGCTCGCTCTCAACGAGAATCTTCTACTCTATCTGGTAACGAAAACGAGAACGATCAGCACAAGTTCGTCAAGCTTCCGAATTCACTCATCTTCATCGAAACAGGTGATTCTACCTGAGAGACATGAAACATCAAAATAGCTGACAAGCTCGATGTCAACGCGAACCATTATTCTACTGAAAAGATTCGTATTGCCTATGTGATTTTCAGGCTAGAAGGCGATACTGATCAGCAAACCTATGCAAAGCGTCGTGTTGACGCTTTCTCATTCTATCAATCACTATCAGAGCTACTGAAACATCTGAAAGAAATTTACCAAGATCAGAATCTGATTCGAAAGTGTCGTCGCGAATACGTTGCTCTGAAGCAGCTCAACAAGTTCTTCAGCTCTTTCTATTCAGAATTCACTAGAATATTCAGCTTTCTGAACTACGACGATGTCATTCTGATGAACGACATTCAGAATAAAATCAACAATCGTCTTCAGAACGCGTTGTCAGTTTGCCTCATAGAGTTTAGCTCGCTTGATAAGCTCAAGATCTTTCTTCAAGATGTGAATAACAAACAACGAGTCAATTATCAGCTACATGACGAGCAACGAACAGTCAAATCGATAGCAGCTTCGAAAAAACGTTTTGTTTCTTCGTCGACATCAGCTTCAGTCTCGACTACTAGCTATGTTCGGCTCGCTACTTTTTTCATTCTCGAACCTGAATGATCAAGAATGTCAATCATCTGCTTCAACTGCAAAGTATCGAGTCACCTTTCAAAGAACTGCTCTCAGCTAAAGACTAGTACTTCGACATCTCGTGCATTCATTCCTCGCCTCAATGAGATCGTCATGCCGAAAGAAGAGAAGAAATTATTTACAGAGAAATCGAAGAATGAGGCAAAAAACTAGTGACTTTCATCAAAGGCGCGATGAAAGATGTGTTAATTTCTTCAACAACGAGCAGCTCAAATGATCTCTTTGCTTCGAAATCTTTGACTACTGAATGTGTACTATCTAGCAATGAAATTAGTTACTCATTAAAGTCATTGATTGACACTGAAGCAGCTGACTATTCGTTCATTGATGAATTAATCGCGCAGAATGTTTGTGATCATTTGCAAATCGAATCTTTATCTTTAATCAAGCTCAAATCAATAAGGGAATTCGATGATCATTATGCAAAAAAGCTCATTACTCATGCGATTTATTCGAATCTAACTGTTCAAGATTATATGAAACGTTTCGTCTCTATGCTGATCACTCGATTAGATCAACATCAGATGATTCTCGGAAAAACATGAATGAACAAGATCGAGATGACTATTGATATGAGAGACGATCGCCTTCAATTTTCTAGTTCCGAAGCTCATATCAAAGCTTCTATCAAAGCTCATTCGACTGTTCTTTCGAGCAAGAAAATCGCGATAGAACAGAAGAGTTTGATCTCTACTCAAATACTAAAGAGGTCTACCTCTTCTATTGTCACTCGACTCAGCGAGAAGTCATCTTCATTCAGTAAAATCGTGAAACCATCTAATTCAGTCAACTTCGCTTCGCCTTTCGATTCAATGAACATAGCAATGATAGAGGCTGCAGCATATAGATCACTAGTCAAACGATCGAATGTGACTACTTTCGCGATCATCGTCACGGAAATCGATCGGCTTCTAAAAACAGCTAGAAATAAACTCGAAGATGTAAATCTACAAGAGCTTTCACACGAAGAGATCTTGAAAGAA
>JAABVA010003725.1_pt1 | contig 14385 bp, 13 predicted proteins | sample 5560331 | NCBI WGS metagenome assembly JAABVA01 (sample SAMN12812661, study PRJNA571458) | rock metagenome | isolation source: Antarctica rocks | place: Antarctica: Victoria Land, Mt New Zealand sud | collected 2016-01-07 | reverse complement strand
CGGTCGCTATGGTGGCCAGCGACCATGCCGCGATGCCGCCGCCAATCACGCGCTTGGTGCCAATACGGTCCACCGCCATGCCGATCGGGATCAGGCATAGCAGGTAGGTCCAGAGAAATGACGAGAACAGATAGCCCATCGCGACTGGTGAAAGGGCGAACTCGCTGGCAACCGGCTTGGCCGCGACCGACAGCGCCACCCGGTCCATGTAGTTGATCAGCACCAGCGTAAACAGGAGTATGGCGATCCAGCTACGGCGGCTCACTTGCCGGGCACCGTCAGCTCGATCAGCGTCGTCGTTTCTAGGTCGTCGCCGAACCAGGAGCGGATCGCCGCCTCGCGGGTGCCGACGAAAACCGGACGCCCATCTTCGAGCACCATGGGCAAATCATGACCGGGCACCAACAGCGTCCCCGGCCTTTGACGCCACAACGCCCACATCATGTCGATCGACTTCTTGGTCACCACGGGATCATAGGTCATGTCGGCCTGACCGGTGAGTAGCTCAACCCGGTTCTTGGCTGCATCGCCAGTAAAGATGATGTCGCGTTCGGCGCCGTGCAGCACAAAGATCAGATGGCCGGGCGTGTGGCCGGGAGCGTGATGGGCGGTGATGCCCGGCAATACCTCATCACCCGGATGCAGGCGTTTGCACTGAGCCGATCCGTTCAACTCGCGGACATACAGCTCCGGCACCGGGGTCTCGCCCCAGGGTTCCCCGACCGACCAATCCAGCTCGTCGCCGCCGATCCAGACCGTCGCTTTGGGAAACAGCACCCAGTTGACCGAGTGGTCATGATGGGAGTGGGTCAAGATCACGTCGGTGACGTCGGCGGGGGTCAGCCCGCGGGCATGAAGACCTTGGATCAGGTTGTCGCGATGCGAGAACGTACCGACGTCGATGAGTGCAACGCGGCCCGCACTGCGCAGCAGCGCGATCGTGCTCCAGCCCAGGCCGCCATGGCAGACGGATTTGCCGGGATATCCTTGGACGATGATGTCGAGGTCATAAGTCGCCGCGCTCATCGCGTTCCCCCCGGCGCGCATTCGGGGCCGCGGCGATAGGTCGGAGCAGCGACCCAGGTTCGAAGCGTAGCATGGTGCGACATTTCAGCTTTCTCCCGTCCAATGGCTATTGATCGAAGACTCCATCTGGTTTGCACAAGCTTGAAGTCTGATCCGCGGCCGGCCGGCGTGGGCATTGTTCGATACCCAAAGCAAGGATGGGCTCGTTGAGTCCGCCACGCTGACCGCTGCAACAGGGACACCAGCATCACTGCCAAGGCTACCTCCTAGGCTTCCTCGTTGCCCGCGACCGGGTTGCGCAGGGTGCCGATCCCGTTGATCGTGACCTCGACTACCATGCCGGCCCGCATCGGCAGCACCCCGACCGAGGTGCCGCAGGCGATCAGGTCACCGGGCTCAAGCGTCATTTCGCGGGACAGCAGGCTGACGATGCGCGCCGGAGGGATGATCATGTCGGCGGCCGGGTAGCTCTGCCGCTCCCGACCGTTCAGCAGGGTCCGGACCCGCAAGATCGACGGGTCGAGGCCGGTGGCGATGGCCGGGCCGCACGGACCGAAGCTGTCGCAGCTTTTGGCACGCGCCCATTGCGGAAAGGCCGGGTCGGCCGAGAGGATGTCAAGCGCAGTCACGTCGTTGACGCAGGTGTAGCCGAATATGGCCTGGGCGGCATCCGCCTCGCTGGTATTCCGGCATCGACGCCCGACGACGATGCCGAGCTCGCCCTCATATGCGATTTTGCCTGTATATCCGGCGGGAGGACGGATGGCCTCGCCCGACGGCGGCAGGCTTGTCGTAGCCTTCAGGAAATAGAGCGGCTCCTTTGGGATGGATGTGCCGAGCTTGGCCGCGAGCTCATGGAAGTTGTTCCACAGCCCGATGAACTTGCCGGGACGCACCGGCACCAACAGCCGGACCTCGTCGAGATGCCGTTCCTGTCCGGTCGCCACGGGTTGGTCAAACAGATTACCCTCATGCACCGCGATCTGGCCGCTCTCCGGGTCGAGCAGGCCGAATTCTTCTCTTCCCGCCTGTTCGAACCTGATCCAACTTGCCATGGCCTCTGTCCCTCAACAGCCCGATGGTGACCGCATCGCCCTGGCAGATCATGCCGCCTACCAAGACCTGGGCATAGATCCCCGGGCAGCGCTGATTGCCAAACCCCATAATCTCGACGCGGCTGCGTCTAGGGACCGCCGGCAACCTGTCCAGACGCGGCCGTAACGGGCCTGCGCTAGCGTTGGCATGGCGCAGTGTCCAACGAGCACTGAACAATCGTCTTCGACCGACGCACCGCGCTTGCCGAATGACTTCCAGTCGTCACGCCGACCCGAACACGGTCGCCTTGCCCGGGATGGGATAGAGCAAAAAGCCGCCCTGGAGTGGGCGATATAGCCCAGACCCGTGGAAAGAAGCTGCGCGAAGAGCTAGGGATGATTTGCTGCTCGGCTCGACCCCGCTTCCCTGTTTGCCAACTCCGGCATAGTTGGGACGGCGATCCGAGCCAGGTCCGCCACTCGGGTGGACCATACCGCGACGCCCACAGCCGCCCGGCGACGATCCTCAGCCGTTATGGCCAAGCTCTGCATCTGCTGCCAGTGCCGCAAGCTGAACCGGGCATGCTCGGCCGCATCGAAGATCGGCGCCAGCGGGTAGCTTTCTGGATGTGTCCACCCCGAGGCGCAGGTCCGGCACACGCCGGCCGCACGCTCTACATCGGTGAACAGCGGCATGTCGCAGGCCCGGATAGTGGAGCAACGCACAAGCACTCGGCGAAGGACGTAGCAGTGTGTCATAGGATGGCGGACCAGATATCCATTCGGACACTCTGCCACCTCACCTTCGATTCGGGACTCCAAAAACAGCGTACATGGGCAGGGTATCGCATCCAGGTGAATCACTACCGAAGTGGGGTCATGGCCACTTGCTGATGCACACCCCGGGTCACAGGAACTCCGTCCCCGCATAGTCCTTCAGCAGGTCCAAGTTCCTTACGCAGTCGGACACCACCTGCATGCTCTTGCGCCGGCTGACATCGCGCATCGTCCAGACAATCGATTGTCCTAGGCATTGCGATCTGGCTTGTTTGTTTGTTGGCGGAGTGTAACTTTCCGCTATCGGCTGAGACCTAGTCATTGCAGCAGCCGTGACAGCAGGTGGGCAAGTTCCATGCGTCTCGAACGGCTCCGGCTTCTCGGTTTTACCGCCGCCATTGCTAGCTTTATGTCTCCGGTCGGAGCGTATGCCGAGGATTGGCTTACATTCGGCAAGGCCCCGCAGCGCCAGGGCTATAATGGGCAAGAAACCGTCCTGAGCGGGCAGACCGTTCCTGGACTTCATCAGCTTTGGCAATTTCCCATGAACGGGACGATCTTGACGCAATCGTTGCTCGCCAGCGGCATACCGGTGGACGACGGCACAGGAACCGGCAACACGACCCTGTTCGATCTCGTCTATGTCGCCGACATGACCGGCCTGGTAGCTGCGTTCGATGCCGGCGGCGGCGGGATGGTTTGGGGAAATCAACTGCCGGCGCTGCCGACGAGCTGCACTGATTTCCCAACGGGGAAAGTCGGCATCATCGGCACGCCGACGATTGACAAACCACTCAACCGCATGTGGACCGTAACCGCCGATGGCAGCTTGTGGGCGCTTGCCCTAGACACCGGAAACCCGCTGCCCGGCTATCCTCTGCAGATCATCGATCCGGACAATGCGAATGGGCAGACCATCAATTATGGCGGCCTGACCTACGTCAATGGGTCATTATACGTGCCGACGGGCGGCCAGTGCGACGTGCCGCCTTACCATGGCCAGCTCATCAAGGTCGCCGTGGGGACGACCGGCACTGACGTGCCGCAAGTCGTCGCCCGCTGGTATCCGTCCGGCGCCACGGGGCCGAACGGCGGCGGCATCTGGGGCTTCGGCGGCGTCTCCATCGAGGCGGACGGCTCCTACGTCCATGCCGCCACCGGCAACGCGCTGGCGAGTCCGGAAAACGCCGGTTATGCAGACCAGGTCGTCAAACTTGATGCTAACCTGAAACCAGTGGCGGCGAATGCGCCGGGGCTGGTCATTGATGACCAGGATTTTGGCGCAACCCCACTACTCTATCAACCATTGAACTGCCCCCCCGCAGATGGCCGTGATGAACAAATCAGGCGTTCTGCTCATCTATAATCGCGACGCCGGTAATATATCCTCCGGGCCGATACAACTCTTTCAAGTTAGCAAAGCAACGAATCTTGGCAACTTCATTGGCCTCCCTGCTTTTGATCCATTGTCTCAGCAGCTATATATGGGGAATCCACAGGACGATATCTTGAGACAGTATTCACATGGATTGCTCGCCTTTGGAGTGTCGAACAACTGTATGTTGACCTTGAGTTGGCAGCAAACCATCGGTCTCAACGCCAGTCAGGTGGGAGAGAATCCGGCAATCCCACCCATGGTGGCCAATGGCGTAGTCTACTACTCGACCGGCAGCGCGAGCTCGGTCTTCGCCTACGATTCGGGCGGCAACTATCTCTGGGACAGCGCGCGGCAGATAACGGGTGGAATCATCGCGCCTCCCACCGTCGTCAATGGCATGCTGCTCGTCGCCGACTACAGCGGCAACCTCACCGCGTTCGGCCCATGACCGTCACCTGGAATGGCAGGTTGGCGTCCGTGATGATGTCGGCTGTGGCCATGCGCCTACCAGCGTAGCCGCTGTCGGAAGGCGCGCTCGATAAATGGGCGCAGGCTGCGGGTCATGTCAGCGTGGCCCTAAGCTATCGAGTGCGCTGAGCCGCGCGACATAGTCCCAGCGCGTTGCGGACCGACGCTTCGGCATCACAGGCGCGAGCCAAGTCAGCGTCGATGCCGAAGCCGCCTCGATACTCCCACACGGTCCAGCCAATCGACCGCGTTTCAAGCGCACGGCGCACATCGCGCAGCCACGCCACGCGTGAGGCGGGCGGCGCGACCGAATTATACACGCCAAACTCCGTTGCCACGAGGGACACATGGTGTTCGGCCGCCCAGCGCGCAGCGATGTCGATCTCTCCCTCAATGCCCTTGGCGTTGGTATAATCTGCGAGATAGTTCGACAGCGACCGATCGGCGACGGCAATCGCCCGGCGACGTACGCCTGCAACGTTGCCGGGCTCGGCGGGGTAGGACAACCGTTTGATCGAGCCAAGTTCGGCCGAACTCCAATCGGCTCCCTGGTGAGTGAACGACATCGGGCTATAGAAGTGGAACACATAGGCCACCTCGGGATCGTCTACTGGGGTAATGCCGGCGAGGGCTCCGGCGGTGCTGTCCGGCGACGCCGTAAGCAGCACCGTGTGGTGCGGAGCCTGGTGGCAGATATGGGCCAGCAGGATTCGCTGCGCTGCCTCCCAGCGAGACCCATCGGTCAACGTCGGCTCGTTCAGCGCCTCGAACATCATGCGATCGGGAGGAAACACCGCATAGCGCGCGGCCAGGTGGTCCCAGATGGCGGCGAGCTTTTCAAGCGTCTCGGGCCCTCCAGTGTCCTTGAGCACCAGCGGGTCCTGAGGCTGCACGTTCAGCATGACCGCAAGACCCGCCGACACTGCAAGGCACACGGTTTCGTCTAGGCGTTTTAAGCGCGCGTCCGGCGTGCCCTGCGTGGACCAAGCCAGTACTGACGCCGGATCGAAGGGTAGGCGGATATGGCGCAGGCCGAGTTGACGCAGCCGGGCGAAGTCCTGCGTTCGCCGCGACGCCGACACCTCGGGCTCGAAGCTGTCGGTGTAGTTGATGCCCTTTGACAGGGCGGCAAGGCGCATCGGCATGCTCCAGGCTGCGCTCTGATCAGCGCTCGGGCTTGCATTGCCCCAACCAGGATGAATGGCGTTCACCGTGGCGACGCAGTTTGCCAGAGTGGGGGAGGATGGCCCGGCTATGCCGGCAGCCCCTCCAGGCGACGCGAACCCAAGCACGCTGAACAGGATGGCGGCAAGCGCCCCCCATCGCTGCAGTCGCATCAGTAATGTCGCAACAAGGTCAGCACTCCCCCAGCGGCCCCAACGCCGTCCACCGGCACTCCAATGCCGGCTTCGGCACCGGTCAGGCTACCGATCGCAGCACCGGTTCCCGCGCGCAGCAACCCTCCGCTCACGGCAAAGGTGCTGGGGCTTCGACCATAGGCTGCAGGCGCCAGGACCAAGGCGAACGTTACCGCTTTCTTCATGCAAAACGCCTTCCCGATATCATGGCGGAAACGCTGCCTCGGTGCAGCCTCAAACTGGGTGCTTGTCGGGATCGACCAGAAGCCCCGGCCGCCGGCCATTGGCGACCAGCACCCCGCAAAACAATGCGAGCAGGCCCACGGCATAGGGTGAGTAGGCTTCCTCCTGAAACACGCCGTTCACCAAGCCCATGCACAGGCCGATGAACATAAGGTCGGTAAGCCTCGGCCTGCGCCCAGCGACGCCGAAGAAGCCGCCGCGCAACAGGGCGAAGATCGCGGCGATCATCGCGGCGCAGCCGACACCGATCTGGTAGATGAGCACCCCCACGGCGCTCTCCAGACCGATATTCGCCGCGCCGGTGTGCTGGAATTCCTGCCATTTGGCCGCGGGCAAAGTGCCAACGCTGAGATTGCCGCCCATGCCAATACCGTGCCCAAGCGGGTTCTCGAGGAAGCCATTGACGCCGCCGATGAACCCGAGCGCATGGAAATCTCCGGCGGCAAGGCCGCTGGTCACGCCATAGACGGTATAGACGGCAGCGGTGGCGAACCCGCAGATCAATAGGAGTTTCAGGTTCGCGGTGGTCCGCCACACCTGATAGAGCAGGCCCGTAGTGATGAACAGGATCGCAGCTCCCTTAACCCCGATCAGGAACACCAGCACGCCGAGCGGAACCGCCAGGCCGAAACGTCCCAAAGACAGCAGGATCAAGCCACTGATCGCCAAGACATAGCCATAGCTGATCGAATGCATATTGGGGCCGCCAAAGCGGTACGTGGTGCCTGAGAAAAGTTCGGTGAGTAGGCCAGTGTTGAATGGCAAGGAGGTCATGGTGTCGATTACGTTTTCGGCGGCGAACAGGTGCGCCCTGACCGATTGGTAGTTTTTCAGGTTGCCATAATCGACAGCATGCACCAGCGAAAGATACCAGGCGGGATCGGACATCTCGACCAGCGACAAGAAGACTCCGAGTACGCTCGAGACCAGGAAACAGGTCGCGATGGTGCGGTATCCCCAACGGTCGCCGATATCGAGGCCAAGGACGATGGCAAACAGCAAGGCGGTCGCGTTGCGGAAACCCACCACAGCAGGGGTCGGCCCGGCGACAATGGCTCCAAGCGCTGTATAGGCCAGCGCCACGCCGATGGCGATCAGGACCAGCCGCATCGTCGCCGTGATGCCGCGATGGTTGGACCGGAACGGCGACCCGCCCTGGATGATCCGCAGCACAGGCGCGCTGGCGAGCACGAGCCCGCCGACGAACGATGTGGCCGCCACCACCGTGTAGTCGGAACTGGTCATCGACTGGCTGAGCATGCTGATGACGACGTTCTGATACAGCAGAAGCTGTAGATAGACGATGAAGCCTGCCAAAGGATTGATCCGGTGCAGCCCGAGCAGCCCGGCCATCAGCAGGACGAAGCAGGCCGCTGAGCCGTCGCGGACCAGCACGATGTGGCACACCAAGGCAATTAGGCCGATGACCTGCCACTGGAGCGTGAGCAGCAATGCCTGCGGCGTCGACAGTTCCGAGAAGGCGGTGACCCGTCCATGGCGCTGCTGGGACGGCAGGCGGTATGCCGCTGACAACCGCATGACCTGACTCACTTCCTTGTCGCCCAAGCCGCTCTCCTGTTCATGCAATATCCTCACGCCGCCGTATTGATCGCCAGCGCCACGTTGGCAGGCATGCATCCTTAAAAATCAAAACAATTCCATGTGCGATCTGATAGCGCCGGGGAGGCTGGTCATGGAGACGCAGCGTGCTCAACGGCTAAGAGCAGAGACCGTGAGGTGGAGGCGACCACCGCCGTATGGGCAGGCAACGCCAGATGGAACCGCTCGGGATAGAGCAGCAGGACGAATACCGGATCGGTCGACTGGGCATCGGAGAGAAGCTGCTGAGCGTGGCTGATGAAGCCTTGCAGCGCCTCGGTCGTCTCCACCTCGAACGGTTTGTTGATCTGATACTCGTAAAGCGCCTTGTAGAGCGTGGTGACCGTGATCGGCTGCTGACCGACATGGGCGAACGTGTCGGGCACGAAGATGTCACGTCCCTCCAGCACCGCTAGCGTCGCCACATGCGGAAGCGGCGGCTGCCACAGCCGCAGATTGATGTCCTGAAATGAGGGGACGTCGGTTTCGCTGGCGATCAGCAATACGCTATGGGCGGGCAGGGTGGTAAACGCGGTCCTGAACTCCTGGATGACGGCATCATAGCCGAGCCAGTCATAGGACCGGATGGCGGACTGGCCGATCGTCGCCCCGGCCAGTATCACGAAAAAGGCGGTTTCCCACCGTCGATCACGCAGCACGGGCCGGACGGAGGCGATAAGGACGAACACGATAACCAGCGGAATGCGGGTATCCGCGCCCCAGCCGCCAAAAAGCTGGTGCGGCATGACCAGGAAACTGAGGCCGAGTAGGATCAAGGGCAGCACCATGGGCCGCGCCACGATCAGCCGACCACGTCCGATGAGGATGCCCAGGCATACTGCGATGGCTGCCAGAGACACGAGGTCGACAAGGTAGTCCCCGGACAGCAGCGCCCGCACGAAGATCGGCGGCGTCCGGAGCAAGTTGACGAGGCTGTGGCTGGTCTTGTTGCTGGCCTCCCCGACGGTGGCGGAGACGAAGAACAGCCCGATCGGCACGATAAAGATCGACGCGCCGACCACGAGGTTCCGGATTGCGTGCGCGCTTCGGTGGCGCAGCATTGGAAAGGCGCGTTGCAGCTCGAAACCGGCAACGACCACGGCGAACAGCCCGCAGGCGATCAAATGGGAGAAGAACAGTATGACCGAAAGCGCCGTGCCCCAGAGCAGTCTGGCGCCCACGCTCGAACGGGCAGTGAGATGGATCCAGATCGCCGTCGCCCACAGCAGGACCCCGACGCCAAAAAGGTAGTTCAGAAAGCCGAACAAGAAAATCCAGTTGTAGAGAAACAATCCTGCGGCCAATGGCCACAGCCCGTACCGGCCCTGCAGCGTCCGATACAGCGCCATGCAGCCCGACAATTGCAATGCGAGCGTCAGGCCGACGAAGACCCGGCCGGCCAATTCGAGCGGCATGATGTGGGCCAAGAGCACGGTAATCACATCGAAGGCGATATTCGGCAGAATGAACGAGCCGATCACGTAATGCGCCTGCAGGGCAGGCGACACTTGCCATTGGGTAAGGATGTGGATGCGCGCGATATGGAACATGTAGTCGTGCAACGGCGGATTCTGCACCAGCAGCAGCGGCACGAGATACACGGCATAAACCGCCGTAAGGGCGAGGGCCGCTTGGCGAAGCGACAATGCCGGGGACATCGCTCCTGCCTGCGCCCGCGCCGTAGCCATTGTGAAGCCGGACATTTCGACTACCGGCGCCAAGTGTAGAGGGCTGTTACGGCGTAGTTCCAGACGGCTCCGATCAAGATGCCGGCGATCGCCGACACGACCCATTGAAACTTCATGTCAAACATGAACGAGGAAATGCCGATATTAGCGACTGCGCCGATGCTGCATGCCAGAACGAACGAGGCCCAGCCGCGCAGCAGCCCCCAGCCACGAAGCTGTCGGTCGCGGTAGGTCAGCACATTGTTTAGGAAGAAGTTGGTGGTCATCGCGGCCAGCGCGGCAGTGGTTTGCGCTACAACGAACGACGCGTCGAACGTCGCAAATGCAAGGCTCATTACAAACAGATGAACCGGAATCCCAAGTCCACCCACCAGAGTAAAAGTGAGGAAGCGGACCGGGACGATATGGCCGACCTTCTTGTCGGCGATCAGCATCAGGTAATCCCAAACGGCCTGGTTATCGAGTTTGCTCTCTCCTGCATGGCGCTGCCGGAACCCGTATGGAAGCTCAAGGAAGCGGAGCGCGCGCGGGGCCGACGCGAAAAGGTCGACCAGTATTTTGAAGCCGATCCCCGAAAGACGCGGGAAGATGTCCGACATGGCGGTCCGGTTGAACATAAAGAATCCGCTCATGGGATCGGCAAGGTCACCGCGCACCACCACCCGGCTCAGTTTGGTGGCAAAACGGCTCATTGACGCGCGTTTCTCCTGCCAATCGCCGATGCCGCCGCCAGAGACATAGCGGCTGCCGACCACGATATCGAGCGCACCGCCGCGCAACGCCTGCAGCATGTCCGGCAACAGGGTTTCGTCGTGCTGCCCGTCGCCGTCGATCACCGCAATGTAAGCGGCGGAGGATGACAGGAAGCCCTCGATACAAGCCGAGGACAGCCCCCGCCGTCCCAATCGTTGCAGACAGCGAACCTGCGGGTGGTGGGCGGCAATGCCGCGTACCACCTCCGCCGTGCTATCCGGTGAGTTGTCATCGACGAAAATGACCTCCCATGCAATGCCGGCAAGGCAGACCTCCAGTCGGCGAACCATCTCTGCAACGTTGCTGGCCTCGTTGAACGTCGGCACGATAACAGACAATTCGACGCCACTACTCGCAATGCGGCGCGGATCTATGCTGGATGGCGCGTCCGTCAAAGTCTCTTGTGCCATGAAGTTTTTTATCTCAGCCTCCTCGCTGCAACAGCGACACGTAACTATCGACCGTTATGTCATTGGAAGCCCTTTTGGTAGGTTATAAAGGTCCAGACCACCTGCTTAGTACTTAATAGGATGGCCTAGCTTGGCACGCCTATGCCTCAGCGCATTCGCTGAGGTGCCGGTCGAGTAGATTAGCCATTCGGCTTCGCCCTCACAGATCTGGATAGCTGCTCAACTCAGGTAAGATGCGGCCTGTCCGCGTAGGGTTTGCTGGATAGCCCGGTGAGTGCCCACACCATGGCGTGCGGCGGTGCCGATGACGGAGCGCACGCCCCCGAACAGGTCAGCGCCCCGTTTGGACTGAAGGCCGCCGGTGACCTTGCGGTAGGTGGCCGTCGACCGCGGTTCGCGTTCGGACCCGTTGTTGTCGGCGGCTGCTGGGAAAGTTGACAGACCAGGCGCGTGCCGTTGGTCAGGCACCAGGGGCTGGCCGATCTGGTGATTGCGGCGACGGCCGCGGATCGAGGTTATACGGTCCTGACGCTTAACCTGCGGCATCATGCGTCAGGCACACGTCACGCCAAGCGCCCGGCAAGATCAAATCATGCCGAGGTTGCCCTTGCATGCAGTTTGGCGACTTGGCCCATCGGACTGACTCGACACGTCATCTGTTTGGCAAAATTACCGATAATGCCCTTGCGGGTTGCGAGCAGGTCTCCGCAGACGCTTGGCTCACAAATCCGGCTCCAAAAGGGAGCCGTCTCGCCAACGAAGATGATTGCGGGACTTTGGCGTTTTAACTCATGCTCCAGCATATAGCTTCGCATAACAGTTGAGATCGAGGCATTCGCATGGTGGTCGCAGTTGAGCTGCCACTCAATGTAGGTGCCATCCGTACCGCGCCATCCAGTGATGTAGCTTAGCCAGTCACCACCGGCATTCTGCAGTCCCATGGCAAAATGCCCCGGCGTAGCCTGCAAAGCAGCCTCCAGCTGCCGCGCGCGCTGAGCTCCAGTCGGATATCCTCCCTTGTCGAACAACGCTCCAACGGCCAGTTGCCTCTGCTCAGGCGTCACCTTGGGTGAAAAACGGCAACCAAACTCGCTTTCTGCCCGCCGCCTATAGTAGCTCAGGTTACGGCGCATTTTCTGCCCAAGCCGTCCCATCGTCGCCTCCAGCCCGCCACTCAGGTCCAGGCGGAGGCGCACCTCTCGAAAATGCCATTGTCCACAAACGCCAGCGACCAGCAAGTTGGAGCTGGGAGCTATCTGGTCAGCCCACAACGTGGAAAGAACCACCGTGTGGGCAAGTGAATTTCCCAGAAGAACTCGGGCCGCCGTCTCCATCGCCGCGATCCGATCCGCAATCGCAGCTATAACGCCACCTTGACCGCCCAGATTGCCGGCCTTCGCCAACCCGATAGGGACACCGTACCTTCGGCGAAAAAACAGCAACACAACGCCATACAGTTCACGGGACCGGTGCATCAGCAAGGCAACAGGCAGTTCGTTCGACATCAAGGCCCATGGCAGGAAGCGATGCAGCGAGGTCATTGCGTCCTCGATTTGCCCGCTTCGTTCCCGAAGTGCGTCGATCTGAGATTGTGCGGCATAGATGCTGCGCGCTCCGATGAGCGCTTCAACCTGCGTATCGCCATCACGAAACCTAAGCAGCATCGAGGCCCTCGATATGAAAGACGTGCAGCTATCGCCCGCGCCAGCGCGGACACTGACCGTGCTTAGGCGCAGGTTGCAGCAGCCCGCTCAGACCCGCTCTAAATTGGTGTCCTGTGTGGAATGTTGTTATCATTATTCTATTATGGACGAAGCAAAGCTTGACGGCGATCTATCGAGACAGAGCCTAGAACGCCGGAGTGTGCAGGGCGTTGCACTCTCGCTCTGTGCGCAAGGCATGCGCTTCCTGCTGCAGTTCCTGTCGCAAATTCTGCTCGCACGCCTTCTCATTCCAGCGGATTTCGGTCTTGTGGCGATGGCTGTCCCGGTGTTGACGCTTGCTCAGACCATTGGAGAGTTGGGCTTGGCGCAGGCAGTAATACAGCGCGCGACGTTGACCAAGGCCGACATGTCGCTGCTATTCTGGCTCGGCATCCTCATCAACGTGGGGCTGGCGGTGCTGATGCTCACAACAGCGCCAATGGTTGCCCTGTTCTACGGCCAGCCACGATTGACAGCGGTGCTGGCCGTATTTGCAGGGATGCTGGTCCTGAATGGCATAGCGGCGCAACACATGGCGATTATGGCGCGTCAGATGCGGTTCGCCAGGATGGCCGTCATAGATGTTGCCTGCCTGCTGGCCGCGGTCGCTGCCGGGATCAGCAGCGCGCTGGCGGGATTAGGCTACTGGTCCTTGGTCGTCATGCAAGTGAGCAATATCGCCGTAATCGCGCTGCTGGCATCGATCCTGTCTGGATGGCGCCCGTCCTTGCCCGCCCGAGCAAGCGGCGTCCGTTCCATGCTAGCCTTTGGAGCCCATCTAACCGGCTACAACCTAGTGACCTACGCGGGCAGCAACTTGGACAGCGTGCTGATTGGGGCAATGTCGGGCAGCGTCGGTCTGGGCTTTTATGATCGTTCCATGAAATTGATCGTGACGCCGTTGTGGCAATTGAGCATGCCGCTTGCGCGCGTCGCGACCGGCCTGCTTTCGCGTCTGCAGACGGTGCCGGCGGACTACCGCCGTGCCTACCTGGCGATGTTGCGTGGATTGCTAGTTGCGACCGCGCCCGGCTTCGCGTGCGGTGCCTTAATGGCCGGCACCCTGGTCCCCGCAGTGCTCGGCCCGCAATGGGTGGATGCGGCGCCTGTGGTCGCTTGGCTGTGCGCTTCGGCGATTCTTGTCCCATTCGGCGTCAGCGCCTTCTGGCTGTTTGTCAGTCAGGCGCGGGTGCAGGCGCAGCTACGATGGGCCTGCATCCGAACGGGGCTGAGCCTGGCTGCCCTGGTGATCGGCCTTCACTGGGGCATCATCGGCGTAGCCGCCGCCTATGCAGTCACGTCTCCCCTGGTGCAAGGCTCTATGGTATGGGGGGCAACACGGCAGGGAGCCGTCCGCCTGCAGGACATAGCGATTGGAACCTATCCAATCCTACTGTGCACCGCTATTGGAACGATGATGGCGTACTGGTCTGCGGATTGGCTTCCGATACCAAATCCGTTCGCCAAACTGTTGGCGAGCTTAGTTGTGATATATGCCACCGGCACGGCATCTCTGCTTTGCTTTCCAGCCGGCATTGCCCTGATCCGCGACGTAGCAACCGCTCGCCACGCCTTGCGCCGTGCCGCTCCCACATAATAATTACAAAGCAAGCCTTTGAGTGACGCTGGGTGGGACTGTCGCAAGATTGGGGATCAGGCAACGATCGCCATTTGCGGGTAGGTATCGTTGGCTGGGTGGCATTGCTGTCCAAAGCCGGAACCGAGCGTGCCATTATAGACGGCGCGCCGAACCTGCAGCAGCAGGTCGATCCCACGTCGCGACCAGCGCATCTGCTGTGATCTGTTCATCCGGCGGTTCACCAGGAAGTTGGCCGTCCCCTCGGTGATCGCGGTCCCCACCCGCAAGCCCGCGCGGTGGCGCTCGGCGTAGTTGACCAGCCAGGCGCTCTGGCTGGTCAGATAGCCATCCAGCGCGCGCAAGGCGGTC
>JAABVA010003723.1_pt1 | contig 14390 bp, 8 predicted proteins | sample 5560331 | NCBI WGS metagenome assembly JAABVA01 (sample SAMN12812661, study PRJNA571458) | rock metagenome | isolation source: Antarctica rocks | place: Antarctica: Victoria Land, Mt New Zealand sud | collected 2016-01-07 | reverse complement strand
TACTGCTACTCTGGGTCGCCAGGACTTTGGTGATGGCGGCGGTCAGGGTGGTTTTGCCGTGGTCGATGTGTCCGATTGTGCCCACATTCACATGCGGCTTCGTGCGCTCAAATTTCTTCTTTGCCATTTTTTTCCTCTTTATATAAATTTGTGCATTCATCGCTGTCTGCAAAAAGCACAATAAAAGATTGCCCAGGCGGCCTGTTCCCTGATTCGGCACTGAGCTAGATTCAGTAGATAGTGCAAAATCATCATGCAAAACGCATGCTTTATGAGGAGTGGGGGCCTGCTAGTAGTAGGCCCCATATGCCTGCATTGTCCGAGGAAGCGATAACTCGTTTCCTCAACACGATTCTTAGCGAGAAGCTTTTGCTGTAATTTCGTCAGCAAGATTTCTCGGCACGGGATCGTAGTGATCGAACTCCATTGAATAACTTGCACGTCCGCTTGTCATTGAACGGAGGTCATTTACATAGCCGAACATCTCAGCAAGGGGTACATGTCCTCGCACCACATGCTGCACGCCACGACTCTCCATACCCAGGATCGTTCCTCGGCGTCGATTGAGGTCGCCGATCACATCTCCGTAGAATTCCTCTGAGGTTGTCACTTCTACCAACATCACAGGTTCGAGCAGAACTGGAGTAGCTTTACGGGTAGCCTCTTTGATTGCTATAGAACCAGCAGTTTTGAAGGCCATTTCGTTTGAGTCAACATCGTGGTAAGACCCGTCATAAAGAGTTGCCTTCACGTCAATCATTGGGAAACCAGCGATAATGCCGTTCTCCAATGTCTCCCTGATACCATTTTCAACGGGCTTGATATATTCTCTTGGAACGACACCGCCGACAATGGCATTGACAAATTCAAAGCCCTTGCCACGCTCGTTCGGCTCCACTTTCACCCATACATCACCATACTGACCGTGACCGCCTGTCTGACGAACATGCTTGCCTTGAGCCTGTGCTGGTTTGGTGATGGTTTCGCGGTAAGCAACCTGTGGTCGGCCCACATTCGCCTCTACCTTGAACTCGCGGAACATGCGGTCTACGATAACATCCAGGTGCAACTCACCCATACCAGCGATAATCGTCTGACCGCTATCGAGGTCGGTATGCAGTTGGAACGTGGGATCTTCTTCCGCCAACTTGTTCAATGCAATTGCCATCTTGTCCTGGTCGGCTCTCGTCTTTGGCTCAATAGCGATTTCTATCACTGGTTGAGGGAAGACAATTGACTCCAGTATGATGGGATGCTGCGCGTCTGATAGTGTATCACCTGTGAAGGTATTACGCAAGCCCACAGCGGCACAGATGTCACCGGCGCGAATCTCGTCGATATCCTCACGGTGGTTCGCATGCATACGCAGCAGACGACCAATACGCTCTTGTTTGCCTTTTGTACTATTCTCGGTAGGCGAGCCTTTGGCAAGCATACCCGAATAGACGCGCAGGTACGAGAGCCGTCCGACGAATGGGTCGGAGACAATCTTAAAGACCAGTGCGCTGAAAGGTGTATCATCCCTCACGGCACGTTCTTCGGGCTGATCCGTATCAGGATTGATACCTGTAGGAGCAGGGATATCGAGTGGCGATGGCAGATACGCAATTACTGCGTCGAGCATGGCCTGGACACCCTTGTTCTTGAGTGCAGTGCCGCACAACACTGGTACCAGCGTATTTGCAATGGTTGCTTTACGCAGAGCGGCGACAAGTTCCTCTTTTGTGATCTCTTCGCCTTCGAGGTATTTGAGTGTTAGCTCTTCGTCGCTCTCGGCGATGCGCTCGATCATATACTCGCGATGCTGCTTGTACTCTGCTTCCAAGCTGGTAGGAACTTCGGTATGATCTGACTTTGTACCCAGGTCATCGGTAAAGATGACCGACTCATTCTCGATCAGGTCGATGAAGCCTTTGAAGTTGCTCTCACGACCAATCGGAATTTGAATCGGCACAGCAACGGCACCGAGGCGTTCGCGAATCATATCAACAGTACGCCAGAAGTCGGCACCAGTACGGTCCATCTTATTGACGAAGCACATACGCGGAACATTATATTTGTCTGCTTGACGCCAAACGGTCTCAGATTGAGGCTCAACACCTGCAACGGCGTCGAAGACAACAACGCCACCATCAAGTACGCGCAGTGAGCGCTCTACCTCGGCGGTAAAGTCAACGTGTCCTGGCGTATCAATAATGTTGATACGATGATCTTGCCAGAAGCAGGTCGTGGCGGCAGATGTGATCGTGATGCCACGCTCTTGCTCTTGCGGCATCCAGTCCATCGTAGCGGCGCCTTCGTGTACCTCACCAATGCGGTGAATTTTCTTGGTATAGAAAAGTATACGCTCAGTGGTAGTGGTTTTGCCAGCGTCAATATGAGCAATAATACCAATATTTCTCGTTTTTTCGAGTGGAAATTCTCTTGACATGATATCTTTTTACCAGCGATAATGAGCGAACGCTTTGTTAGAGTCCGCCATCTTATGGGTCTCTTCACGTTTCTTAATGGTTGCGCCCTGACCCGCCGCAGCATCCATTAGCTCATTGGCGAGTTTGTCCGCCATTGATCTTCCAGTACGATTTCGCGCAGAGCGAATGAGCCAGCGCATTGCCAATGTGTTACCACGATCTCTGCGGACTTCCACAGGCACCTGATACGTTGAGCCACCAACACGGCGAGGCTTGACCTCAGTGGTAGGCGTCGTATTCTTCAACGCTTGCTCGAACACATCCAGTGGTGGTCGCTTCTGCTTCGCTTCGATAGCATCAAAGGCATCATAGATGATGCGCTCTGCCAGACTACGCTTGCCATCCAGCATTAACTTATTCATAAAGCGAGCTACATTTCGGCTTTTGTATCTTGCATCCGGCACATCAGGCCGACGCACTACTTTTCTACGTCTTGGCAAGGTTTCTCTCCTCATCAACTAGTGGGTCTACCAACCTCTGCTGGCCTCTGCATGACGCCTATGCCCTAGCTGCGTTTATCACTGCGTCTGTATTTCTCGGTGTTGCTCGTTCCATCACAGTTCTTGCCAGCTATGAGCGGGAGGAACAAGCACCAATCGTTAGTAGTTGTATCTGCGCCGCCGAGTCTTACGCCTGTACCAATCTCATGCTAACGGCAGACACCAGAAAAGGCGTCGATTCAACTGTAAGACAATGCCTTACAATCTCCTACTGACGCCTACACGCGGGTACCTATCCTTTATATGGAGGACACCCGACTTTCATCGACGGAGAACACAAAACAGTATTTGTGTTATGCTCCTTTGATGATGTGTGATAACCGACGGACCTGAAGGCGTTCAGGTGGTATCGGGCAGAGGGCGAACAAAACGTTCTACCTCTACAGATATTACAGGTGGCTCAAGGGCGTGATAAATCGGACCCTATAGGGTATGATAAATCAGACCCCTACTTTCTGCCCTTCGCTGGGGGCGTTGCCGCCTGACCAGGCTTTGGACGTTTCGCACCATATTTGGAGCGACCACGACGACGCTTTGAAACACCGTCACTGTCCAACGTACCACGAACTATGTGATAACGCACACTTGGTAAGTCTTTTACACGCCCACCACGAATGAGTACCACTGAGTGTTCTTGTAAATTATGGCCCTCACCTGGAATGTACGCCGTGACCTCCATCTGGTTGGTCAAGCGAACGCGGGCGATTTTACGCATCGCCGAGTTCGGCTTCTTAGGCGTCATGGTACGTACCTGAGTGCAGACGCCACGCTTCTGTGGCGATCCTCGCAGACGGGAGGTCCGGTTCTTCAGCGCGTTGTACGAATACAGCAGTGCTGGGGCCTTTACTTTTTTCTGTTTTTGCGAACGGCCCTTTCGGACCAACTGATTAATTGTCGGCAAGGAACAATCCTCCCTGTCTTTCTTGCGTTTTTCTATACCGCAAGGGCGCATTTTTGTGCGCCCTAACATCATACTTATGCAGTTGCTTATGGTATCACTCTTCGCCTCGGCTGTCAAGTGTCAAACCGAGAGTACTGCTTCCAACAACAGCCGTAGGGATGTTGCTACTCACAACAGTTGAGGTATCGGCACCGTGCAGACGGGCTGCAGCGGCTTGCTGACGTGCAATTTCATCACGTCGGCGTTGTGCAATACCAGAACCAGCAGGGATGAGCTTACCAATGATAACGTTCTCTTTCAGGCCCACCAGGTGATCCGTTTGGCCCTCAATCGCCGCCTCCGTCAGTACACGAGTGGTCTCCTGGAAAGAGGCCGCTGCGAGGAAGCTGTCGGTGTTTAGCGATGCTTTGGTAACACCAAGCAAGACCGTTTGTGCTTTGGCAGGTTCACCGCCTTCAGCGAGTACACGTGCATTGTTGTCCGCATAGACGAAGCGATCCACCAGGTCATTTGGCAACATCTCGCTGTCACCTGATTCGTCGATCTTCACACGGCGCAGCATTTGACGAACGATCACCTCGATGTGTTTATCGTTGATATACACGCCAGTATTACGATAGACGCGCTGCACCTCTTTGACGAGGTACAGGTGAACGGCTTCACGTCCCTGGATACGTAAGACATCCTGTGGGTCGCGCTGACCCGTAGTCAACGGAGTGCCCGCCTGGATTTTCTGACCATTTTCGACGGTAAGGTTACGAGAAACTGCTATCGCATATGAGCGCTCTTCGCGCTCTTCAAAACGGATACTCAGCAGGTCGTCCGCATTGATGACAACCTCACCCTCGGTACGTGCTAACACCGGCTGCGGCTCATTGCCGCCTTCAGCAGGCATCATGGCAATGACTTGATCTTTTTGTACCTTGTCCTTGTCGGCAACCAGTTTATTGGCACTTTCAGGCAGTGGGTACTCGTCGAAGAAGACATTGGTTGAGACCACACGCACAGTACGAGCATTGGTGTTCTCGTCCTTCACGATTTCTACGACGCCATCGATCTCCGATATCTCAGCTTTTTCCTTTGGCACACGTGCCTCAAAAAGTTCTTCGATACGTGGTAAGCCTTGCGTGATGTCTCCCTGAGCACCAGCGATACCGCCGGAGTGGAAGGTACGCATGGTCAACTGTGTACCAGGCTCACCAATTGATTGCGCGGCAACAATACCAGCGGCCATGCCGATAGCGGCCAGTGCATTCGCGGCAAGGTCACGTCCGTAGCACTTGCGGCAGATACCGCGTCGTGCCTGACACATCAAGACCGAACGAACTCGCACTGCCTTGATACCCGCATTGATAATCTCGTCGATGGTTTCATCCGTCAACTCTTCGTTGACCTCGATATGTGGCAGTTCAGGAATAGCCTCTGCCAACACGCGTCCATTCAAACGTCCTCGATTATCGGACTGCATCATTTCCTTACTGTCGGTCTCAGTGATGAGAATGCCATCAGGCGTGCCACAGTCTTCTTCGGTGACGATTGCATCCTGGGCAACGTCGATCAGACGACGGGTGAGATACCCCGACTCCGCGGTACGTAGAGCAGTATCGGCCAGTCCTTTACGCGCACCGTGACTACTGATAAAGTACTCAAGAACGCTCAGACCGTCGCGGAAGTTACCGCGAATTGGAATTTCGATAATTCTACCGGATGGACTTGCCATCAGGCCACGCATACCAGACAACTGACGAATCTGTTGGAACTTCGCTTTCGTTGCACCAGAATTGGCGATGGTATAGATCGAGCCGTATGGATCAAGGGTCTCCTCAACCATCTTTCTGACGTTATCGGTCGCTACATTCCAGATATCAATTGTTTGCAGGTACTTTTCGTTCGATGTAATCAGACCATCATGGTACTGCTCTTCCAGGTCAACAATCTTGGCATCAGCGGTAGCCAGTTCGTCTTGCTTGCCAGCCGGAACCTTGATGTCGCTAATCGCAATGGTTGCGCCAGCCTTTGTCGCAAACGTAAAGCCGAGGCGCTTAATCTCGTCTGCTAGCTCGGTTGTTTTGACGCGCCCATACTCTTTGAAGCACTCAGCGATAACCTGTCTGAGGTTTTCTTTCTTCATGGCGTAGTTTTTGAAACGCAGACGCTCAGGAAGACCCTCGTTAAAGATGATACGTCCTACAGTAGTCTCTACAAGTTTTGTTTGTACGTTTGGCGTGGACGGAGGAGGGCTATCAAAAACCTCTGTCTCAGCAGGGAGACGCACTTTAATCAATGCCTGCAATTCGATGATGCCGGATTGATAGGCCAGCAGTGCCTCGCCAATATCTGTAAAGACACGACCTTCGCCCTTCTTGTCAGGGCGCTGCTGCGTCAGGTAGAAGCAGCCAAGCACCATATCCTGGCTAGCACCAATCGATGGCTCACCATTTTGTGGAGAAAGCAGGTTGCGCGTTGACATCATGAAACGTCGCGCCTCATCTTGAGCTTTCTCGGAGAGCGGAACGTGGACCGCCATCTGGTCGCCGTCAAAGTCGGCGTTGAAGGCAGAACACACCAATGGATGCAATTGAATGGCACTTCCCTCGACGAGAACCGCTTCAAAAGCTTGAATACCAAGACGGTGTAGCGTTGGGGCGCGGTTCAACAAGACGGGATGGTTCTTGATGACCTCTTCCAGGACATCCCACACCTCTGGCTTGACACGCTCGACGAAACGCTTGGCACTCTTGATGTTGTGTGCGAAGTTTTGCTCCACCAGTTTACGCATGACAAATGGCTTGAACAACTCTAGTGCCATACGCTTTGGCAAACCGCATTGATGCAATTTCAACTCAGGACCGACCACGATAACGGAACGACCGGAGTAGTCAACGCGCTTACCAAGCAAGTTCTGACGGAAACGCCCCTGCTTGCCCTTGAGCATATCGGACAGGCTTTTGAGTTTGTGATTACCAGAGCCAGCAACAGCACGTCCACGACGCCCGTTATCAATCAAGGCATCACATGCCTCTTGCAGCATACGCTTCTCGTTACGAATGATAATCTCCGGCGCGCCCAGTTCCAACAAACGTTTGAGGCGGTTGTTACGGTTGATAACGCGACGGTAAAGATCGTTCAGATCCGATGTGGCGAAACGCCCACCATCAAGCTGCACCATTGGACGCAAGTCAGGGGGTAGCACTGGTAGCACCGTTAAAATCATCCACTCCGGCGAGGTGTTCGATTTACGGAAGGCTTCGACGACTTTGAGTCGTTTGGTAGCCTTCTTGCGGCGCTGCCCAGCGGTTGAAATGATCTCATGGCGCATATCATTTGAGAGTTTTTCCAGGTCGATGTCTGTGATCAGTTCACGGACCGCCTCGGCTCCCATACCAGCACGGAAGACATCGCTAAAGGCATCTTTCAGTTCACGATAGCGATTCTCCTGGAGCAGGTCCAGTTTCTTGATACTTTCGAGGTCGCGTCGCTGTTGCTCGTAAAGCTGATGATTGTCCTTGCGCTCCTTCTCGATCTGGGTCTGAGCGGTGTCAATCTGTGCTTGAAATTCCAGCTTCTTACGCTCACTCTCACTATCAGCCTGTGTCTGAGCGTCACGCATTTCCACACGCGCACGCTCCGCGATATCGTTGCGTGTCACCTCAGCGAGACGCGACAATACCTCGGTATCTTTTGGAGTGACCGTTTTGCCCTGCTCCACAATCGTATGCGTGTTAGAACCAGTGGCGAAAACAATGTCCTCTTCGACTGTATTGCCCATGTTGGCACGCAACTGAGCAAGCGTCTCGCTCTCGGCATGTTCAGCATCGCTGAGGGCCTCTTCGCGATCCTCTTCGATCTGGCGGCGTTTGTTCGCAAGCTGGCTCTGGATGTCTTCAAGGGCTTTTTCGCGCTGCGCCTTCAGGCTCTCGACGCGCTCGACAACCTTACCATCCTGGTCCTGGTCAAGGCCAATAGTCTTCTCGTCGATGTTCATGAGTTCACGCTGACGCGCCTCTTCGTCGATATACGTTACGACGTAGAGAGCAAAGTACAAGATGCGCTCAAGGTTACGTGGCGAGAGATCGAGCAGAAGACCGATACGGCTGGGCGTTCCCTTAAAGTACCATATGTGACTGACAGGAGACGCCAGTTCGATGTGACCCATACGTTCGCGGCGCACCTTTGAACGTGCAACCTCGACACCGCACTTGTCACACACAATTCCCTTAAAACGTACTCTTTTATATTTGCCGCAATAGCACTCCCAGTCTTTCGTCGGTCCGAAAATGCGTTCACAGAACAGACCGTCTTTCTCAGGCTTGAGTGTGCGGTAGTTAATCGTCTCCGGTTTCGTGACCTCACCATAGCTCCAGCCACGAATTTGTTCCGGGCTGGCAAGGCTGATACGGATGGCGTTAAAATCGTTTACTTCGAGCATGCTACCTCCGTGTTCGGGTCGCAATATACAATGCGACCCGGGGCGCACAAAAGTACGCCCCAGTGTATCCACACCAAAGATTTATTGGTCTCCCTCGAAACCGGAAAGGTTGATACCAAGTTCAGGCATCACATCGCTTGAGGTATCCTCAACAAACTGTATCTTCTGTTCATCCTCGTTGAGAACCTCAACATTGATGCCCAGACTCTGTAGTTCTTTGACAAGCACTTTGAAGGATTCAGGAACGCCCGGCTCCATGATGTTTTCACCCTTCACAATGGCTTCATACGTTTTTACACGGCCAACAACGTCGTCTGACTTGACGGTCAAAATCTCTTGCAAGATATTCGCCGCGCCATACGCTTCCAATGCCCACACTTCCATCTCACCAAAACGCTGTCCACCGAACTGCGCCTTACCACCGAGCGGCTGCTGCGTGATTAAGCTGTATGGACCAGTGGAACGTGCGTGTACCTTGTCTTCCACAAGGTGCGCCAGTTTCAACATGTAGTTGTAACCAACGGTTACGGGATGGTCGAATGGTTCGCCTGTGCGTCCATCATAAAGCTGCACCTTGCCACTATCGGGCAGGTTCGCCTTACGCAGGAACTCTTCGATATCCTCTTCAGTCGCTCCATCGAAGACCGGGGTAGCGATCTTGAAGCCAAGCACACTGGCAGCCCAGCCGAGGTGCGTCTCCATGATCTGGCCGATGTTCATACGGTGCGGTACGCCCAACGGGTTTAGAATGATATCGACCGGGGTGCCATCGGGCAAGAACGGCATATCTTCAATCGGTAACACGCGTGAGATAACGCCTTTGTTGCCGTGACGACCAGCCATTTTATCGCCTGCACCAATCTTACGCTTCTGCGCGATACTGACGCGCACAAGCTGGTTCACACCTGGAGGCAATTCATCGCCCGCATCACGGGAGAATACCTTTACCTCAACAATTTTTCCACGCTCGCCGTGTGGCACACGCAACGAGGTATCTTTTACTTCACGCGCCTTCTCACCAAAGATGGCACGTAGCAATTTTTCTTCCGCCGTTAGCTCGGTCTCACCTTTCGGAGTGATCTTGCCAACCAGAATATCCTGTGGTCCAACCTCAGCACCAACATAGATGATGCCGCGCTCGTCCAGGTTTTTCAGTCCTTCTTCACCAACGTTCGGAATGTCGCGCGTGATCTCTTCTGGTCCAAGTTTGGTATCGCGTGCATCGACCTCATATTTCTCAATGTGAATAGAGGTAAAGAGGTCCTCACGCACGATATGCTCACTGATCAGAATGGCGTCCTCGAAGTTGCCACCTTCCCAACTCATAAAGGCGACAAGGATGTTCTGACCAAGTGCCAGTTCACCTTTTTGAGTCGAAGAGCTATCAGCAATCACCTGTCCTTTCATCACAAAGTCACCTTTGTTGACCAATGGACGCTGGTTGATACAGGTGCCAGCATTAGAGCGCACAAACTTTCGTAGACGATGACCATGTATTTCGCCATCCGCATCGACGATCTCGATGCGGCGAGCTGTGGACGATACCACCTCACCAGTCGCACGGGCAATAGCGACTTGACCGGAGTCGATAGCGACCTGACGCTCGATACCAGTACCACAAATTGGCGACTGTGGACGAAGCAAAGGTACGGCCTGACGTTGCATATTCGCACCCATTAGTGCGCGGTTCACGTCGTCATGCTCCAGGAAAGGAATGAGGGCCGTTGCGACGCTCACCATCTGACGCGGCGACACGTCCATGTAGTCCACATTCTCGGAACTCTCCAGCGCGAATTCACCCTGATAGCGACATAAGACGCGATCCTCAGCAAATTCGTCGTCCTCGGTGAGGATAGTGTTCGCCTGTGCGATCCAGAAATTTTCTTCGTCGTCGGCGGTACGGTAATCAACCTCGTCGCTAACGAACGAGCGAATACGTACCTCTGTATTGCTCAGGAGTTGTGAGAGCTTGTCAAACAACGCCTCGTCGATACGCACACGTTCGCGGCCCTTAATCAGCACCTCGCCATCAGCGGTCACGACATCATCGCGCTCACGCCCAATTACGCCACGGAACTCGCGGCCAATTAAGCGGCGGTCGTTGGCGGGTAAGCGTTTGACAACACGACGATAGGGCGTCTCGATGAAGCCATAGGGGTTGATCTGCCCATAGGTCGCAAGGTTGCCAATAAGACCGATGTTTGGACCCTCAGGAGTCTCAATCGGGCAGATACGTCCGTAGTGCGACTCGTGAACGTCACGCACATCAAAACCTGCACGCTCACGTGAGAGACCGCCGGGACCAAGAGCCGAGAGACGACGCTTGTGGCCGATTTCTGCGAGTGCATTGGTCTGGTCCATAAACTGTGAAAGTTGGCTACCACCAAAGAATTCTTTCATCGCGGCGACAACAGGGCGGATGTTGATGAGTGCATTCGGAGTGGCCTGTCCAGGTTCCTGAATGCTCATGCGCTCTTTCACCACACGCTCCATACGCAACAAGCCAACACGGAACTGCGACTGAATCAACTCACCGACACAACGCACGCGACGGTTGCCGAGATGGTCGATATCGTCCTTCTTGCCGTGCCCATTGTTGAGCGAGATTAAGCGGCGGACAATATTTACCAGGTCGTCTTGCGTCAGAATACGCTGATTTTGCGGAATTGAGAGATCGAGTTTGCGGTCAAGTTTGTAGCGACCAACATTGCCCAGGTCATAGCGCCGCGGATTGAAGAACAAATTCTTGACAAGAGAGCGTGCATTATCGACGGTAGCAGGGTCGCCAGGACGAAGTTTCTTGTACAGTTCGAGGAGTGCTTCTTCCTCACGCTTCACAGGGTCGCGCTCAAGCGTTGCCTGCATATAGCGAATATTAGGGTCGTTATCGACATCCTTAAACGCATCAAGCAAACCTTGATCGGTTGAAAGATCGAGGTCTTCAGAATGCCACTGATCTTTCGCAAGACTTGCGATGGCACGCAACAATGTTGTAACAGGCAATTTACGCTTACGATCAATTTTGACAGTAAGCAAATTCTTGTTACTGGTTTCAAATTCAAGCCATGCGCCACGACCAGGAATCAATTTCGCGGCATAGAGCTTCTTGCCAGTAGTGGCATCTTCGTCTACCGTGTAGTAGACACCGGGGGAGCGCACCAACTGACTCACCACGACGCGCTCGGCACCATTGATGATGAACGTACCTTCCTTTGTCATCAAAGGAAAATCGCCCATAAAGATATCCTTCTCAATGATTTCGCCCGTCTCTTTATTGATGAGACGCGCCTTCACATTGAGTGGTGCGGCAAATGTGGCATCGCGGTCGCGGCATTCGTCCTCTGAATACTTTGGTTGCCCAAAGGGTTCTGGTGGAACGACGAACTCCAAACTCAGATTTTTGCCGGTAAAATCTTCGATAGGGGATATTTCGTGAAAGAGTTCGTGTAGACCCTCTTTCTTAAACCATTCAAAAGAGTCGAGCTGAATTTGAATCAGGCCCGGCATGGTCCGAATGTCTGGAATACGTGCGAATGAAACACGTTCTGGAAGAGCTGCGGCTCTCGTACTGATTGCCATACCTGGGAATCTCCTCTCACACTGTAGGGGTTCGATGTAATGCACCAGACCCCACACGTCCCATAGAGGAACCAAGAGATACACATGCGTATATCCCTCTTTCGAGTAACAGAAAAAAAAGGAAAAATTAGATAATGATATTGGTCTTTGTTGAGAAACGGATTTACGACAAGAAGAGTAACCTCCCCGACTGCTTATGGGCGGTTACTCCTATGCCTCTGGATTCGTATACATGTGTCGATTTCAGATGCCATTACCCACATTGCTATCACCTCCAAGAAAGATATGACAGGCGCAACGAAGTGGTGCGCCAAAACCATAGCATACAACAAAATTTTTCTATACAGTACAATTTATACAGAGACAGCAAAAGACACTCCATTTTCGTCTGTGCCTATAAAAGGAACAACGAAGAATGCAGCGTTCTGACTCTTTCCTACTTTCGTTGCAGTACCTTTGGGCAATGCCAAAAGCACATCGTTGCGTGGTCTATGGTAGTGCCCTCAAGCATAGTGGGGAATGAAATGATCTTAGATCTACTTGGACGACAGTCCTGTAACGTGCTGGTAACGCCACTGTTACTAATATACATACTCTGACAAGAGCATAGTATACGACGTTTCCAAACATATGTCAATACTTTTTACGACATTTTCTTGCATACGACAAATTATGTTTTTTCTCTATACAAGATAACCACAGAGCAGGCTCTTTTATTCCATGCACTTTAACGAACTACAAGAACGGCACCTGGAAGAACTTCTTGTGCCGCTTCACTTCCAACCTTTTCGCCATCCATTATAAGCGACCACAACCGTTCAGAAGCGACCCAACGTTCGCGCAAAAGTGCGAGCAACACCTGCTTATCACCACTATCAAGCATGTTAAGATCGAACATCGACTCTGGCATATCAGGATAAATCACGGTGATGACGCTACCATCGCAGCGAACGATGGTATGTGAGTTCAACCTATAGGTATGCACCAGACCTAGTTTTTGCCAGAACGAAACAACACCAAAACAACCGACAACGATAAAGCTGGCAAAGACAACGCTCAAAACAATTCCTGCAAGACTGAGCAGGGCCGCCAATCCAGTCGCAACAACTGCGAGTGGGGCTGGAGTAATGTGCAGGGTCCAGCCAATTAAAATAGTAGGAACGAGTCCAACAAGTACCGTTACGAAGCACCAGAAAGAGGCATTGAGAATCCAGAAAATACTGGCAAGGTTCTCTGCAGAGAGGTCGCGTACCAGGATGTGTGTCGTATTCACCAGCGAAAATACACCTTTGATATAGCCTATATGCACCGCGTGTAAAAAGCGCAACACGAGAATACCACCGCCAAGTGTGAGAAACGCAACAAACCAGAGGAGTGCGGCAAGTGCATCTTGCCACTTGAGATAGAACGTGAAAACGTGGGTGTAGGTGCCCCATAGTTTAAAACTGAACACGAGAGAAAGCAGGGTACCGAGAAAAAATGCAGCGCACATGAGCCAAGCAAGACGACGAGTACGTATGTAGACCGCACGGTCTTGATAAAATGTACGTGTAGTGCTTATAGACTGTAACATAGCAAACCTCTATTTAGTAACGCCAATTCGCGGGACTCCTGATACGGCGTCCCCTCCTCAAACCGCGCACCGCATATTTCGTTCTAGTATCATAACGAGCGAAGGTAGGTATATAGTTACAGAGTTTGCGATGAGTTTTGCTCTGGTAGCAGCGCGTAGATCATATTGAGCAGGTCGTGCGTGCCAAACGGTTTTTGTAAAAGAAACCCGGATTGCAGACCCATACGATGGAGTTCCCAATCATGGCTACCAGTAATCACGATGATAGGTACATGCCGTGTACGACTGTGACCGCGCAACATTTTGTAGAGGGACGCGCCATCCAGATGGGGTAATCCTACGTCCAGAATAATGAGATGTGCGCCGAGGCCGGGTAGCTGGTCGTGTGCAGTCTGTCCATCGGAAAACGTGTGTAGTTGCCATTGCCCTGAGAGAGTCAACATGTCAGAAAACATAGTGGTTAACGATGCATCGTCTTCAACGATGGCAATAATTTTTTGCTTATCATGCCCCATTTCTGCTTGAGTCTCTTCTTGCACGAACACTCACCTGCTCTTCTCGGAATTATGAAAAATTCTCCATTCTTGTTACAAGAATAAATCACAAGTGGGTATCTGTCAAGTGCCAGTTAACATCTTAAAATAGTGTATCCTGGCTTGTATTTTTTACTTCAAATCATTATACGACAGGTGTAGGGTGTTGCCTCGACTAGTCGAAGCAACACCCTACACCTGTCGTATAATTATCTCTGTTTATGTGCGGCAATCAACGAGGCGTACCAGTAACCACTGTTTTTCACGATACGTTGTTGGGTTGCATAATCCACATAGACGATGCCGAAGCGTTTGCTGTAACCCTCCGCCCACTCGTAGTTGTCGAGTAGCGACCAGACGAGGTAGCCTTGTACAGGGACGCCCCGTGCCAACACGCGTCCGAC